>ENA-UOOK01006093-UOOK01006093.1-fermentation-metagenome-genome-assembly--contig:-NODE-6093-length-11733-cov-19.156277_pt1 | contig 11733 bp, 11 predicted proteins | sample MGYA00245777_ERZ724023 | MGnify/ENA primary metagenome ERZ724023 (study PRJEB28704, sample SAMN03018312) | fermentation metagenome | biome: anthropogenic terrestrial biome; feature: soil... | reverse complement strand
AATATCCGTTTTCACTTTTTTCATGATAATCAGTTACTCTTTCATGAATAATATCTTTAATTAATCTTGACTTCCTTTATCTAATCTTTATTAACTTAGTTCTTTTTATTGTTTCCTGTATAGAATCGAAACAATCAAATATTATTTTTTTAGTAAATTCATCATCAAAACTATGCATGGTTGCTATTAGGACAATTTCTTGTTGGAATCTCTCAACCACTTTTTCAATCTGAGTAGTGCTAGTTTTAAGGTCCAATACACCAGCAGGTTCTTCTCTAATGATCTTGTAACCTATCATGTTCAAGAGTTTTGATAATTCGGAAACATAGTCACTTAAAAAAATAATAGTCTCAATAATAAATTCAAAGCTTACTTTGTTTTCATATCTATAATTATAATCAATATGACTAAAGTTTTTATCCCTTACATTTTTAATGTGTTCTATTTCCACTATATTTTTCTTTTTCCATTCATTAAATAATTCAAAGTGAGATAATAATGATTTAAATGTAATTTCTTGTGGTTGAAATATTTCAATAATCTTTTTACCACCATTATTAATATCATTTGTCCAATATTTAATAAATGTTGTTATTGAACTATCTCCTTTTGGATCAAGTAAATTATTTAATTCTACAAAAATATAACTCTCATAAATATGACGTTTTAAACCTAAAGACGTATATTTACCACTTTCATAGACTTTATATTCTTGAATATGAATAAGAAAAACACATATTGAATACCAAGAAACTAATGCTTCAAACAGCACATCAATCCGGGATTGTATTTCATTAAATACAGTAATCCATTTTATATCATCTTCTGTCACATCTGATATCAACTTTTTCATTGTTTGAGCTGAAATTTTCTTTATCATTAGATTGTATCCTTTACAGCGATTCTGTATATAACAATTCAGTTTGTTCTAATGTTAATTGAACTGACTTGCATAACTATTTGGATAATTCTCATCATCTAGTAGCTAGTTATATTTATTAAGTAATATCTTAATTTCAAATCTTATTTTAGATCTAACCATTTTTCTAATGTTCCAATCAAATGTTGTACTGCTTTTAATCCTCTTTGTTAGTTCTCTTGCTATTTCTTTTAGTATTTCAGTACCCATTACCTCACTAGCTGTTACATTAGAAGAACCTGTCATTACAATTTTAATTTTACCTATTAATAAATCATGTGAATGCCACTATGATCTAAGTTCGATAATTGCATTATCAATTATATTTTCAATTATAAGTTGTTTTGCATCACTCTATATATTCCCATCCAGATTCTTTAGGGACAAAAAAACATTTTTATGTTCTGATAGTTCAATCTGATTTCTGAGTTTATCAGTTATCTTTCATAATTGTTTCACATATCCAAGTGTAACTGATAACAATATAATCACTGCTTTTTTATTTTATTAGTGTGTTTTTATATTATTTCTTTATATGAATTATAGCATTTACAGACTTTTTTTGAAAGAAAAACCAAAATTTTTCTGTGTTCAAGTATTGTGTTGCTGACTTTATTTTAGTAAGCCTTCACTTCTTAGCTCTTTAAACAGTTTCATTAGTTTTTTTGTTTTCTATATCTAATCATGATTAATTTAACCATTTAATCTTCTAGTTGATACCCCTTTATACTTAGCCATAAAGAATTTAAACGATGAATGAATACTATTAATTAGATTTAGACTATATCCGTTTTCACTTTTTTCATGATAATTAGTTACTATTTCATAAATAATATCGTTATCATAAGAGAAAACTACATAGGCTTGATTTCCATTTTTATTAAAAAATATAATCTTATAAAAATCAGGCATATCGTGTAAATTAGAAATGTTGAAAATTCGAAACAACTTGGTTATTACTTTTACTTACTAAACTTTCATTAAATACGCTGTCAAATAGATAAAAACATCCTTTTATGTCAAAAAAAAGGCTTGATACGATTGTATCAAACCATTGCTTTTAATATGTGTTTTGATACTAATTTTAATACAAAATTAGCACCCTCTTATTTTTTTCATCCTCATATATCATTATATTGTACACTAAAATATATGATAATGTTTTTATCCATACCAATTATGAGTCTGTTTTGCTATATTCATATATAGAAAAAGGCTGTTTGCTCATAAGTCAATTTCATTATTATAAATTAACCTTAGAGACAAATCTCACATAATATAAATAATTTTTCGATCTTTTAAAAAATGAATATGATTTAGTTGCTGGTCATCAAGTGAAAATTCAATTTTCTTTTAAAATTAATCCCGCTTTAACGACTAGTTTAAAAAACGACTTTCTATTAAAAAGTCGTTTTTTTGTCATTTAATTCTTTTTTAAATATCAGATGTCCAATTAAAGTTCCAAATGAAATTGCGAGTAAGTCAAATGTTATTTTTAATAATTCTAGGGGATAAAATGATTTTAAACTAATAAACTCAAAACAATAATAACTTAAAAACACGATTATACTTATTCCCAGAATAGAGAGTTGAGAACTTACCATATTCATTCTTAGGTTCTTATAGATCATCCAAAATATAAAACCGATAACAGCCCCAGTTACCACCAACCAGACAAAAACGGAAATAGTATGGTTTGTTTTAGGTTCATCGATATCGATTATAAAATACAAGACACGGAATAAAATCCATAAAACACACACAATTATACTGGCATAATAAGATCTAGAAAAATCGATTAGATGTTTTCTAGGGCTTGATAAATAACCTAATAACACCCCATAAATGAGCATCGGAACAAAAAATATCAGTGTATCTACAAAATAATCGATAATTTTATCATAAGTGTTTGGTTCAAACCTTAAGACAAACCACACTAAAGATATCGAAAGACTATACGACAACCCTTTTGATAATTTTGTGGAAGGTATTTTATCATTCATATATATAAAAACAACCGTCAATATGACAAAAACTAAAAAATTCACTAAAATAAACTCAATGGGTATGTCCCCAATCGCTGTTTTAAATGAATTAAAATTTTGAAAACCATCTTTACTTAATAGTTGAGCTAGCATTTTAACAAGTGTAGATAAGACGCTAATCCATGTAATCTTAAACACTTTCTTCATTTTCTCACCATCTCAACTTTACTCAATAATTAGCGAATAATCAACATTAAAAAATCATTATGTAAAGATTAACAAATTATTATGTATATTATCATTTTTATTCGTAATTAACTGATAGATTTCTTCTATGAATAGTTCATTAAAAATTGTTCACTATTAACAAATTCATCATTTTCACCCCTATTATATTAATACTGAAGTGGATAAGCTCGATTAAATTATCTCTATTTAGTTACCCTTAATAATGCTATAATAAACTAGGTGATTAGATGCGTTTAGACAAATATTTAAGTGATGCTGGGATTGGTTCAAGAAGTGAAGTTAAGAAAATTATCTCAAAAGGACATGTTACGATTAATGATTTAATTGTTAAAGATTCTAAAATAAACATTTTTGAGACCGATGTGATAAAGGTACTAGGTAATATTGTAACTTATGAAACGTTGGTTTATTATATGTTGAATAAACCTAAAGGCGTTGTCTCCGCCTCGAAAGATGAAGTAGATCAGACCACAAGACAATTAATCACGGACTATCAAAAGGATGATTTATTCAATGTGGGGAGATTAGATAAAGATACGGAAGGCATCATTCTTCTTACGAATGACGGTTTATTATCTCATCAATTATTAAGTCCTAAATACCATGTTGAGAAAACCTATTTGGTTGATTTTAGAGGTGATTTTTTAGAGACTTATATCACTTATTTTGAAACTGGATTAACACTCAGTGATGGTACTGTTTGTAAGCCGGCTAAAATAGCTTTAATAAGCGAGCATCAAGCATTGTTAACTATTCATGAAGGCAAATATCACCAAGTTAAAAGAATGTTTGCCTCACTTAATATGGGCGTTACTGGATTAAAAAGAGTGTCATTTGGCCCTTTAAAGTTAGATAGCAATTTAGCCAGTGGAGATTACCGAAAATTAACCCCTTTAGAAATTCAGCAATTACGTGACATTATCTAAAAAATAACTCTTTGTTTCTCTTTTTATTTTACTAATTTATGATATACTAATCATGGTGATTTTAATATGTGGGAAAGTTTAATTGATATACTAACAAGAACGTCGTTCTTAGAATTACTCTTAATTTTTATCGCAAAGATTGTTGAAGTGACGATTTCAACTTTAAGACTGATTTTGATTAACAAAGGCTACCGTAATTACGGGGTTGTTTTAGCGTTAATTGAGATTTTTTTATGGGTGTTTGTGGCAAGTTCAGTGATAATGGGGCTTTCTGAGTCTCCAATGAAAGGTGTTGCTTACGGGTTAGGGTTTGCTGCTGGGGTCTATTTAGGTTCAACGCTTGAACAAAAGATTGCCGTTGGTAAGGTTTTGATCCAAGCTGTTCTTCCTTATGATAAAGGACTACTGATAACCAATAATATCAGGACCCTTGGATTTGGCGCTACAACACTTGATGCGCATGGAAAAGATTCTAAAAGAATGGTTGTCATGGTATTCGCAAACAGAAGAGATTCTAAAAATGTGGTTAAAGAAATCAAGGCCGTTGATGATAAGGCAATGATCATTTCAAGTGAAACATCTAATTTATCAGGCGGTTATATGAGACAAATAAGACATTTGATTAAATAAATGCCACAATATACGGATTTTTACAAAGATTAGCCACATTGTTTGAATTAATAAATTGTTGGTGATAAACTTTATTTCATAGGAGGTTTTAAACATGCTTAAAAGATTTATTGCAGAAGTATTAGGCACATTTGTATTGGTATTTATCGGGACAACTACCGCTGTTCTTACTGGTGGTAACTTGCTCGCGACTGCTCTTGCATTTGGTATGGCTTTAACCGCAATCATTTATGCATTAGGTGGTATCTCTGGTGGACACTTTAATCCAGCCGTATCACTTGGACAATGGATTGCGAAGAAAATAAGTTTAGTTGAGTTTGGTTTCTATGCATTAGCACAATTAGTTGGTGCATTATTGGGTACCGTATTATTATGGGTATTCACTGATTTCCAAACAGCTAATCTTGGTGCGAATCAACTAGCACCAATGTTCGAAGCAGCTGACTTAGGTTTACTTGTCGGTTTATTGGCAGAAGTTGTTCTTACATTCATCTTTGTATTCGTTATTCTTCGTGTTACTAAAGATGAAGATAAAGCACCAATTGCTGGATTAGTCATCGGTCTTACACTTACAATGGCTGTCATTGCTGGCTTTATGATCACGGGTGGTTCATTGAATCCTGCAAGAAGTATAGCACCTGCATTATTCCAAGGTGGTAAAGCACTTGAACAAGTATGGTTCTACATCGTGGGTCCACTTGTCGGTGGTGCCTTAGCTGGTGTTGTTGCTAATTACTTACATGCTGAAGAATAATTTTAAAGCTTAATATAAAAAAAAGTTGCCCAAATTCAGGCAACTTTTTCTTTTTATCGCATCCCACGATGTCTATTTCTAAAGTAATTAAACCACTCATCAAACGTATTAAATTCATCTTGATAATCGTCTAACCAATCTTCATAGTCATCCATAAAATCATCAAAGTCTTGATATATGGATTGATAACGATTTCTCCACCCTTCAAAATTTTGTTTGAAATCATCAAAATTATCATAATAGTCTTTAAAGTCTTCTTCCCAAATATCAAATAACGTAGTTTCATTATTATTCCATTCTAAATCTTGATCCTCATCGTCGTCATCATCTTGGAATGGTCTACCCATATTATGGTGTCTATTACCTCTTTGATGTTGATTGTTTTTAAATAAATACTCATATTCATAACGATTGCTAATTGGATCTAAGAATACTTTAATTTCAACAAAACCTTCTTCTTCATCATCCTTGGTATCAATTTCATATTTACCACGTAATGTGTCAACGCCATTTAGATTATATCTATTGATACGTAATTTAAACTTTATATCACTTTGTTTATCTTCAAATTCAATATCTACTTCAACATCTATTTTATTGGCTTCACGTTGAAGTTTAATTTCTGAAACTGATATTTCATTTCCGTTTAAGAACGTCATATATTTAAATACTTGTTCGCCGTCTATATCTTTTTCAGTTTCCATTTTAATATAATTTTTGTCTTTTTTAACTGGGTCTTGATAGACTAAATAGGTGCTTTGTTCATCCCCATTATCAACCTCTTTATTAATCTCAACATAATGATATTTACTATCAATAACCATTAAACCTGTTGTGTGACTATTATGATCCCCACTGTAGTAATAATCGTAAACAACTTCATTATTTTGTATATCTATGAAATGTAAGGTCATATAATGTTCATACCCTAAAATAGCTAGTTCATCAGGTTGTGCCTTTATTGTAAACTTATTTTTATTACCGACAAACAGTTCTACCATGTTAACATGTCGATTAAAATTATCGATATGGTTACTAAATAATGAGGTTTCCTGAACAAATAAAACAGATTGTAGTACGGCTGTTTCATCAAAAATGGTGGTATCTGAAAGTAATGAGGTTGATACAACCCCAAAGGTATCTTGTTCGCTAGCGGTCAAAGTAACTCTTTCATATACTGGGTTTGATTTAGGATTAAATAGAAAGAAACTAAACCCTAAAAGTAGCGCCATTATCATAACTGCAGTAAATTGAATTCGAATACGTGAAAACCCAAATGAACGTTTAGTTTGTTTATGTTGTTTTGGTTCAATTTGGATATTCATAAAATCAATTTTGCTTCTCACATCAGGCACTTGGTATGCCTTTTTTATTTCTTGTTTAATATCTTTTTTATTCATACCCAGCGCCCTCCTTTTTCAGTTTAGCCAACGCTTTATTATATAGCCATAAGACCGTCCCTAATGGTTTTTCTACTATAGCTGCAATTTCTTTAAAAGTCTGTTCTCCAATCACATGGAGCAAAACTATTTGCCTGGAGGTTTCATCCAGTTTATTTAATAATTCTTCTATCCAATAACCTGATTCATAATCGGGTGAATCGGTTGGAAATAGGTCTTCATTTTGTATTAGATCCATATTAATCAATTTCTTATTTTGATTATAATAGTCAATTGCGTTTCTATAAGCAATTGAACAGATCCAATTTAAGAACTTCCCATTTCTTTTATAAGTATGGATTTTTGTAATGGCTTTGATATAGGTGTCTTGCATCAAATCTTCAGTAATTTCTTTACTCTTAACGATTGAGATTATGACTGCAAAAACTGATCTATTTGAATGTTCATAGATTATATTAAAAGCATTTTCATCTTTATTTATTAGTGATTCGATATAATCATCGTAGTTTAGTGACATTTAAATTACCTCTGCTACGATGATTATACCATTTTATCACCGGTTAGAACGCATGATTTACTTAATCGTTGTCACAATAACGATTACCACGGTATTTCATACCTTGACCGTGATGACGTCCTTGTTCTCTTAGATTAACCACTTCATATTCGTAACTTGCTTCCCCTGTCACTTCATCAATCATGACATCCACTAAAATTTTCCCCATTAATCTTTCTTCACTGGTTTGTTCAATAAAAGATATTACAAAATCATAGTTTTCATCATCGGAACTTTCAACTTTAATCTTTTTGAATTCTCCTGTTGTTCTATCACGATATTGTAATTTGAAACTATATTCGTTGTCTTCTTGTTCGATTTCGATTATTGTGTGTCTAACTAAGCCTCTATTATGTTCAGAAACAAAGAATTTCTCTTCTGTTTCCCCTTCTTCAATTTCTTTTTCATATTTCACAATTACGAAACTATCTTCATTTCTTTTTGTAATGAATGTTGTTTTAATTTCAGTTTCATCATCTTCAGTTTCAACGACTGTTCTACCTGAAACTTCAAATGTTTCTTCGCCAACAACCATAATTCCAGTTAATTTAGTAATGACTACAGTTTCATTGTCTTCAACTTCGATATCTTCAGTTTCTAATTCATCGTCGTCGTCATCTTCAACATCTAATTCATCGTCATCGTTGTCATCTGTAACTACTAAAGTTGAATCATAAATGACTTCTTCAGTGTAATGAAATTCATAAATATCTTTTTCCCCTAATGCATTAACAACTTCGTAAGTAACCATCCATTGATAAAGTGGATTTCCTTCGTCATCAACTAAATCAGATGCTACTGGATCTGAAACTTTAATTGGATTACTGATGAATGATTCTAATAAATTTACATAATGATTTACATCATCCATATCATCTTCAATAATTGGATCTGTTTCAGGTTCATTAATTGGATCTGTTTCAGGTTCTACTTCTGGTTCAGCTTCTAAAGTCGCTTCGCTCATCCTATTAAGTTGAGCTCCCGATACTGTAGAAAATGAATAAACTTGAGCAACCGCTAAGTTTGAATCTTTTTCTGTGTTACATGCGGTTAGTAATGCAACACCAAGTGTAAGCGTAGCTACACCTACTAATACTTTAAATATTTTGTTCATTAATGTGTTCCCCTCTTTCTAATAAGTATACGGAAAAACATCAAAAATTATTGGGGCTATTTTTATTAAATTGAGATTATCCCTTAACATGGGTTAAAACTTCTTTAAAATAACTTAAAAAAAACTGGAATTTCTTCCAGTTTACTATAATTATATTTAATTTGTTGGGGCTGGACTACTAGGAAATCCAATTCCTGCAAAAACGCCACCTTCAACAAAATCGTCAAATTCAGATGCTTGTGGGAGATTATTTGGTAACTTAGCATGTAAATTAAAATCTAAATCCATATCAAGACTAAACTCTCCATCAACTTCACTATTAAAGAATGATTCAGCATAATTAAATGTTGCGTTTAAATTAAGATCTAATCTGAAACGTTCAAATGTTTCTGAAAAGTTTACCGTTACATTTAAATAGTCAGTATCTTCAAAGTTTACAGTCATTTGAGTATCATCATTTAGTTCACTTATAAGATTTACCATATCTTCTTTAGACATTTCTAAGACAAATTCATAAGAATCACCCACTTTATACATGGTAAAGTTATCTTCTTCATCTAATGTAATTAAAGGGTTGATATCAAATGTACCAGAAGTCAATTGAAGTTTTAATTCATTATACATCTCTACTGTTAAGAACCCAGTTTTCATATTTTGTACTGTCGTTGAAATTCCATTAGTTTTAAGTTGTCCATCTAAATAAGCATTTCCATTAATAATATAGAAGTTTCCTTTTAATGTCATATTACTTAAATTAAAACCTTCAGCCATATCTGGAAAATCACTGGTGATTTCTAAATCCATAGTGGCTTTTAAGTAAAATGCTTCATAAGATTCTAAATTTGCCACCATATTAATAGAACCTACCACATCTAATGAAGCGGTTTCTATCACTGTACCTTCTTGTTTAGTGTCCATGGTTAATGAAAAGTCTACATTCATATCTAAAGAAACGACATCATCGAGAACAGCGGTTGTATCTACTTCACTCATCATCGTTTGAACTTCAGCAGCTGTAACTTCCATTTTTACTTTTGATTCACCACATCCTGCTAAGGCTAAAGTAGTAATACCTACTACCAATACCATCCATATTTTTTTCATCGTCTATCTCTCCTTTTGTCATAATTATAACAAGATTATTCTTGATATCCAATTAATTTACATGAAATCTTCAGGGGTTAATTCTCTGTTTCCTTCAAGATTTTCGTTTAAATAGTGATTGAGTTTTGTTTTTCTTCTTTCGTTTAATACTTTAGACGCATTCTCGATTAATCTTAAATCTCCAAGTAAATATAAATACTGTTTTGCTCTAGTTACCCCTGTGTAAAGTAATTCTTTTCTCAACATCATCGAGTAACTTCTAACCAAAGGCATATACACAATCTTATATTCACTACCTTGAGATTTATGAACTGAAATCGCATAGGCTAAATTTAATTCATCTAAATCCATTGGTTCATATTGAACGATACCATCACTAAACTCAACTCGCATTACTTTCTCTTTTTTTGTTGTTTCGTAGATTTCTTTAACAACCCCAATGTCACCGTTCATTACCCCTTTATCAGGTGCATTTACAAGTTGAATGACTTTATCGCCCTTATAAAATCTGGTTGAACCATTTTGAAGGTGAATATCCGTTTCTTTTTGATAGTGTTTTTGAAACAAATTATTAACCATATCAATTCCAACAGGGCCTTTATATTTAGGAATTAGGATTTGCATATCTTCAATTAGGTCATAGCCTTGATTGATTGCATCATCGGTTAAAGCAATCAGTGACTTAACAATATCCCCCTCATTCATCTTCATAAAGAATAAATCATCGGTTGAATTATAAGCGTAATTGTCGACAGTTTGGTTATTAATTCTATTGGCAAGCTCAATGATACCACTGTTATTGGCTTGTCGATGAATTTCTTTTAAATGAATAACTTCCAATTTATTAGAAGCAATCATATCACCTAAAACTTGTCCTGGACCCACACTCGGTAATTGATCTTTATCCCCAACTAAAACAACTTTTGCGTCATTAGGAATCGCCTTAAAGAGTTGATCGGCTAAAAATATATCCACCATGGATACCTCATCAATAATATACAATTTCTGGGTCAGTTGATTAACTTCATCATAATGAAATTTACCTTCATAATCATACCCTAACAAACGGTGAATCGTTTGGGCAGGGACATTCATAACTTCCTTCATTCTTCTTGCCGATCTTCCCGTTGGTGCCCCTAAAGCAATATCTTCTACAATCGAAGGGCTTTCTAGATTTAACCCAAATAAGAAACTATAAGTCATTAAAAGCCCTAGTAAAACAGTTGTCTTACCAGTCCCTGGCCCCCCTGTAATAATGGTGATAGGGTTTTGAACCGAGTGGATAATTGCCTCTTTTTGTTTGTCTGTATAAGTAATGTTTAAAATGTGTTCAATACGACTAATTTGATCGAAAATTTCTTTATCATCAAAAATAGTAGTTTTGTTAAATTTCAATAAATTTGATGCCACACTCAGCTCAGCTTTTTTAACATAATTAATAGAATAGAAGTTATCTTCTTTGATAACTCTTTCTTGGTCTATTAACCGAGTAATACCTTCATTTATTAATGAATAATCAATTGAACTCGACAATATATAATAAATGGCTTTATTAAGCTCACTCTCTTCTAAGTATGTATGACCATTACTAAAAATATATTCATTGAATGCATATAGTATAGCCGCTTCTATTCTTAAAGGGTTATCTTCTTTAAAGCCTAATTTAAACGCAATCTCATCAGCTCTTTTAAACCCGATACCTTCAACCTCATCAATTAAACGATAAGGATTTTCATCTAATACCATTAAGGTGTGTTCCTTATATTTATTAAATAGTTTCATGGATAACTTAGGTGAAAAACCATACCCAAACAATTTAACTAGTGTGGTATCGGTAAGCTGGTGTTTATAGAGTTCATTATAAAAACGTTCTATTTGAAGCGGGTTGAACCCAACTTCTTTTAGAACGGTTTTATCATTTAATATAATTTCTATAGCATTATCTCCGAATGTGTTGACTATCTTAGTGGCCTTAACCGGTCCAATACCCGTAAAAAAGTCACTGGATAAGTAACTAATTAAGCCTATTTTATTTTGTTTTTCAGCTTTTTGATAGCTTTTTACTTGGTATTGTAAACCAAATTTCGGGTGCGTTA
>ENA-UOOK01006092-UOOK01006092.1-fermentation-metagenome-genome-assembly--contig:-NODE-6092-length-11734-cov-110.868311_pt1 | contig 11734 bp, 13 predicted proteins | sample MGYA00245777_ERZ724023 | MGnify/ENA primary metagenome ERZ724023 (study PRJEB28704, sample SAMN03018312) | fermentation metagenome | biome: anthropogenic terrestrial biome; feature: soil... | reverse complement strand
TCAGAATGGCATAGAAGAACCACAGCAGTGCCGACCCTATTAGAAAAGCGGTGAAGGGTGAAAGTGCACGTTCTCCCAACAGGTCGTTCAGCGTCTTGAAAAAGAGTGCCAGATAACTCACATTCCCCAGCCAGCCTACTGACCAATAGCCCCAGGCTGAGTTGAATCCCATATAATCACCGAATCCATCCCGTGCATAGGCGTAGATGCCGCTTTTTAATCCGGGCTTACGCGTGGCAAGATATACGAACACCAGTGCAAGCATAAGTGCGCCAAGCCCTCCGGTCACCCAGGCAACCAAGGTGCCCTGCGGATTGGCCACCCGGATAAGATCTTTCGGAGAATTAAAGATACCGGAGCCTATCATGGAACCCAGCGCCACAAAAACCAGTAGCCATAATCCCAGTTTCTCCTCTTTTTGTTGCATGTTATCCAAAAATCCAGATCAGCAGCACGACGACAACCAGCGAGGGCAGCATATTCATGATGCGGAGTTTTTTTATCCCAAGAATGTTGATACCCAGTCCGATCAACAGTATACCCCCCACGCTGGTCAGTCCGAGGATGATTTCGTCGGTGAAGAGGCTCCCGGCGTATCCGGCAAGTAGGGTGAGGGCAGCCTGAAAGATAAACAGGGGCAAAGCCGAAAATACTACTCCCAGGCCAAAGGCCGAAGCCAGCAGAATAGCCGAGAAAAAATCCATCAACGATTTCGTAAAGAGCAGGTCGGGTGAACCGCCAGTGCCTTCCTGTATAGTACCGAGGATGGTCATGGAGCCCACGCAAAACAGTAAAAAGGCAGTGACTAGCCCCTCCGAAAATTTTTCGCTTCCAATACGAAAGCGTTTCTTCAGGTTGTCACTGATCTGTTCAGCACCCCTTTCCAGGTTCCACCACTCTCCCAAAAGAGAGCCGATGGCAAGGCTGCTCACCACAATGAGAATCTTCTCCATCTCAACAGCCATATCCACGCCGATAGCCAGCGTAAAGAGGCCTATCGCCTGAAAATAAATGGTGGTCACACGCTCCGGCATCCGTTTTTTCAACAGCAGCCCGATCACTCCGCCACCCAGTACGGCAGCTGTATTTACAAGGGTCCCAATCATCTCGTTAGCCAATAAATTGCAAAAATATCAAATTTTCACGACAAAGGCCCGATAGTTACTTTTTATCGACTAAAAAATCGAGGTACGTAAACTTCCACAACGATCGTTTCAAAGCAAAACTGTAAAAAAAATTGTACCTTTGTGATCCTATATAAAATTAAAAAACAATATGTACAACTGGTTCGAATGCAAAGTGCGGTACGATAAAACCCTGGATACGGGTATGATAAAAACGGTAACTGAACCTTATCTGGTGGACGCGATGTCGTTCACCGAAGCGGAAGCGAGGATTATTGAAGAGATGAAGCCCTATATATCGGGCGATTTTACCGTTTCCGATATTAAAAGGGCGAGGTTCTCCGATACTTTTTTTAACGAGACGGGCGACCGTTATTACAAAGCAAAGCTTTATTTCATTACGCTCGATGAGAAAAGCGGTGCGGAAAAGAAAACAGCCGTAAATATGCTCGTGCAGGCCTCAGTGCTGAAAGAAGCGGTAGAGATCGTGGAAACTGAAATGAAAAAGACGATGGTGGACTACACTTTTGCGTCGGTAAACGAGACAGCCATAATGGATGTGTTTAAGTATGCTGCGGGGGATAACTCAAAAGCGGAGGAATGAACATAAAAGCCAATATCGGGAAACTGCGGGGATCGGTTCCGGCGGGTGTTAAAATTGTAGCCGTTTCCAAGTTCCACTCCGATGAAGAGATTTTTGAAGCCTACAACGGCGGCCAGCGGAGTTTCGGTGAAAGCCGTGTGCAGGAACTTGTTGGAAAACAACCGGGGCTATCCGGGGATATCGAATGGCATTTTATAGGTAATCTGCAGCGTAACAAGGTGAAATTTATCGCTCCGTTTATTCACCTTATACACAGTTTGGATAGTGAACGGTTGATGCTTGAAATTGAGAAGCAGGCCGCAGCTAATCATCGGACAATACCTTGTTTGTTGCAGCTACATGTAGCCGATGAAGAGACAAAATCGGGCTTCTCACCCGATGAATGCCGCCGTTTTCTTGCCCGGGGCAAGTGGCGCGACTGCACACATGTGCAACTTGCCGGTGTAATGGGTATGGCCACCTATACAGACGACCAGATGCAGGTGAGAAAAGAGTTTCGGTTGATTCGATCGCTGTTCGGTGAGTTCAAATCGGATTATTTCCCCGACGACGATCATTTTAAAGAGATTTCCATGGGAATGTCTGGCGACTACCCCATTGCTATAGAAGAAGGTGCTACGATCATCCGGGTGGGAACGTTGATTTTTGGGGAAAGGTAATATAAACAATCACTTTTATCAATTAAAATAGTTATTTTTGTCCCGCTTGATAATTGAAAAAACATTCACTCAACATGGTAAACTTACAAACAACATTCGCCGGATTGACGCTGAAGAACCCGTTTATTGCTGCCAGCAGCGGTTTAACAAACTCCTTGTCGAAAATAAAAGAGCTCGATAAAGCCGGAATTGGAGCGGTGGTGCTTAAATCCCTGTTCGAAGAACAAATAGAAAATCACACCGAAAAACTGACACAAATCTCTGATTATCCCGAGGCAGCGGACTATATCAACGCGTATATCCAGATGAACCACGTGGAGAAATACCTCGACCTGATCCGTTCGGTTAAAGCAGAATGCACTATCCCCGTTGTGGCAAGCATCAACTGTTATAAACTGACCCGATGGACGGATTTCGCCAAAAGTATTGAGGCTGCCGGGGCGGACGCTATTGAGTTGAATGTGTTTTTGCTCAACGCCGGAGAATATGGGGATACCTATTTGGAGGATTCCTACATCAGCATCGTGAAGCAATTGAAAAAAACGGTGAAAATCCCTGTTGTGGTAAAAATGGCCAAAAATATGGGTAATTTACCCGGCCTGGTCGGTAAACTGAAAGCATTGGGTACAGATGGAATTGTGCTTTTTAACCGGTTTTATCAGCTTGATATTGATATCAACAAAATGGAGATTACAGCCGGAACCGTTTTCAGCAACCCGGCCGATTTTCACGAGACACTGCGCTGGACTGCCATCGTCTCGGGACGCGTTAAAGAGATGGACATACTTTGTTCAACCGGAGTCCACTCCTGGGAAGATACCATTAAAGGAATTTTGGCTGGCGCATCGGGAGTACAGCTTTGCAGCGTGCTTTACGAGCAGGGGGTGGAGGTGATTGGTAACATGATCACGTGTGTGGAAGAATGGATGGAGCAGAATAATTACGAGCGTATATCCGATTTTAAAGGAAAACTTAATTATGCCAATATTGCGAGCCCGTCGCTGTACGAACGCGTTCAGTTTATGAAGTACTTTTCAAATTATCAGCAATGAACATCCAGCAACTCGAGTATATAATTGCAGTTGACAATTATCGCCATTTTTCCAAAGCGGCCGAAGCCTCATTTGTTACGCAACCCACCCTCAGTATGATGATTCAAAAGCTGGAAGATGAGTTGGGAGTGAAAATTTTTGACCGTACCCAGCTTCCGGTTCAGCCTACCGAGATAGGAAGAAAAATAATCGATCAGGCACGTGTTTCGGTCGCTCAGATAAACCAGATTAAAGAGATTATCCAGGAAGAAAAGGGCATTATAAAAGGAACATTCAGGCTGGGAATTATTCCGACTGTTTCGCCGTACCTGCTGCCGAAATTGATGGACGAACATACGCAGGGAAATTCCGATATAAGCATAGTCGTCAGGGAGCTGACAACCGATAATATCCTTCGCGGCCTGGCAAACGATTCGCTGGACGGTGGAATCCTGGCCACTCCGCTCAACGATGACTCCGTTACCGAGAGGCCCCTCTATTACGAAAGGTTTTTTGCTTATGTTTCCCCTAAAGAACGTTCGCTTTACGTTAAAAATGAGCTGGACGAGAGTGATTTAAACAACGGGAAGCTTTGGATGCTTGATGAAGTTCATTGTTTCCGGACACAGATTTTACACCTCTGCAGCATGAGAAAAAGACGCAGGTCGAATTCCATTTTTGCCTTTGAAGCAGGTAGCATCGATACGCTTATAAAAATAGTGGATGACAACGACGGGTTGACCGTTATTCCCGAAATGGCGACATATAATCTCAGTGAACAACAAAAGAAAAATGTGCGGCCGTTTAAAAACGTTACTCCCGTACGCGAAATCAGCCTTATTACCCGGAAAGAATTTATACGGGAGCGGTTAATTCACATCATTGTGGATGAAGTAAAAAGCGCCGTTCCAAATTCACTCAAAGATCCTGCACTGAAAAAATATGTGATTCCGTTGTAGAGATATCGTGAAATTAGAAAAACACCGTATCGAGAACGACGATAATTTGAAGCATTTGATTAAGGACAAAGAATAAGAATCGTTCTTATATCGAGTTTTTCAGGTCGTGCTTGCCAATATTAAAATCAAACGAGTAATACTTCTTTAGATTTTCATTGATACGTTTTTTGGCTACATCAAAATACAGCTTTACCTGATGAGTGGACACGCCCATAACACGGGCCGTGTCATATTCGCCGTATTGTTTTTTTAGGAGTAAATAAGACGTAAATCTCAAAGGGGTGGGTAGCTCTTTTATAATAGTATTTAGTATTTCGGAGAATTCATTCCATTCTATTTTTTCTATTTCCTCGTCGAAAATATAATTATTCAATATATCCTTCTCATTTGCTATTGGCACATCTAATGAAATGTTCCGGTCGTGTTTTTTGTTTAGGTTGGCTATTTTCCCGGTTATTTTTTCTATTAAAAATGCGTTAAGCGATTCTTTGTGCGTTATTTTATTATCCAACAATACTTGTTTATTTACCCAAATGTCTGCCAGAACGTCTTGCACAATATCCTCCGCATCCATATTGTCATAAATCCCGATAGCTATAGCGTTCTTTGACATATTGGTTTACACGAAAAAACTTTCTTTTTGAGGTAGTTGTTCTACAATTATATTTGTTATCTTTGGTTGTCTATTTCAACAAATATAATAGAATATGGAAACAGCTGTAGTCAAAAAGAAGATTCACGAATTTGTGGATAAGGCGGATGATAGAATACTGCGCATATTGGAGGCAATTATCGACACGGAAGAAGCATATGAAACATCCGTGCCCGAATCGTTTTATAAGGTGTTGGATAAAGAACGGGAACTGCACTTGAACCAAGCCACGCCCTCTTACGGTTGGAAAGAAGTGAAAGAAAGGCTGATTGAGAAGCATGGATTATAACTTGGTGTTAAAGGCGAGAGCTGAAAATGAATTGTCGGACGCTATTTCATGGTATGAGAGCCAACAGCGAGGACTTGGCTTGGTTTTTTTGAATACTATCGAAACGTATTTGAATGGTATTCAACAAAATCCTTATCAGTATCCCTCGCGAAAAATTCCCTATCGGGAAGCCGTGGTCAGGAAGTTTCCCTATATCATTATTTATGAAGTGGTTGACAATGAAGTGGTGGTGTATTCAATCTTTCATACGCACCGTAATCCTAAAAATAAAACTTGATAACTGAACGCGCATTATTGCAACACTGACAGTTTTGACGTGTAAACCAATTGAATAAAAAGGTTTGCGCATTTTTTGTGCGTGTGCTCGCACCCTTCTGCGAATGGTGTGTGGCGAAGTGAAAGAATGTCTGTCGGCAGGTTGATAATTACTGATTGCCCGGCCACCAACTCCCAATCATCGTTCATTGAAAATAAAGTCGAGGTTTTGCGGGCGGTACAGCTCAAACTTGGTGCCGGAGCTGATAAGGGGCATTTTTTCGGTAATGGCTTACGCGGAAACAATCGAAGATAAAAACCAACGCCCGCGAATTTGTTTAACAACCCATCAGCATCCATATTTCAATTTTTTACACCATAAATAGAATCATTAAGAAAGCAGCCTTCAAAAGAATCCATCCGATGAAGAGATGAATAGAGACAGGCCACGACGCTATTTTTTTGTATTTGTTCTTCGCTCTACTTTTGCTTGTGTCGTGTGAAACCGAAAGGGAGGAGCCGCCCGTGGCGTTACAGCCTTTTCAAAACATTCACGTTGAAGTGAAAGATATGGAGGGCCGTAATTTGTTATCCAATGAAAGTGATGCTTTCAAAGATGAAGAAATAGAAGTGCGCTTTGTTAAAGGTGGAAAGCCCTATTTTAATGCAAATATGACAAATAATCCAAGAGGGTTTTCGGTAAAACGAACGGATGACAGTCCGTACTTAAAACTATCGTTGAGCGAGATAACAAAAAAGCTATCCGAGACTGACAAATCCTCACAATATGAAACTGAGATCTTTCTTACACTGAAAGGAAATGCCGAAAAGAACATCAAGGTGCTTTATGAGATCAATAAAGTATCGGATGGTGGTTTTGTGACGGATTCTCCTAAAACCTTGAAAGTTTGGGTGGATGAGAAGAAGAGATAAGTACCATTAGAACGAAATTACACCTTTTATTTTATTTTTTTAACTAAGTCTCGTGCCGTGATTTTGTGCAGCTTTGCATCATTGCTGTACCGAGGCACATATACCTTTCGGCAAAACAATTTCAAGCTTATCAAAATTCCAACACCATAACTAAAGGGTATGACGACATTAAAAAGGATCTTACTTTTGTTTTTTATTTTGCCGGCGCTGGGTGTGTCGGCACAGCATTACACCATTAGCGGATATATTACGGACAAGGAAACCGGCGAGCAACTGATTTCCGCTACCGTCTTTGACGAATTATCGGCTAAAGGAAACGCCACGAACAATTTTGGCTTTTTTTCCCTCACCTTGCCTAAAGGCGAGGTTTCTTTGGCCTTTTCCTATATCGGTTACCAGCCCGAAAAGCAATCGTTTGTGTTGCAACGCGACACGGTTGTCAATATTCAACTCACCTTGCAAAACGTGTTGCAAGAAGTGACCGTGGTAGGGCACCGCTCCGAAACGGGAGTACGTGGTTCGCAAATGAGCGCCGTGGAAGTACCCATCGCACAAATCAAAAATATTCCATCGTTATTGGGTGAAAACGATATCATTAAAGCCTTGCAGCTGTTGCCCGGCGTGCAGTCGGGCACAGAAGGATCGGCCGGTTTGTATGTGCGGGGCGGTGGGCCCGATGAAAATTTGTTACTCCTGGACGGTATCCCGCTCTACAACGTGAATCACATGATGGGCTTTTTTTCCGTTTTCAACAGTGATGCGCTTAAAAACGTAACGCTTTATAAAGGTAGCTTCCCGGCACGTTTCGGAGGACGGCTCTCCTCCGTGGTGGATGTGCGCATGAAGGACGGCGACGATAAAAAGATCAGCGGGACAGCCAGCATCGGGACACTTTCGGCGAAACTCCAGGTGGAAGGGCCCATCGTGAAAGAAAAAACCACATTTAATGTTTCGTTGCGCCGTACTTACTTCGATATTTTGGCCCAGCCGCTTATCAAGTACGCCGCCAGGCAGGAGGAGGACGATACGAATTACGGTGGCGGATATTATTTTTATGACATTAACGCCAAATTTACACACAAGTTTTCCGACCGTGACCGACTCTATCTCAGTATTTACACGGGAGATGATGCCATGCATACCAAAATGCGTACAAAATCTACCAATAGTTCAACGTATGAAAGCAAAGAATGGCAAAAAATGAACTGGGGTTGGGGTAACCTGGTTACGTCATTACGGTGGAGCCGTGTGGTGGGCAGCAAACTGTTTATGAATACTACTGCGGCATTCACGCGATACAGGTCTGACCTGAAAATGGGCTACGAAGATCAATACGTGGATAAATCCGTGACGCCCCATAAAACGAGTAAATCGGAAACGGCTTTGAAATACGATTCGGGTATCCACGATTGGACGGCTAAGGTTGACTTTGATTATACGCCCGGCCCGTCGCACGATATCAAGTTCGGCACAAACTACACGTATCACACGTTTTCACCCGATGTGTCGTCGATAAAGGTAAACGATACCGACCCCAATACGCAAAAAATCGATACGATTGTGGGAAGTCCTAAAGTGTATGCGCACGAGACCATGAGCTATATCGAAGACAATATTGCGTTGGGGGAATTGTTCAAGGTGAACCTGGGTGTGCATTTTTCGTCGTTTCACGTGCAAAAGGAAAATTACTTCTCGGTGCAACCGCGTGCGGGAATGCGGGTAATGTTGGCCGAAAACTTTTCGGCAAAAGCCGGTTACGCCTATATGAACCAATATATCCACCTGCTTTCGAACAGTTCGGTGAGTCTGCCTACCGATTTGTGGGTTCCCGTTACGAAAAAGATAAAACCCATGTCGTCACACCAATATTCGGCGGGCCTGTTTTATACGGTACCGCACGTGGCCGATTTTTCTGTAGAAGGGTATTACAAAACCATGGACAACCTGTTGGAGTACAAAGATGGAGCGTCGTTCATGGGAGCATCGTCCAATTGGGAAGACAAGGTCAGTATGGGGCGTGGTGTGGCTTACGGCGTGGAGTTCCTGGCGCAGCGGTCGTTCGGAAATACTTCGGGATGGTTGGGCTACACGTGGTCGAAAGCCGATCGTATTTTTGATCGGCCCGGACATGAAATAAACTACGGAAAGGTTTTTCCTGCCAAGTATGACCGCAGGCACGATGTGAGCCTTACCCTCATGCATAAGTTCTCTGACCGGTTTGATATTTCGGGATCTTGGGTTTACAGCACGGGTAACGCTGCCACGTTTGGCTATCAGTCCTACCGCACTGTGCCCGCACCCAATTATCAGGAATCGCATTACGCCTTGCAATCTGTCACTTACGTGGAGAGCCGCAACAACTTTCGGTACAACAACTATCACCGCATGGATTTGGGCGTAAACTTTCACAAAACTACCCGGCGCGGGTGGAAGCGTACGTGGAACATCAGCGTATATAACGTGTATAATCAGCTGAATCCGTTTTTCGTGTATCCTTCGTCAAAAACGGAACAGACGGGGTCAAGCGAGAGCCGTTCGAAAACGGTGCTCAAGCAGGTGTCCATCTTTCCGGTATTGCCGTCGGTGACGTATGTGGTAAAGTTTTAAACAGTTAACGGTCAATGAAACAACAATCAAAAATGAATAAAAAATCCATATTCTGTATTATTTTGCTCTGCGCACTCCTGTTCTGCGCCTGCGAAAAAGAAATCGAATTTAAAGGAGATGTAAAAAAACCGGTTCTGGTATTGAACGGTTATCTCACGCCCGATGAAAATGTAACGGTACATCTATCGAAAAGCCGTTTTGTCATGGATGACCATACGCCCTACGTATCTATCGAAAACGCTTCCGTAGAGCTATACGTGAACGGGGTGTTGAAGGAAAAGCTTGTTTACGGTAATGAGGGGAATTACGCCGGGCAATATCGTCCGCGAATTGGCGATGAGATTGAAGTCCGCGCATCGGCTCCGGGTTTCGAAGCGGTAAAAGCGAAAACCGGGATTCCGCAGGCTCCGGTGTTTGAATTGGCGGATTCTACCCTTACGCATACGGTAAAAGATGTTTCCAGCCAATTCACCGATGATCCGGGGTATACATTTAAGCAATGGGAGCATGTTAACAAGATCCGCTTACGCTTAAAAGAGGAAAAGAACGAGGAGAATTTTTATTTTATCAAAGCCGAACACAATTTGTACGATAAGGATAAGTCCATCGGAAAAGAGTTGCAAAAGGTAGAGTTGAGCAAAGTGTTGAAAGGAAACATTTCGGATACGGGTAACCCGCTCGAAGAAGTTTTGTGGGGAGAAGAAGATTCCGGTTATAAAAGGCAACTGGAGAATATTTTTTCCGATGCATTGGTGAACGGAAAAGAGCTGTTCTTTAATTTTGAATATTATGAGAACCTCAAAACCGTCATGAAAAGGCCAAATGGAAACGAAGAAATCATCAATGCCGGTGGTCCTTTCACGAAAGAATATGTTATCGCCTTATCCAGCATGTCTCCCGATTATTATCATTTTGTGGTTTCTGCCGCCAAAGCGTATAATGTGGATGAAAACCCTTTTGTGGAGCCGGTGCAAGTACGGACAAACGTGGAAAACGGATTGGGGATTTTAGGTGCATATACCACAAGCCGGTTTGTTTTTCGATTCGAAAAATACGCGGAGGGAGGCTATTCAATACAGTGGTAGGTCTGATCGAAACCTAAACTCCAGGAGTTGTAATTTCCTGGAGTTCAGAATTCAATATGTTTCAAAGCGTTAGTTTTATCCCTGCAAACACGCTTCTTGCAGGTCTTTTGACAGGATACGGACGATGTGTTCGCCGCCGGCAATGTCCACGTGCAGGTCCTCATCGAAATACTGCGGCGCGCGGAACCCTTCGCTATACGACAGGCGGAAGTTGACTTTCCCGTTTGGGTTATAACGGATGTTTGCCCTTGGACAGCCTTTTGATGCCGACAAGTTTGAAGCTATAACAACTGTCCCCGTTCAGGATAAATCACCTAATTTTGCACCGTCGAAATCGGCCAGGAAGAGTGTGTTCAAAAAATTTCGGAAAATGTTCGATTAGGGACGGAATTTTCACAATTACCTGTCCGGTAACACGGCGGCAGGGCAGACAAGGTTGCCCTTTTTAGTGTAATGGCTTATATAAAATGTTAAAAAATCAGATTATATAACCGAAATATAAGCCGGGAAAAACAGAAAAGTCCCTCAAGTAAAAATCAGAGAATTTCAACCCGGGGATTTGGTACTTGAAATCGAGTCCGATACCGAAAAGGAAAGAACTGCCTTTTTTATTGTATAAATATTTGGGCTCGACAATACCATACATGGATATATGCTTTTTATCTAATTTATCCAGGATTTCTGATTTTACCGAATAAAAGGGTACAAATCCCGCACCTATTTCAAACTTGTGGGAATTTTGTCCAAGAGTATATGTTACTTCCAATGGAATTGAAATCCAAGCCGGGTTATCGGGCAGCCCGACAATTCCATCTCTTGAAGTAAAGGGGATTATATTGGTGTTTCCTTTTACATATCCCCATCCGGCACCTATTTTATACCCCCATTTCGATATGGATGGATTATCCCCGAATCTGTTATTTATGGATAATTCGGCCACACTCGATCCCAATATTTTAAGATCGACCCGTTTTTGAGCCATTGCTCCTGCAGAGAGGAGGAAAAAAGCGATAAGTATGCAAGAATAAGCGAATAAATTTTTCATACTATTTTTTATTTTCCAATTTTTTGTAATATCAGACCTTTTACTTCCTTTTTATCTGAGGTTGTAGTATATGCATAAGCATATGCTCCTTCAATGCTGGGGGTATTATTTTTTAAAAGATACTTTATGGAATTCCATAAATTGGCTAATAAATTTGAGTTGCTATTGTAGGATATATAAAACTCTGCTTTTTTGTTAAAAACTTTAACTTGACTTGGAGAAGCATTCCATATTTTATCTGATCCTATAGGCTGTTAAACTAAATCTTTTTGATAAAAGCACTGCAAAAATAAATATAAAAATAGCAATACTTGTTTTTTTAACTATTATTAACCGATGCCGCCTTGTCAGGAACCGTTTCTTTCTCCCGGTTGCAGACAGGCGGCGATGTCCCACACGAACAGTGCGATCAGTTCTCCGGGGGTGAATACCGATTGGTTCATCCTGTTTATTGTTTCGATCAATGAGGACACTTTGTTTTTATCGCTTTC
>ENA-UOOK01006091-UOOK01006091.1-fermentation-metagenome-genome-assembly--contig:-NODE-6091-length-11735-cov-6.686986_pt1 | contig 11735 bp, 13 predicted proteins | sample MGYA00245777_ERZ724023 | MGnify/ENA primary metagenome ERZ724023 (study PRJEB28704, sample SAMN03018312) | fermentation metagenome | biome: anthropogenic terrestrial biome; feature: soil; material... | reverse complement strand
GAGCGTCAGCCTTCCAAGCTGAATGTCGCGGGTTCGAATCCCGTTTCCCGCTCCAAAACATTATCGCGGGGTGGAGCAGTCTGGTAGCTCGTCGGGCTCATAACCCGAAGGTTGTAGGTTCAAATCCTGCCCCCGCAACCAGATTATAAACACTCGGTAGCATACCGAGTGTTTTTTTATATGCTTTTGGCTTATTCCCACACCCATGGAAACCGGTGGTGTGATAGCACACTTCCTAACCTCGTCTTCTAGATGCAAAACACCGCATAGAGGGGAACACTCTTAATGTTGTTCCTAAAGCCGAAATTCTTTGCAGAAACACGGATGGAATAAGGTGGCTTATATTTCTCTCGATAAACGTTTAGACTTTTTGCTTTCACATTTTCAGCTGCTTTTACCTCAACGGGATAATGTTTCCTTCACAGTCCCCGATAAGAAAATCAACTTCTGCCCTCCCTTGGGATTCCCAATAAAAAGGGATCTGAGCTGCTCCCATGATTTTCGCAGTTTCATTTGCTGTTGCATATTTAGCCATATCAGCGATATAGGCAGCATTAATATTTTTTTGTGCAGCCAAAACAAAATTATAATCCCTTGTTTCAAGATAATCCAAAACTGCCCTTGGCATCCCGCCGATGACAAGATAAGCCCGGTATAGATCTAAAGCATGATCGTGTAGGGAAAAGGGCTCATCGTTGGCAAAGGACTCTCTGATTAAGGCACTCAAGTCCCGCTTACCCATGGCCCACAGAAATTCTTCAAAATCCAAGGGATAAATTGTAAATAGATCCACTTTGCCCACAGGAAAAGAATATTTCTCTCTATTGAGAGCAACTCCCAACAAGCTAGCTGCAGCAATGATATGATATTGTGGTGCATTTTCGCAAAAATACTTTAAGGATGTCAAAGCGCGTTCGCAAACTTGAATCTCATCGAAAATAATCAGTGTGTCTTCTTTGAAGATGCTTTCACCTGCTCTGACTGATAGCTCTTTAATAATTCGTTCCGGATCCAAGTTCCGGTCGAAAATCAAGGCAATATTATTGGTTTAAGTCAACAATCTATACTTAACAATCAAAGTAACAACCCTATTTAGAAGTTTAGCCAGGTTACCCACCACTCCCTCAAATGGGCTTTCAAAATGAATAATCCCCTCCCTTGACAACCACCTCAACCTCTGCTACAATAAGGATGTTGATTTTGAAGGATTCATCCAACAAATTTAATATCGCGGGGTGGAGCAGTCTGGTAGCTCGTCGGGCTCATAACCCGAAGGTTGCAGGTTCAAATCCTGCCCCCGCAACCAAGATTTTTTAGCACTCGGTAGTTTTACCGGGTGCTTTTTTTATTTTAAAATTCCTCCGGATTTCTTCCATCACAGGTACCACCTGCCTCCCCTTGATTTTCCTTCCAGCAGTTCCCACTAGGAAAAAGGGACAACAGAGCGAAGTATATTAGTGCAAGTATTTCCCAAGGGGGGTAAGAACAGGTAGGCTAGTCAATTCGCGGTAAAAATTTAAGGAGGAATGTTTGTGCTAAAGTTCTCCAAGAAATTATTGTTGTTGATTGTGGTGGCAACTACATTCTTGGGGGTGAGCGCTTTAGCAGTATACGCAGAAGACATTATCTACTACACTAAATCAGGAGACACACTATTTAAACTCAGCACGCGCTTCAACGTCCCCGTAAACACAATTAAACAAGCTAACAATCTTAGAAGTGACATCTTAAACTTGAACCAACGCCTTTATGTACCAGGAGCCCCTGGCTTTTGGAACTATACAGTAAGGCCAGGAGATACCTTCTATTTAATCGGACAACGCTTCGGCGTTTCCGTAGGCGACATGCAAGTGGCAAACAATTACTGGACTGCTATCTATCCAGGGCAAATAATTGTGATTCCACCAGCAGCACGTACGCCTGCACCAGTACCGCCTCCAGCTTCGGCTCCAGGAGGCCAAGTATATACTGTAAGATCAGGGGATACACTTTACCTGATAAGCCAAAGGTTCGGCGTTACAATCGGCAATCTGAGGAGTGCCAACAACCTGTGGACAGATAACCTGATGATTGGCCAGCAGCTGGTGATCCCAGCGGCTCCCCAAAAGCCCAAGCCACCCACAGGCTCCATCTCTATCCGAGATGATGAAGTGGATCTGCTGGCACGGCTTGTAACTGCAGAGTCTGCAGGCGAACCCTATGAAGGCCAGGTAGCAGTGGCAGCGAGCATCCTCAACAGGATGCGCAGCCCCAATTACCCCCACTCGGTCCGCGAAATTATCTACCAAGTAGTGGACGGGAGATACTATCAATTCAGCCCCGTGCTTGACGGCAGGATTAACCAGCCGGCCACAGCAACAGCATTCCGGGCTGTGCAAGATGCCTTGGCAGGATGGGACCCTTCCGGCGGTGCAATCGGATTTTATAACCCCCAAAAAACAACTAACAGATGGGTTGCATCCCAGCCAGTTACCACTGTAATCGGAAATCACGTTTTCTTCCGCGAATAGACTAAAGCCAAAGCGCCCAATTCTCAACTAAGAATTGGGCGCTTTTAGTATTTTAAACCCATCTTTGGGGGATGTTAGGACTGGAATCACTAGCCCTTAGGCATAAATTTACGTCTTTTGCTATATATTACTTCTATGCAAGCTATTACGTAACAGAGGAGGTTTTTCCCCTTGAAAGCACTTCTACTTGCCGGCGGGCGTGGCACCAGGCTGCATCCCCTAACTACCAACCAGCCCAAACCCATGCTTCCTGTATTGGGTAGGCCTTGGTTAGAATACCTGGTAAAGTTGCTGGCAGACAACGGAATCAAGCAGCTGGTTTTCAGTCTCTGTCACTGCCCGGAGATCATCATCGACCATTTCGGCGATGGCAGCAGCTTTGGTGTAGAAATCGAATATGTCATAGAAGAAACACAGCTGGGCACAGGCGGTGCCATTAAAATGGCCTCCCCCAAACTCTCAGATACCTTCTTAGCCTTCAATGCTGACATCGTAACAGATATCAACCTCAGAGAGCTCTTGGCCTTCCATGAGCAAAACCAAGCTCTAGGCACCCTGGCTCTAACTCCTGTCTCTAACCCTTCATCATATGGGGTTGTGAGGTTGGGCAAGAAAGGGAGAATTCACGAGTTTATTGAAAAACCCCAGCTGCCTGCAGCCACTGTGGCCCTGATCAATGCAGGTGTCTATGTTTTCAATCAGGAATTGGTGGCCATGATCCCAGACGGCAGGCCTGTCTCCATTGAACGGGAGATCTTCCCCCTTCTAATCGAGAAGGGCAAACCTATGTATGGATATAATGGCAGCTTCTATTGGCTGGATATGGGAACCCATAAACGATACCTACAGCTCCACCGCCATATCCTCACAGGCCGCTTCCAGCCCCCATACCAAGCCCCAGCAAGTGGGATCTGGATCCACCCCACCTCCCGGGTAGAATCTTTCTCCACTCTGCGTGCACCCTGCTTTGTGGGCCCTGGCTGCCACATCGCAAGCGGTGTGGAACTGGGACCTATGGTAGTGCTAGGGGAGAATATAAAAGTTGAGGGAGGAAGTATTATCCGCGATAGCGTGCTGTGGGAGGGGGCAAGCGTGGGCAGTCGCACCCTCCTCGAGCAGGTAATTGTAGGCAAGGGCGTACGCATTGCAGATGGAGACCATCTGTCAAGCGTTGCCCTTGCGGATTAAATTTATAGGAGGTAACTACATGCCTTTTCGTTTCTCAGTACTTTCCACCTTTCCCCCACGCCAATGTGGGATCGCAACTTACTCGTATGATCTACTGACCCATCTACCAAGCCTTGCTAAACCAAATGTCTTAGCTATCTGCGAGGAAGAAAGCCAGCCAGGGAACCTCGAGTTCTGCGTCAGGCAGCACATCCGTGAAGACTACCTTGCTCTAGCCACCCATGTGAATAGAAGCAAGGCGCAGCTGGTACATATCCAACATGAATTTGGGATCTTCGGAGGCAGGGATGGCAGCTATCTGCTAGACTTTCTAGCTCAGCTCCAAAAGCCCGCTGTCACAACCTTCCATACTGTCTTGGCAACGCCAGATCCCCATAAATTTAAGATCATGCAAAAGGTGGCACTGCAAAGTGCCAGAGTGATCGTAATGGCCAAACGGGCCAAAGAAATCCTAGTTGACACCTATGGCATCAATCCTGATAAGATTTGTATGCTCCACCACGGTGTACCCAAGCCAACCTCTGCCACCCGCGGGGAGCTAAAGAAACGCCTGAACCTAGAGGGCAGACCTGTAATCTCAACCTTTGGCCTCCTCGGTCGCGGCAAGGGAATCGAATATGCCATCCAGGCTGTAGCCAAAGCAAAGGAACAATTCCCTGATCTTTGTTATCTCATCATCGGCAAAACCCATCCCAGCGTTAAAAAGCACGAGGGCGAGGACTACCGCTACATGCTTATGGAGCTCACTCGCATCTTGGGTGTTGAGGATAACGTCAAATTCTTGGATCGGTTCTTGGACAAGGAAGAACTTGTGGAATACCTTACCCTCTCAGATATCTACCTCACCCCCTATATTGGCCAAGAGCAGATCACAAGCGGCACCTTAGCCTATGCTGTAGGCCTGGGCAAGGCAGTTGTCTCCACCCCTTATGTCTATGCTACAGAACTCCTTGCAGAGGGCCGCGGCCTGCTCACCGAATTTCGAGATGCAGATTCTATGGCTAATTGCCTGTTAAAAATACTTGCTTCTCCCCAGCTACAAGCCCAGCTTGAGGAGCGTGCAGGGCAACTTGGCAAGCTCATGAGTTGGGATTATGTAGCAGAACAGCACCTTGCCCTCTATTGCCAAGTAGCTGCGGAAAAAGAGCAATACAAAACAGGTGCTCTCTTTGTCCCTGGAGGTGAATTGGTTGCCCACACTGCCCAAACTTGATCACCTCTATAGAATGACAGACAGGACAGGGATCATTCAACATGCAACCTATCATCTACCAGCGTTTAGCACTGGCTACACCACAGACGATAATGCCCGGGCCCTGAAAGTGGCCCTAGAGCTTTGGGAGCTGAATCAAGACCCAAGTGTTTTAGCCTTGGCTGAAACCTACCTTAGCTTTCTGGTTTATGCCCAAAGGCCCGATGGCCTTTGGCGCAATTTCATCGACTACTCCCGAAACTATCTAGAGGAACGCGGGTCTGATGATTCCTTTGGGAGGGCAGTGCAGGCCATCTGCTCTGTGGCTGCGCAAAGATCTGAGCATAGATTCCAGATTCTAGCCTCAGAACTTTTGGAGCGTGCAAAAAAACAGCTCCCTTCCCTCTCGTCACCCCGAGCCATGGCCTTTGCTATCATTGGCCTCTCAAAACTGAACAAAAGCTACCACCACTTTATCAGGCAATTGGCAGATAACCTCTCCTCCCTCTACCACACAACAACAGGTGAGGGCTGGTATTGGTTCGAGGATTACGTAACCTACTGCAATGGAGCCCTACCTGAGGCCATGCTTATGGCCTATAGGGCTCTAGGCAAAAAATCCTATCTAAACATAGGCCTCGAAAGCCTGAGTTTTCTCAGCGACCGGCTCCTGAAAACTGGTAAGCTGGAAGTTGTTGGTAACCGCGGCTGGTGGCACAGAGGAGGAGAACCTGCCCTCTTCGATCAGCAGCCAGTTGATGCAGCCCATCTTGTTTCGGCTCATCTTGCTGCCTACCAGCTCACAGGACAGCGTGAACATCTTACCTGTGCCCAGAGGTGTTACGCTTGGTTTGAGGGGGAAAACAGCCTAGGACTCAGCCTCTATGATCCCCTCTCTGGTGGCTGCTTCGATGGCCTTACCCCGGAAAATGTCAATAAGAACCAAGGAGCAGAGTCCATCTTGGCCTATCTTGAGGCTAACCTTGCCCTCTCTCGGGTTGAAGCCAAAGGGCGGGAAGCCACAGGTTAGAAGCCAATAGAAAAAAGCGAGAGAGACTCACTGTCTCTCCCGCTTTATATTCTCTTTTAGTTTTCAGCTGAGTGCAAAAACTTATTCAGCTTCTTTTTTACCTCATCCCCACCGACAATGCATTTATCCAACGCTGCATCCTCTTTTTCAATGGCATCTGCGTAATCTTTGCAGCTGCTATAGCCACAGGCTTTGCAATTGGCTCCAGGTAATAGATCTACTAATTTGATCTCTACCTGCTCCCCTGCCGCTAATACTTCCTTGCGATCTAAAAACTTTTCCCCTAAAAGACCCATAATCAAAATGGCAGGCAGAGTTAGTAAATAGCGGGTGAGCGTGAACTTGAAACCAAAGAATTTAGCTTCCACAAACAACATAGGTGCTTTAATTACAGCCCAAGAGCTAATTATAATAATGGTGTTAGCCAGGCTCGCTCCTTTTTGCAATAGGGACTGGGCCAGAGGGAAGGCTGCATAGATCGGCCCCGCAGAAATAGAGCCCATCACAACTGAGGCGATATGCCCCCTCACGCCTGAGTCTTTGCCAAAATAGCGCATAATTGTTTCCTTGGAGACCCAGGCTCCGATCAGGGCCGAGAGCACAAAGACTGCAGGCAAGATGGACAGCATCTCACGGAGAAAGCCGCCTGTAATGACCAATGCTGCTTTGGCAACGTTTAGATTAATTATTGCAGTAACGATATACGCGACTATCGCAAGAACAAGAATCCTTTTCTCCTTTATACTTCGTGCTACATTCATAGGAAAATCACCATCCCTGCGGCAATTATCAAGGCCATCATGAAGCTCATGAGATTGCGATAGAAGGTGAACTTTTTGCCAAAATGGCGAATTTCAATAGGCATGGTTGCAATCCCCACCATGGTGAGGGTGGTAATGAAAGCTGCGATGGTCAAAAGATAAGCACCGCGGCTATAGAGGGATGCTGCCAGGGGAAACGCTACAAAGGCGGGGATGATGATGACAGATCCCAAAGCTGCTCCAAAGATTCCACTGAGTAGCTGGCTGCCGCTGCCTAGAAGCTGCCTGATTGTGCTCTCAGGCACCCAAGCTAATAGTAGCCCTACAAGCGAGAGAATACCTAAAATTTCAATACCCGTTTTGGCAAAGGAGTTGAAAGCACCTTTGAGGATTTGGCCTGTTTTTTTCTTATCCTTGAAAAAGGACCAGGCTAGTCCCCCCGCTGCCAACACTAACAGAATCACTGTTGACATTCACTATTCCTCCCCATTTTCCGCAAATTTTGTTAAAAATCGATCGATCCGCGCTCTGTTTTTCCGGATCAGAGCTGCCCATTCCTCCAGAAGCTTTTCTCCTGCCTGGGTGATGCTATAAACCCGCTTTGGTGGTCCTGCACCCTCCTCCCATTTGGAGCTGAGCATTTCCTTCTCTTCCAGGTTCCGCAAGATCCTGTACATATTGGCCATATCTGCAGAGCTACCTTCAAATCCAAATTCCTTGAGCTTTTCCATCAGCTCATAGCCATGGGATTCAGTTTCTTTGAGGGTTAAAAGCAGACAGGGCTCCATGAACTTCTCCATGCGCCCAAAAGCCTGAGGAGTACTTGTTTTCGCAACCATGGAACTACCTCCTAGCATAATGTATATATACATTATGTATATAGTACGAGAAAAAAAGAGAGAAGTCAAGATACTTTTAAACTTTTACTACCCTTTTTTTCAAAAGTCTACAATACTTTACCCTCCACACTTGATTTTAATGAATTTTAAAAACGCAAAAAGAATTTGCTGCTTCTGAAGTCAAAGCAATTTCTCCTCAAAGTGTGTTCCGTAAAAAAGCAACAAGAGGTAGTTTCGTATGTATTCTTTCTGGCTCTTCGTTATTCAACTGGAATTTCTTGCTCCGCGATAATAATGGTACGAAAAAAACCAAAGACATGGTCATATTCCTTATGTAATGAAAGCTCTTATATCTAACGATGTTCAAAAACCAGGAGACAGTATTCAATGCCAACCTGGAAAGAATTGAGGCGTTTTAGTAAACGAGATGGATGGACTCTATACAAAGACACAGACCATTACTTCTATCTTAAAGTTGATGAAGAAGGTAATATTCTTACCACAAAGGTTCCCAAAGGCACAGGCGAAATCCTTAAAGCCTTCTTTATTCAAATATTAAAAAAAACAGCTTCGTGTATCAAAAGAATACTTCAACAGCAAGATCTAAGGCTCTTCTCAAGAGCAAACCCATGTTGTAATTAGCCAAAAGCCAGAAGGAGACCCTTCTGGCTTTTTTTTATTAATCGATTGTAATCTCACGGCCTGCAAGAAATACTCGCTCTACTTCTAAATCCGGGGTGAAGACTGCAAGATCCGCATCTTTCCCTGGAGCAAGAATGCCTTTGTTTGTAAGGCCAAGACGCCGGGCTGGGTTCACTGTAGCCATCTTAATGGCCTCGGGAAGTGTTGCACCTGCCAGCTCCACCATGTTCTTTACACCTCGATTGAGACCCAGACAGCTGCCGTACAGGTTCCCCTCCATAGCATCGCAGGTTGTGGCAGTGTTATTCTTTACTCTTACCCTTCTGCCATCAGACAGGTCATATTCCCCATCAGGCAGTCCCGCAGGCTGCACAGCATCTGTGATAAGGATAATTTTATCGCTACTTTTCAGTTTATAGAGAAGCTGCATGTTGGCCTGGTGAACATGGATCCCATCGCAGATGAGCTCGCAGTAGATCTCATCGAGGTTTAAGGCTGCACCGATTAGCCCCGGGAGTCTTTTGGTGATCCCGGTATTGCCACCATTGAAGGTATGCACAGCCTGATCTAAACCCAGGGAAACTGCCTCTACCACCTCTTCGTAGCTAGCCTCGGAGTGGCCAACTGCTGCAATAAGACCCCGGGAGAGAACTTCCTCTGTCAGCTCCAGACCGCCTTCCACCTCAGGGGCAACCAGAACTAAGCGCAGCAGCTCCCCTGCCCGATCCATAATCTCTTGGTAGTCCTTCCGGATGGGCTCGCGAATAGCCTCAAGGGGCTGTCCTCCCCGGGCCAGGGGATTCATGAAGGGTGCCTCCAGATAGATACCCACGATCTGAGATTCCCGGCAGCTTTTTTGCTGCTGCAGGCAATAGGCCTCATTGATTTTATCTAAGGAATTGAGCATCCGCTCCCACTTCGTTGCATACAGGGAGGGAACAAAGGAGGTAACACCTGCTTTCAGCTCATTTTTCGCTACAGCCATAACATCTTCAATAGTTCCGCCCATCACATCGTGGCCACCGCCACCGTGAATATGAAGATCAATCAGTCCAGGTGTTACCAGCTTGCCGGTAACATCTATGACTTGGTCTTGCTCTTTGGGCTCATAGTCACATCCCACATACTCAATCTTTCCATCTGCAATAATTACAACTCCATTTTCCTCTACAACCCAGGGCGTGATCACACGTCCACCTTTGAGGACAATACGCTGCACTGTCTTCGCCTCCAGACTTTTTTAGTAAATCTAAATATGTCTCGAAATAACTATTATTCTTGTTCGACTCTCGAGTGCCTTTTTCCTTCTATTTTCTGTGAAGACGACGACAGATTGCAGCCCAAAAAAGATAAAAACCCCTCCCAAGTTGCACAAAGGAGTGGTGGGTAGCGGAAAAGAGTGTGAAACAGATGGCGATGATCTTGCGGCTGAGCAGACGGTTATATATTAACAGGCCAAGAGCCCAGCCTAAAACTACATACAGCCTCATCTGGCCCCAGTTGCCCAGAAGCAGGAGGCTGAAGAGGAGGCAAAGTGCAAATAACCAAAAAAGAAGGTCCCCTACCCTGGTCCAGAGGGGACCAGGGCGCCAGAGGGCCCTCAAAACTCTATACAGGTCAAAGAAGAGTCCCAGCAGGAAACCTGAGAGAATGGTAATGGAGATGGCAAACAGCTGTGCGGAGATGGCATCCATAAGCTGTCACCTACCGAAACAGCTTGCCAAGAACGCCCTGTCCGGAGGACTTCTTCCCCTTGATATCCCCTGTATACTCAAGTCCTATAACCAGGCCTTCCACAGCCAATGTGCCACCGTCCAGGTCTAGCTGCTTTATATGCAGCTCCCGGCCACGCACCAAGAGCATGCCAGAGGCTGTTTCAACTAAGATCTCCTGATCATCGAAGCTCTCCACATTGCTGACCCCATCGATGAATAGATCCCCCCGTTCCTTGAGCACCACTTGATGCAGGCGATGTGGAGCGGGAATAGAATCGCGACGTTTATCTTCCACAGCTAACTCCCCCTTTTCGCAGGTAGGCAAGGTTTGCCCCCTATTTATAGATATGTCCACCCTGCGAAAATATGACTATTTGGGGAGTTTAACGCCAGCGCTTTTCAACCTTGGTTCCTGGAAAGTAGTAGCGAGCGATCTCTTCCGCTTTTTTGCCCTCTTTAGCTAATGTATATGCGCCCCACTGGCAAAGGCCAACTCCATGGCCAAAGCCGCGGCCTTCCATGGTAACTTTTGTGCCATCATCTGCGAACTTGGTAATTACATTGGAGCGCATCCGCATGGGATCGAGATAGATTCTCAGATCCTGGCCTGAGATCTCCACAGTGCCGCCTGTGTGGATGATCCTCCAGCGCTCCACTCTGCCGGAGGCACTTTTTTTCAAGATCTCAAGCTTTTTGACGGATTTGATGTTAAGCTTCTTCAGTAAACTGGCCAGCTCTGTGTGGGTGTAGGTTGCAGTCCAGTGTTTAACCTCCGGCGGACTATACTTTGCCTCAGGGCAATGTTTTGTCACTGTATAGGGCGGCTCGGCCCCTGGATAGGCTAAGCCCTCTTTAGCTCGGGCTGTGGTGCCTCCACAGGCCGCATTGAACCAACCTTTTATATAGTTGTTGTTATACGTAAGCACCTTACCTGTGGTGGATTCAATAGCCTTTTGAATCGCTGCATTTACATTGCCCTCGTTGTAGGCCTGGGTGTGGGTTTCATCTGTGCATACGTCTGTGCCATGAAGTTTCTTGGTGCCTCCCCGGCTGATGAACTCCATGGTAAAGGAGCGAGCAACTATGGCCTGGGCTCTGTATGCCTCCTGGGGCCAGCCAGGCTTCATCTCGCCTGCAACAACTCCCTCTAGGTATTGTTCAATTGACATTCTGCGGGTATTTCCCGTTTTATGATCATAAACACTGATAACGCGCTCTTTGGGTAATTTCCGCTCTTTTGCTTGCCTTCCTAACATTAAAGCTATGGGAACTATGATCACAAGTGCTAGAATAATGAGCCATGGCCTTTTTGTCATTTGTTTTCCTCCCCTCGTAATTTATTCTTAATATCCCGCCGGTGGGGAGGAAATATACAGCCCTATTCCAATGCTTTGGCTTCATCCCAAAGCTTGTCCATCTCGGAGAGAGTCATCTCCTGTAGAGGACAGCCTGCATGCTGTTCAATATAGCGGAACCTGCGTTCAAATTTGCCCACTGCCCTGCTCAGTGCTACTTCAGGATACACATCTAGGTACCTTGCCACATTCACAAGGGCAAAGAAGAGATCCCCGAATTCCTCCTCAATCGCAGCTTGCTGTCCTGACTCTATCGCCTCTGTCAATTCCAAAAGCTCTTCGTTGGCTTTCTCTAATGCTCCTTCTATATCTTCCCACTGAAAGCCCACCTGGGCTGCTTTATCCTGAACCTTATATGCACGGGCGAGACTAGGCAGGCCAACGGGTACGCCATCTAACAGAGATTTGCGTCTTTGCCCTTCCCGCTCCTTGGCCTTGATAATCTCCCAATTTACAAGTACGTCCGCGCTTGTCTCTGCGTTCACATCTCCAAAAACGTGAGG
>ENA-UOOK01006090-UOOK01006090.1-fermentation-metagenome-genome-assembly--contig:-NODE-6090-length-11736-cov-30.592501_pt1 | contig 11736 bp, 6 predicted proteins | sample MGYA00245777_ERZ724023 | MGnify/ENA primary metagenome ERZ724023 (study PRJEB28704, sample SAMN03018312) | fermentation metagenome | biome: anthropogenic terrestrial biome; feature: soil; material... | reverse complement strand
ACGTTTTTATTTTGGCCTTAAAAGGAGATACCGATGAATGTAAAGTTTTTTTCATACATCGTCAAACGTGTACTTTTGGCCTTTGTAACTGTCATTGCTGTTATAACCATAACATTTTTTGCAATGCAGGCTATACCTGGCGGACCATTCACCTCTGAAAAGAGTGTCTCTGCTGATACTTTAGCGTTGCTTGAAGCCCAGTATGGCTTAGATAAACCTTTGTTTATTCAGTATCTCAATTATTTAAAAGGTGCCCTAGTTTGGAACTTCGGTCCTTCAATTAAACAGACTGGGCGTTACGTAAGCGATATTATCTTCACCGACTTTAAGATTTCCGGAATCATCGGCTTAATTGCCTTAATCATTGCTACCACCTTTGGTATCTTCTTTGGCTCTATTGCTGCTACCCGTCAGAACCATTGGGATGATCGAGTCATTATGGTCTTATCCACCGCTTGCATCGCTCTTCCTTCATTCATCATTGCCACTGTCTTCCTCTTAGTCTTCTGCGTTCAGTTGAATGTTCTACCTATTGGTTCAACTTCAATAGGTGGCTATGTTCTTCCTACCTTGACTCTCTCTTTATATCCAATGGCTTATATCACTAGACTTACCCGTTCCTCTACCTTGGATGTCCTTAACCAAGACTACATCAAGATGGCCAGAGCAAAAGGCTTACCTAACTACAAAGTCCTCTTCAAACATGCCTTACGTAACTCTTTAACTCCTGTCATTACTTACATCGGGCCTGAATTTGCTTACATCATCACCGGTTCCTTAGTCGTAGAAAAGATCTTCGCTATTCCAGGACTAGGAAACGATTTCGTCGGTTCCATCTCCAACCGTGATTATCCGATGATTATGGGAACCACCATCTTCTTAACCGATATTATGGTCATTATGCTTCTCGTCTCCGATATCCTCTACAAGGTTGCTGATCCGAAAGTCGACTTCGACTAAAGAAAGGAGAATTCTTAACATGACAGGCAATGAAAATGGTATGCGCTTAGGATTTGGTCTAGGCAAAAAGAATCCTCTAAGTATGCAGGTTGACTTAACTAGATTGCAGAGAGCTACAGATGAGGAACAGAAATCAACTGATATCAAGGGAAAATCTTCTTCGTTTGCTAAAGACGGTATGAAACGACTTCTCAAGAACCCAATTGCTGATATCTCCATGGTCGTTATTCTTCTAATAGTCTTAGCCGTCATCATCATTCCAGAAGTCTGGCCTTATTCTTATGATCTCCAGTTAGGTACTAAATATTCTGATGGCTCCTATAACAATTTAGGGCCAATGGAATACGGAACTACAGAGTTAGCTAAGATTGCCGCAGGTGAAACAATCTGGCCACATCTCTTCGGAACTGACTCTTTAGGGCGAGATTACTTCATCAGAGTCGTCTACGGAGCCAGAATATCCTTAATTGTCGGTGTCTTTGCTTCCGTTATTGTCTTAGTAATTGGATCAATCTATGGTGCCATCAGCGGTTACTTCGGCGGTAAGGTCGATATGATCATGATGAGAATCGTTGATATCATCTACTCTTTACCTGACTTACTGATCATTGTTCTCTTATCTTCAATTCTTAATACCGTCTTAAGCTTCAGCAGCGGTAGCTTCCTAGCTACCTTAGGTACCGGCATGATTTCAATCTTCATTGTCTTCGCTTTACTTTATTGGGTCGGTATGGCTCGACTAGTCAGAGGTCAGATTCTCTCCTTAAAGAAAGAAGACTTTGTCTTAGCTTCCAAAGCTTCTGGCGCTAGTGGTCCTTGGATTATCTTCAAACACCTTTTACCTAACTCCTTATCAGTAATAATTATCTCTGTTACCTTGCAGATTCCTTCAGCTATCTTCACTGAATCCTTCCTTTCCTTCATTGGCTTAGGTGTCTCAGCCCCAATGCCCTCCTTAGGTTCCTTAGCTGATGATGCCTTAGGTTCAATCCAAAGTTATCCATATCGTCTAATCATCCCTGCTGCCATCATTTCATTAATCATATTAGCTTTCAACCTCTTAGGAGATGGCTTACGTGATGCCTTCGATCCTAAGTTGCAGAAATAGAGGTGACTTATGGACAACACAGATCATAAGCCGCTCCTAGAAGTAAAAGACTTACATGTATCCTTCAAAATCATGAATGGAACAGTTGAAGCCATCAATGGTGTCTCCTTCACTCTCGATAGAGGAAAAATCCTCGGTATTGTCGGTGAATCAGGCTCCGGAAAATCCGTTACTTCCTACTCCATCATGAGATTAATTGATAAGAACGGTCATATTGATTCCGGCTCCATCTACTTTGATGGACAGAATATGCTTAAAATGCCTGAATCCCAGTTAAGACAGATACGTGGCAATCGTATTGCCATGATCTTCCAGGATCCGATGACTGCTCTTGATCCGGTCTATACCATTGGAAACCAACTGTTCGAAGCTATCAGAACCCATGAAAACGTCTCCAAGAAAGAAGCCTATAAGCGTTCAATCGATATGCTTAACCTCGTTGGCATCAATGAACCTGAGAAAAGAATGAAGCAGTATCCGTTTGAGTTCTCCGGCGGCATGCTCCAAAGAATCGTTATTGCTATGGCTCTTATCTGCAAACCTGATCTCTTAATTGCTGATGAACCTACTACGGCTTTGGATGTCACCATTCAGGCTCAGATTCTTGAGCTTCTAAAAGAGATTCAGCAGAAGATGGGTATGGCAATCATTCTCATCACTCATGACTTAGGTGTTGTTGCCACTATCTGCGATGAAGTTGATGTCATGTATGCCGGTAAGATCGTAGAAAGAGGAACTTCGGATGAAATCTTCTATCATCCCGCCCATGAATACACCAAAGGTTTACTTAATTCTGTTCCTACTTTAGCTGATGATCATGACCTGAAGCCTATTAAAGGCAATCCCGTCAATCTTACCTGTCTTCCTAAAGGCTGTGCCTTTGCTCCACGTTGCGATAAATGCATGAAGATCTGCATTGATGAAGTCCCACAGCAGTTAGAAATCGATAAGAACCACTACGCTTCCTGCTGGGAAACCGTACGTTTGCTTCAAGAACAGGGAGTGATTGACATCACTCAGAAACCTGAAATGAAACCAATTGCTACTATCAAACCTAATGACTTCACCTGCCCTGATCCACTTACTCCAAATACCATCAAAGAGATGAAAAGCCTCATCAAGCATGTTTAGGTGTTTCTATAACCGAAAGGAAAAGGCGATATGAAAAAGAAAGATAAACAGAATACAGAGGAAATTAAGGACGAACCCATCCCGGATGATGTCATTTTACGTGTCCGTAATCTGAAAATGTACTTTCCTATCAATGTCGGTTTCCTTCGTACCAAAGACTTGAAGGCTGTCGACGATATCTCCTTCGATATCAAGCGTGGTGAAACCTTAGGTTTAGTCGGTGAATCCGGCTGCGGTAAAACCACAGCGGGCCGAGCTATTCTTCATCTATATAAACCGACTGCTGGAAGAATCTGGTTAGATGGCAAAGAGATTAAGACGAAAGAAGATATGAAAGACTTTAGAACTAAGACCAACATTGTTTTCCAGGATCCGTATTCTTCTCTTGATCCAAGAAAGACCGTCGAAGACATCATTGCTGAGCCTTTGGATATTCATCATGCCTACAAGAGCAAAGCCGAACGTCATCAAAAGGTCATTGACCTTATGAAGACTGTCGGTTTAACAGAAGAACAGGCTAACCGTTACGCCCATGAATTCTCTGGCGGCCAACGTCAGCGTATCGGTATTGCTAGAGCTCTAGCTATGCGACCAGAATTCGTTGTCTGCGATGAACCAGTGTCAGCTCTTGATGTCTCTATTCAGGCACAGGTCCTTAATACTTTCAAGGAACTACAGCAGAAGTTCCATCTTACTTATCTCTTTGTCGCCCACAACTTATTAGTCGTTAAACATATATCCGATAGAATTGCCGTTATGTACTTAGGAAGAATTGTTGAATTAGCTTCTGATAAGGAAATTTTTGCTAATCCTCTTCACCCCTATACTGTTTCCCTCTTATCAGCTATTCCTGAACCTGATCCCGAGAAAGCTAGGAACAACAAGCGTATAGCCTTAAAAGGAGATATTCCTTCACCTCTTAACGCTCCTTCAGGCTGTGCCTTCAGAACTAGATGTCCGTTTGCTAAAGACATCTGTGCTAAGGTTAGACCAGATTTACGAGAAGTTAAGCCAGGACATTTCGCTGCTTGCCATCTTCTTGATGACAATGGTGGTGTTAATGCCTCAGCTCCGGAAACGACAGCTGAGAAGATAAAAGATGTGGAGGAAAAAATTGAAGAATCAAATAAAGCAAAATAATAAATCTTTATGCCAGTGTTGACTCGGAACGATTTGTCAATAAGAGCAGACTATTGATACCTAAATAAAAGGTCATAGAAAGGATTACAAATTTATTATGAAAAAGTCAATTATTTCACTTACTTCATTATTCGCTGCCGCTATGTTATTAGCTGGCTGCGGTACTACTTCTTCTTATACGATTCAGGCTGAAGGAGATCAGAAGTCTTGGGGCGATGCCTATGATACTTTGATTGCTTCTGCTAAATCAGATGCTGATGCCACTAGCCGTTCCAAAAAGCTTCATGAAGCTGAGGATATGCTTATGGATACGGGAGCTGTTTGCCCGCTTTATGTCTATACTGATCAGTATCTCATGAAGAGTACGGTCAAGGGCTTCTTTGATTCTCCTCTTGGCTACAAGTTCTTCTACAATGCCTCTAATGGAACCTCTAAGAAGATCAAGGCTTGCATCGCTTCAGAGCCTTCCACTATTGATCCGGCTTTAAATAGCTCAGTCGATGGTGCTACTTATATTGCTAACTCTTTTGTCGGTCTTTATAAGTTCGATAATGTTAACGGCACTACTACTTCTGTTCCGGCTCTTTCTGACGGTGCTCCGAAAACAACAACTGCTGATGATGGCAAGGTTACTTATGATTTCACTTTGAAGGACAGTAAGTGGTCAGATGGCACTGCTTTAACTGCTAACGATTTCGTCTATTCCTGGAACCGTGCCGCTTCTGGTGCTACTGCCAGTGATTACGCCTACATCTTTGATGTCATTGATGGGGCTGCTGAATGCGAAGCTGATACTACTGGAACTAAGAAGCTCAATATCTCTGCTTCTGAAGATGGTAAGCACTTCTATTGCACTACCACCTCTTATGTTTCCTATTTCACTCAGCTTTTAGCCTTCCCTACTTATGCTCCTGTCAAACAGTCTGCTGTCGAATCAGTTGCTACTAAAGGTGGCTGGGCTACTAGTCCGGATACTTATGTCTCTAATGGTGCCTTCAAGCTTTCTGCTTGGACTCATAAAGGCTCGATGACTTACGTCAAGAACCCTTACTACTATGATGCTGCTAACGTCAACCTTGATGAACTTGATTTCACTTTGAGTGATGATGATACTACTATCTATTCAATGTATCAGACTGGCACTATTGATTTAGCTGATTCTTTCCCGACTGAATCCATTACTCAGATTAAGGAAAAATACTACAAGACTGATGATACTAACGAGTATTACAACAAGGCTTTGCTTGGTAATTACTATATTGCCTTCAACGTCAACTCCACCGTCTTCACCAAGGCTGATACTGAAGCTAAGAGAGCTAGCATCAGAAAAGGTTTAGGCTTACTCATTGATCGTAACTATCTAGTTAATTCCATTACTAAAGGTGATCAGATTCCGGCTAATTCCTTTGTTCCTCAGGGAACTCTTGAATCTGATGGCACCACTGATTTCACTGCTAAGAATGGTAAGAACCGTGATGGAAAAGGCTACTATTCTGTTGCTACTGCTGATCGATCTGCTAACATTGCTGAGGCTATTGCTGATATTCAGGCCGGCGGTTACACCTATAACACCTCTAAGGGTGTCTTCACTGACTTCCCCAGCTTTGATTATCTCTTAAACAACAGTTCCGGACATGTCGCCGTTGCTTCCTACATCCAAAGTGTCTTTGCTCAGTATGGTATCACTATGAATCAGAAGACTCAGGAATGGGCTACCTTCCTTGATACTAGAAAAGCCGGTGAGTTCGATGTTGCTCGTGATGGCTGGAACGGTGATTACAACGATGCTATGACTTTCCTTGATATGTTCATGACCTCTTCTGGCAACAACGACTGTCATCTTGGTAAAGATGCTCATGCTAACGTCAAAGTCTATACTAACGATCTCTAGACATTAATTTCTGTATCTCCTTAGATATTTCGCAAAAAAGAGCTTAGCTTATGTTTATAACTAAGCTCCTTTTTATTTAAAACCTTATTTAATCTAAAAAAGCCTGCTCCAATTAAGGAACAGGCTATTTTCATCTAGAAGCGACTAATTACTTATCGAGTCCGCCGTATCTTAAGATATCGTTGTATCTCTGTTCAGCGTACTTCTCACTCTTAGTAAGTAATTCTTCAGCATGATCCGGATTGACCTTGCCTAAAAGGTTGTATCTGGTCTGAGTCATGACAAAGTCACGGAACTTAGTGAAATCAGGTTTGCCATACATCGTAAGACCAGTCTTACCAGCAGCAACAAGTCTAGGATCATAAGTGAAGGTAAGGAAGTAACCGCAATCAACGGCCATCTTCTCCTGCTTCATAGCATTAGCAAGACCGCCCTTGATACCATGTTCCTGGCAAGGAGCATAGCAGATAACAAGTGAAGGTCCATCATAGCTTTCAGCATCAGTTAAGGCCTTGATAGCCTGAGAAGGATTGGAACCTAAGGAGATCTGAGCAACATAGACGTGATCATAAGTCATAGCCATTAAAGCAAGATTCTTCTTAGCGGTCTTCTTACCAGAGGCAGCAAATTTGCAGATCTGACCAGTCTGAGAAGACTTAGAAGCCTGACCACCAGTATTGGAGTAGACCTCAGTATCAAGTACCAAGATATTGACATCATCTTCACTAGCAATGACATGATCTAATCCGCCGTAGCCGATATCATAAGACCAGCCATCACCGCCGATGATCCAAACAGACTTATCAAGAAGATCATTCTTCATCGGTAAGAGAGCCTTGATTCCGGAATTGGCACTAGCTTCGATAAGGTGAAGCATCTTAGGTAAGATCTCTCTTACATGCTTCTTGTTCTTGATGTTAAGGACATAGTCATTTAAGACATCCTTAAGTTCAGGTTCAACCTTGTCGATATTGTTGTTGATTATAGTGACAATCTGACCAAGTTTGAAATCAGTAGCGATTCTCATACCATAACCATATTCGGCGTTATCCTCGAATAAGGAGTTAGCCCAAGCAATACCGTTGCCATTCTTATCAGTAACGAAAGGAGTAAGAGGAGTAGAGCCGCTATAAATAGAAGAGCAGCCAGTAGCGTTAGCAACTAACATATCAGGTCCGAAGAGCTGAGAAGTTAAACGATAGTAAGGAGTCTCACCACAGCCGGCGCAAGCACCAGAGATTTCCTGATACGGCTTATGGAAAGCAACTTCCTTAACGGTTCCAGCCGGATAGTAACCAGTCTTAGGTTCAATATCCTTGTAAAGAATCTGAGCAGCATCTTCATGATGGAACTGAGATTTAGCTTCAGCAAGAGACAAAGCCTTCTCCATGACCGGTTTACCAGTCTTAGGATCCATGACTAACTTACCATTCTCATCCTTCTTAGGCTTGCCGGGGCACTGATTAACACAGAGTCCGCAGCCAACGCAGTTCATCGGAGAAACCTGAATACGGAACTTGAGATCCTTGACATTGGCACCACCAATGGCAGGAATGACATCGCCCTGTTCATCTGCAGGTAACTTCTTGATATCTTCGTCAGAAAGTAAGAACGGACGAATAGTAGCATGAGGGCAGACAAAGGCGCACTGATTGCACTGGATGCAATTAGCCTTGTTCCAGACAGGGACACGGTCAGCAATGGAACGCTTCTCATAGTAGGTGACATTGTTCTCCATAGTTCCATCTTCGAGTTCCCATTCACGGAACTTAGAGACAGGTAAATCATAACCTTCGAGGTTATTGATGATAGCAACATAGGAATCCCAATATTCATCACCAGTGAGCTTAACGTTGTTGTTAATGTTTAACTTAGACCATTCAGGATCAATAGTGACCTGTCTTAAGCCAGAAGTACCCTGATCAATAGCCTTGTAGTTCATATCAACAACATCCTGACCCTTCTTAGCATAAGACTTAGCAGCAAACTTCTTCATCCAATCATTAGCCTGATCATAAGGCATGATCTGCTGGTTAAGATAGAAGAATGAAGCTTGGAGAATAGTATTAGTATGACGGCCCATGCCAATGCTTAAAGCAATCTTGTTAGCATCAATGACGTAGAACTTAGCGTGTTTATCAGCTAATTCCTTCTTCATTCTGTTAGGCATAGCAGCTGCAAGAGCAGCATCACTCATATCAGTGTTGAGTAAGAAGGTTCCGCCCTGCTTTAAGTTCTTAATCATATCGAACTTGAAGATATAGGAATCAAGAGAGCAGCTGACGAAATCAGCGTTCTCAACATAGTAAGTAGAATGAATCGGCTGTTTACCAAATCTTAAGTGAGATCTAGTAACACCACCGGACTTTCTAGAATCATAAGCGAAGTAAGCCTGAGCATACTGATGAGTCTCATCACCAATAATCTTAATAGAGGACTTATTGGCAGAAACAGTTCCATCAGAGCCTAAGCCATAGAATAAGCAGGAAGTATAGCTGTGGGCAATAGCATAATTTTCATCGACAGGAATGGAAAGATGAGTGACATCATCATCGATGCCAACAGTGAATCCAGTCCAAGTCTTAGAAGCATCAAGGAAATCAAAGACTGACTTGATGTGTTTAGGCTGAGTATCTCTGGAAGAAATACCATATCTTCCACCAAGAACCTCGATGTCTTCTCTACCGCCCTGTCTAAGAGCAGCAACAACATCAAGATACAAAGGCTCACCATCAGAACCAGGTTCCTTGGTACGATCAAGAACAGCAATCTTCTTAACGGAAGCAGGAATAGTAGCCATTAAATGCTTAACAGAGAAAGGACGATAGAGGTGGACCTTGATAAGACCAACCTTCTCACCCTTCTTCATTAAATCAGTAACGACTTCAATAGCGGTCTCAGTGACTGAGCCCATAGCAATGATAACCTTGGTAGCATTAGGATCACCAAAGTAGACAAACGGAGCATAAGGACGTCCAGTAGCTTCGGAAACCTTCTGGAAGTATTCGCAAGCTACATCGACAATCTTTTCTTCATGTAAGTTCTGAGCTTCACGGCCCTGGAAGCAAATATCATCGTTTTCAGCACCACCGCGAGTCACAGCATGACCATGCGGATTAAGAGCTCTCTTCTTGAAGTTAGCAACAGCATCCTTATCAAGAAGGTTCTTCCAGAATTCATCGTTGATAAATTCAACGTTCTGGATTTCATGAGAAGTTCTGAAACCATCAAAGAAATGAATAACCGGAGTAGAAGCCTTAATAGCAACAAGATGGGCTAAAGGAGCAAGATCAGCAATTTCCTGTACGGAATGAGAGCAAATCATGCAGGCTCCAGTCTGACGGCAGGCATAGATATCAGCCTGATCACCAAAAATAGAAAGTGATCTTGAAGCTAAAGCTCTAGCTGCAACATGCAAAACAGCCGGTAATTCCTCGCCAACCCACTTATAGATGTTCGGGATCATTAATAAAAGACCCTGAGAAGCAGTGTAAGTAGTAGCTAAAGAGCCACCCTGTAAAGCACCATGAACAGCACCAGAAGCGCCAGCTTCAGACTGCATTTCGGCAACTTTGACAACATCACCAAAGGCGTTCTTCATACCCTGGGAAGCATATTCATCAACATGCTCAGCCATCGGGCTAGAAGGAGTAATCGGGAAGATTGCAGCAACCTCAGTGAATTTGTAGGAACCTATGGCAGCAGCGGTGTTACCATCAACAGACTTGAACGAGAATTTTTCTTTTTCCATACACATCCTCCAATTTTTAGATATTCTCCGTTCGATTATTATAGAACAAAAAGGAGTTACATATAAACAAGTAATTAAAAAAAGACGGATATTTGTTCCGCCCTAATAAAATTAGCTACTGATAAGCTATATTTTTAAGTCAAATTAAGCTGAATAAATGGAACAACATTCCTTTTGCTCTACAACAAAAATCTCATCCCTAAATTCCAACATCCGAATCCATTTTGCTTTTTACATCCCTACCCAAATTCAGAAATTATGGTAGAAACTGTTGGTCAGCGATTTATACAATTCGCTGATATGACCCTATTATAAAGTACCTTTCATGAAAAGAAAAGAGAAATCGCTTTCAATTTTTAAATTTTGCCCTTTAAATTACGGCTTTTTATTAAATGTAAGCCCTTAGCAATTTAATTAAATAAGAAATTTCCATATGCCAAAAGCTCCTAATTCTAGTGAAATTTAAAGCAATAACTATTGAATACACAATATGAATGTACTATCATATGAATACTGGTTCATATGAAAGGACATCAATATGAAGAAATCGTGTAGCACTTGCAAAGTCGAAGAAAAGAATACTGAGCTCCTCAGTGACATCGCTTTTCTTGTTGCTGGTACTATCTTTCTAATAGCAGGACTTGTCCTAAATAAGCTTGATCCTACCTATTCTTCAATTACTTGGGATTACTTTAAGGAATCAGCGTTCTTTTCCTCTAGATCTTTTGTTGCCTTTGTTCTTTATACAGTTGGATATCTAATACTATTTGTTAAACTGATTATCAGTTTTATCAGTGAATTTAAAGAAGGCAATCATATTAATGAATTCCTTCTGATGATTATTGCTACCTTAGGGGCTTATGGAATCAATGAGTATCCTGAAGCCTTATTGGTTGTTCTTTTTGGAATCTTAGGTGAACTGCTTGAAAACTATGCTAACTCGCAATCAAAGAAATCTATTAAGAAATTAGTCAATAACATGCCGTTATTAGCTCATGTCGTGCAAGAAGACGGTTCTATTAAAGACTTAGATCCTAGCCTTGTGGAAGTTGGTCAAAGTATGGAAATCAGACCTGGAGAAAAGCTTAGTATTGATGGAATAATTGAAACTGGATCTGGTTCAATGGATTTATCTTCCATCAATGGAGAATCTCTTCCTAAAGAAGTACATCAGGGAGATAAAGTCTATTCCGGTTCAATTAACCTGGATACTCTTTTAGTTATTAAGACTTCTAAGCTTTATAAGGATTCCACTTTAACCAAGATTATGAATCTAGTAGAAAGTGAGCAGTCAAGGAAGTCTTCTTCAGAAAAGTTCATTACTCGTTTCTCTAAGTTCTATACTCCGTTAGTAATCTTTATTGCTTTCTTAGTCTTTATTATCGGCTATGGATTAAATGGCTTTGTTTGGGCTGGAGATAACGGGGGAGAGGAATGGCTTTATAAGTCTTTATCAATACTGTTAGTTTCCTGTCCTTGTGCCTTATTAGTATCAGTTCCTCTAGCTTTCTTTGCCGGAATCGGATCAGCTAGCCGCTTTGGTGTCTTAATCAAAGGGTCTAATTCTTTAGAGACCATTGCTAAGGCTAAAGAGTTTGTTTTCGATAAAACCGGAACTCTCACTAAAGGAGAGCCAATACTTGAAAATCAAGTAGATAAAGAAGCCTTAAAAATAGCGGCCAGTCTTGAAAGCAAGACTTCTCATCCATTAGGAAAAGCCATCGTTAAAGCCAATAAAGAAGGAGTCTATCCAGT
>ENA-UOOK01006087-UOOK01006087.1-fermentation-metagenome-genome-assembly--contig:-NODE-6087-length-11739-cov-4.358011_pt1 | contig 11739 bp, 12 predicted proteins | sample MGYA00245777_ERZ724023 | MGnify/ENA primary metagenome ERZ724023 (study PRJEB28704, sample SAMN03018312) | fermentation metagenome | biome: anthropogenic terrestrial biome; feature: soil; material... | reverse complement strand
ACCGAGATATGACTGTACATCTTTCAAAGTCACCCACGGTTCGACATTCAGTCTTTCTTCCACGCCTTTACCTCCATCAGTTCCCGAATGTTGTGTCTATCTCAACATCAAATATGTTTCTGCTTCCGGGAAAGCAGTTATTACCGTTTTCGTCTACCATATCCCACTTGATGGTGAATGGTCCTTCTTGGCCACGGGCATTGAAGTCCGTGGCTATTTTTGTATATTTTCCCGGCTGTAATTCCTTAATTTCTATTTCAAATACCTTTGTCCGCCTGCCAGTCTCCTCAGGATTGGCGCAGACCAGCTTACGTTTATGCCAGATGACGCTTCCTTGATTGTGTATCACCCATGTGTGGTGAATGTCTTCATAGAATGCCGCGACATGTTTCTTTGTCCGATCCTCCACCCATACATCATCGCCGTCATACAGGCGTCTCGTTATCTGATAGACGCCAGATTCTTTTCGCACCCGAGCTTCCTCATATTTGTCCGGCACGATGTTTTCTGATTCTGTCTCCTCACGATTCGAGATGAATGCAGCAACCTGCGCTGCCAGTGCGTAGGACAGGTATGACAGATTCTTCTCCTCATCAGCGGGAATTCCGAACGCATCCGCCAGCAGCTTTACATACTCCGGCTGCAAGTGCTTCTCAAAGAAAGCAGCAATGCTGTCAATGCTCACTGGATGAGGGAAGTGCCTTTTCATGTTTGAGGCAAAAGGTTTAGTTCCGTTGAATACTGCTTTCAGATGATCATCGGAATAATCTCGGCGTATCCCTGCGGCCTTGAACAGGTCCTTCAGATACCAGGACTGCTTGTTATAGCCAAAATATTGTGGCTTCGTCAGCTCGCAGAACTCTGAAAAATCCACGCCGGACACCTCCTTTTTCCCACATCCGCTTCCTCCCCGTTAGAGCACTCCAATTCCTGCAAGACAGTATCTAATATGCGTTTTTTGTCGGGTGGCAAGTTTAAAATTCTCGGATCGTAAATAGGATGTCCTGGCGTCACGGAAGCATTGCAAAGCAAATAATCAACAGAAACCTGAAAAAGCGCAGATAATTTTAAAAGCGTTTCAGTGTCTGGTTCTGATGCCCCTGCTTCCCACTTCGCTACGGCTTGTTGCGAGAGACCGATAATTTTTCCGAGCCTATCTTGAGAGAGCCCCTTTGCTGTCCGTAATGCTTTGATTTGTTGTGAAAACACAATCCACACCACCCTTTCAGTTAAACAACCATCGATCCGTGGTTTGTCTTAACTATCTCGTCACCGATTGCCCAATTAAACAGTATAACGCAGAGCGTTTTAGCTTTTTCGGGCATAACCAATCGGATTTTTGTTGTACTCCGAAAGTGCTTCCAATGCCCCCGAACGTGTTTTATAATAGCCAACAATGTACCGTTGTTGCTTGCCGCTATCAGTAAATCGGACGTTTTTCGTGCAACCTACGGTTTTCGAAGGTTCTCCCGAAGGCGATAAACGCTTCCGAAACCGTTAGGACGTTTCATATCATCCCCTCCTATAATGAATTTACATAGGCATTATTGAAAATTGTGACAGCAAATGTGTAAAAATCTCCCGGAAGTAGCGGGGTATAAAGAAAAACATCACCCCGATCTTCATCTGATCGATCCGTATTTACTCCCCCGCGGTAGTTTGTTCCCTATCAGAACGCTCTAATTCCTGCAAGACAGTATTAATATGCGCTTTTTGTCAGCGTGCAGCATATCTATTCTAATGTCATACATATTGGTGGGTTTGCGGGGGACATCAGATTTGCACAAAATATAATCCGTGTCTACGTCGAAGTAATTAGCTAGGAATACAATCGTGTCGGCGTCAGGCTTGCTAACATCCCGCTCCCATGCGCTGTAAGTCTGCCGTTTAACATTTAGAAGTGCTGCCATTCTGTCTTGGGTTTCTCCTTTCCCGCTTCTTAGTGTTTTAAGTCGGTCGGCTAGTGTTGCTCCCACAATAAATCCCCCCTTGTCGGTAATTCGGTACCCCGATCTCCATCTGATCGATCCGTACCTACTCCCCCATGGCGGTTTGCTCCCTGTTAGAACGTTCCAATTCCTGCAGAACTGTATCTAATATACGTTTTTTGTCATCCGTTAAACTTTGTATTCTGGTGTCATAGTTAGGGCATGGGTTGCCTCTGCCAAGCAAATAATCTACCGATACGCCGAAGAGATCTGCTAATTTAAGCAGCTTGTCGTAATCGGGCGAGCTGTCGTTCGTTTCGTATTTCCCGTAAGTGCTGCGGTCAATTTTCAAATGGTCAGAAACCTCTTTTTGCAACATGTTTTCGCGTTCTCGTAAAGCCTTTAGTTTTGCGCCTAAATTCATCGTTAACCCCCCTTCACATAATACACATTTATTATAAGTGAAGAAAAGGCACACGACAAGATTTGATATTCTTGCTGATATTTCTGATGAGGTACGAGAAGAGTTAGGCCGCGTTTTAGAGGGTTAATCCAGGTTTGTTAAGATTGGTACCACCTCAAGGAAGGAGAATTTGCCTGATATAATGCCAGTTACGAACGGGACGAGGCACATTTCATAGTGGAACACGTTCAAGAGAGGGTGAAAAAAGCACGGAATAAGAAGTACCCGCTCAACAGAAAATGGATCGTCCTTGGTAAAACTAGCTTGTGTAAGATCTATATTCAAGAGATGACAAGATGGCTGAAATAAACGAAAAATCCAAGCAACAACAGCTAGCTGAGTTCAAGGTGGATCATGACAATACGAAACTTACCACGAACCAAGGGTTACGCATCTCTCATACCGACGACGCGCTAAAGGCAGGTGAGCGTGGCGTGGCCCAACCTTGATGGAAGATTTCCATTTTCGGGAGAAGCTCACTCATTTCGACAACGAACGCATTACGGAACGGGTCGTCCATGCGCGCGGCTTTGGAGTCCATGGCTATTTTCAAGTTTATGAGCCCATGACCGAGTATACCAAGGCCAAGTTCTTACAGGATCCTGCAGTCAAAACTCCAGTTTTTGTGCGATTTTCCACCGTGGTCGGTTCCCGGGGATCTGCTGATACTGTTCGTGATGTGCGAGGATTTGCTACCATATTCTACACCGCAGAAGGGAACTACGATCTCGTTGCCAACAATATGCCGGTGTTTTTTATCCACGATGGGATTAAATTCCCAGATGTGATCCATGCGATCAAGCCGGAGCAACATAATGAAATTCCTCAGGCATCGGCCGCCCATGATACTTTTTGGGATTTTGTGGTCAACACCCCGGAACTCGCTCATATGATCATGTGGCTAATGTCCGATCGTGCTATTCCGCGCAGTTTCCGCATGATGGAGGGGTTTGGTGTTAACACCTTCCGCTTTGTGAATGAACAAGGTAAAGCTCGGTTTATAAACTTCACTGGAAACCTAATTTAGGAGTGCACTCCCTAGTTTGGGATGAGGCGCAAAAGATCGCGGGTAAGGATCCGGACTTTAACAGACGTGATTTATGGGACGCGATCAACAAAGGTGATTTCCCTGAATTCGAATTAGGTGTGCAGATGATCGAAGAGGACCAGGAGTTTGATTTTGACTTTGATATTTTGGATGCTACTAAGTTTTGGCCGGAAGAACAAGTCCCGGTAAAGTTAATCGGGAAGATGGTGCTAGACCGCAATGTCGATAACTTCTTTGCCGAAACGGAGCAAGCTGCCTTCCACCCTGGCAATGTGGTGCCAGGGATCGACTTTACCAATGACCCTCTCCTCCAAGGGCGGTTATTCTCTTATTTAGACACCCAATTGATTCGCCTTGGTGGGCCTAACTTCCACGAGATCCCCATTAATCGATCGCGGGCGGATGTCCATAACAACCAGCGGGAAGGGATGCATCGCATGACGATTGACCGGGGAGTAACAAGCTATTCACCCAATTCCTTGCGGGCCAATAGCCCTGAGCCAGCCGGCGAAAGGGAAGGCGGTTATGTGCATTACATGGAAAAGGTGGACGGGTATAAGGTCAGACAGCGCAGTGAGAGTTTTAAAGATTTTTACCGGCAAGCTACCCTGTTTTGGAACAGCATGTCCCCGCCGGAGCGGCAACATATCATCGATGCTTTCCATTTTGAATTAGGAAATGTGCTGGGTATGTCAATTCGCCAGCGTTTGGTGGATATGTTTAATAATGTCGACGGTGAACTGGCCAAACAAATCGCCATGGGGATCGGCGCCAACCCACCCCAGGCACCTGGAGGTACTGGTGTGACCGGTTCTTCTCCAGCGATTAGTCAAGCAAACACAGTGAAGACACCAGCCACCAGAAAAGTGGCGATCCTCACGGATCATGGATTTAATTATCCGGAAATCACGCAAGTGATGGATAACCTGAAGCAAGCTGGTGTGCACTGGGAGATTATCAGTAAGTATCAGGGGATGATTACCGCTGTTGACGGTAGGCAATTACAGGTAAACCGGAACTATCTATCATACCGCAAGCTCAGTTGTTTTTGATGCCGTCTATATTCCTGGTGGACGGGCTGCGGTCGACACCCTCCTTCAGCAAGGGGATGCCCTACATTTTGTTAATGAGGCCTTCAAACACGCAAAAGCTGTAGCGGCCAGTAATGAAGGGGTTGACCTTATTGAAAAGTCAGAAATCCTTGGCGTGAAGCTGGCACCGCTAGACAGTACAGCTGAACTTTTTACCGATATGGGTGTGGTCACCATTAGAAATGCGGCTGATTTGGGGTACTTCACTAGTGAATTTCTTAAGGCCATTGCCGAACATCGCCATTTGATCAGATTAGCGCAAAAGGATATGGTTCCAGCCTAGCCTTAAAAGATCTTTCGGTTCAAGCAGCAGCCAAGTCAATCCTTAGGTTGCTGCTTTTTTTCGTCTAAAAATGACACATTTACCGTGAGTTAGCCACCCTTTTGTTGAGTTTTTGTTTAGAGTGAATTAGTTAAAGTAGATCTAGAATTAATATATTATTATAGGCTATAAAACGTCTTTTTCTCTCATCATCTTGACATAAACCAGCAACTCTTTACGGGAGGTAACGTTCAGCTTCTGATAGATCCTTTTGTTATGGGTTTTGATGGTGTTAATTGAGAGATATAGGATCTTGGTAATTTCCTGAGCGGTGTATCCCTCCATATAGAGATCGAAGACAGCCCGTTCGGCGGGGGAGAGGGTCTTAATATTTTCGACAAAGTCATTAAATAGGGTGGAGACCTCCGGGGTATTCTTCGGCGGTGCGGATGGAGGATCGGCGGCGTCTTGGGAGGCTAAAAAAGCTATTAAATCATCGATTTCGTGAATGTTGGTTTTTGCATATTTCGAAGCCTTGTGGGTCTTGACTTGTTCCAAGGCATCGACGACCGGCGCGACGGATCGGCGGCTGATTAATGCCGCCGCGCCCATACTAAAGAGGAGCAGGAGAAGAAGGAAAATGATCATTTGCCGGTTCTGTTTCCTAATCGTTGCCGTTAAGTCTTCCTCCGGGATGAGGACGGCTAAAACCCACTGCTGTGTAGAGAAGGCAGCTGTCTTCGGGTAAAGGTTTATTACTTGGTGCAAACCGGCAAAAATTGAGCCGTCGGCTGCCACATAACGGGAGATCCCGTTTCGTGTTTTGAGCGCTATAGTACCCTTAATTTGTAAAGGAAGGGCGCTATAGTTTCCGGCGTAGATGGCTTTCGAGGCGTCAAGAGTAGACCCCTCGAAGGGCGCGAGGAGGGAGAAGACCCGGGTGTAGGTGGAGTTGTCAGGGGTGTTTTTTAGTTTGAATAACATTGCGCTAACTTCGAAGCCACAAACACCGATCACAACCCCATCAGACGTAATAAGTGGTACGCACAATAACATGGCATGTTCGTAATTGCCAACTAATGGGGAGCAGGGATGCCAGTAGTATAAACGAGACAACGGAAGATCATTGTCCGCCGCGGCTTGCATGGTCGTGAAAAAAAAGTCGTCAGGCGCGACGGTGAATTCCATTTGCCATTGGGGTAGTAAACTAAGGTTATTTTGTCGCCCAATCGAAGCAGGGCCGCGCATAAAACGGGTTGCCGGAGTGGCAAGGTTAATGATGTTGGGCTCCATATTTTTCAAGAAAAGTCCGGCACGGGATTGTTCAGCATAGCTCAGCGCTTGATTGATGGTGGCATCTAAGGTTAGGAATACCCCGCTGCTCTTATTCTTTTCTATCGCGGCGATCAGTTGTTCCATCGCCTCGCTGAGGATTACCTCTAACAGCTGGGGATTGGCCTTAAGCTCAGAGGGGTTCAATTCAGCGGTCTCTAATCTTTTTTCGATTTGTTCCGTTAAACGTTCAGCCAGTAAAACCCCTTCGACGGAGAGGGTGCTAAAATCTCGCATAATATCTTGGGCAATGTGTCCAAGTTCGTTCTCTAAAAAGACTTGACACTCCTTAGAACCAACCGAAAAGGCTCCTGTAGAGAAAAGAATCAAAAAGATCCCTGCCATCACGGCAAACAAAAACAGGATAAAAAAGGTAAAAGAACGCCATTGTAAGGAAAACCCATTCTTATTGAGTAAGCGCATTTCCATAAACAACGTTCTAAAAATACTTCTTGGCTTGGCCATTGTTGCGTACCTTTCAATCGGTTATTTATTGACTAATAAAGTCACGGTAAAGCTCTTCGCTAATTTGTGGAACCGTTTGTTCGCCGTCCAAAACTCTAGCCATTCCTTTGCCCATGGCCTGCTTGAGTTTTTGCTCGTAGGCTTTGCTTAAGTCATCCAATTGTTCATAGTTGGGTGGAATGAGAAAGGTATATTCACTATACATGCGAGTGGCTGCTTCTAGTAATCTCTTTAGAGGTAGAGTTTTTGCCGTATTAATCTCATTTTTCATATTGTTGTCAAAAGCTTTTTTGGTGACAGGAAGATAACCGGTGGAGGAGACAAAACGCATATTCTGTTCTGGTTGGGTGAACCATTTCAAAAATAAAGTAGCGGCATATTCTTTTTGGGGCGTAGAACGACCAATACACAGTCCGCCGCCGCGTTGGATGGCAACCTTTTTACCACCAGTAAAGACAGGGTAGGGTAAGATGGTGTAGGTGGTGGGTTCGATGGTATTATCCGGGTATGTAATACTATCACCATAGAAAAGAATCCCCGCGGTCGAGCCGGTCGAACAAACAATTTCCCCTGTTTTTGACAGCTCCGAAGAGTAACTATTGGTTACAGTATAACCACCGGTCAGAACAGGCTCGACGGCAAAGTCCCAAATTCGTCGAAAATCCTCGGAACGGACATTCAGATGCTCCTTATACACAAAAACGGTGCCTAATTGGGCAAGGCCAACTTGGGCGATATTGAACCAGGAATCGGCGGTGTAGAATGCTTTGCCGTCATTGGGGATATTCGGGGTCAGGGAATCAGTCCATTGATGATATTTAACTGAAGCTTCGGCGATTCCCTCGAAAGTGCCAAGGCAGTCAAGGGAAACGCCGGTAGCGGCGGCAAAACGATTAAATAAAGTCTCATTGACAAAGAGAACCTCGGTGGATTTGGCGATGGGGAAAACATAGAGTTTACCATCGGAGAGTCGACCTTCTTCAATGAATTGGGGCAGATACGCGTCTAGTTCCTGCCGGGTGAATTGATCGTCCAAAGCGGCCAGTAGCCCTTCTTCAGCGAGGATGAGCGCTGTTTTGGGGTAAGCAGTTACCAGATCAGGCATTTCCGGGGCACCGGGATCATCGGCGGCAATCATCAAAAGCTTATTTTGAATATCGTTTGTTGCTGATATGGAGGTCACACTTACGATGACGCCTTTTTTCCGACCGATGGAGGTGTTAAACTCGTCGATCAGTTCGTCCATTACGCTTTGCATCTGGCCTCCATAGTTGTGCCACATGGTGATCGTCACCGGATGCTTCGGATTCAGCTTTACCCCGTTACACCCCATGTTTGAAAGGGTGATTACGAGGACAAGGAGCAGCAGAATGATTCTCTTTTGCAAGGGAACTGCCTCCAATCGCTTTATGATCAAAAGTTCACATTCGATCGATAAAAAAACGAGTTAAGTCGGGAAATCACCCCAATAAATCACCCTTGGGGTGATTTTTATTTACACCCCTGTGTTGTATAGTGAGTAAAGAAACCTAATTATATTTTAGCAGCTAATGGTTCTAAGTCAATAAATAACGGTCTTCGATCAGCCATTGTTTTGTCGTCAATAAGTAATTTCCTAGAATAAAGGAGGAAGGGCTAAATGGGTCATCCTGTTTATATGCGTAATAAACAGCGCGCCCTGGTTCTGTCCGACCATTATTTACCGTGTGGGATTGAGCTGTTGCAACACGTTGGCAATGACCAGTTTTTGCAGATCTTAAACCGTTCTTTTTTGGCGCTAATTTGTTTGAAATTAGGACGAAGGAGTGAAGCGCTAACCATTGCCGAGGAGGCTTTTCAGGATGCTCTGGCGCAGGGTGGGGTGCTTGCACCCATTTGTGAATTGCTGCTAAGTTCAATCTTAATGGAGACTGGAGATCAGCTTAAGGCTAAAGAACGGCTAGAAGAATCGGTGGCTTTATTGGGAAAACTAGCTTTTGAAGCACCGCTGAAGAAAAGTAATGTTAGCGTACTAGGAACGATTGCCTCCATCAAGCACGGGGATTTTGGGCTCAAACCAGAAGCCGTTCACCGCGAAAGGATCGACCAATGCCTGTTTAGAATCCGAATGTTTGGACCAATCCGCGTCTTTCATCAAGATGAGGAGATTGATGCTGCCTGTTGGCGGACGGTTAAATCCCGTCACCTTTTGGCCTACCTTGCCCATCGGGATCAACCGGTCAGTACAGATCAGATCATGGAGGATCTGTGGCCGGATCTTGATCCGCAGCGCGCTTCGGCCTTGTTTCACACTACCCTTTATTATTTACGCCGTCTTTTGCAGCAGTTTTCCGATGAAGAGCTAATCATTCGTGGTTCTAAACGCTATCAGCTTCGACCGGGGATGATCCTGAGCGATCGGTTTGAATTCAAAGCAAAAGCCACTTTTGCTTTAGGCAAACCAATGACGAAAGCCTTAGCCGAGGAGTTAGAAGCCACCATCCAGCTGTATACTGGTGACTATCTTCTGGATCTCGACTACCAATGGGTGATCCCGGTGCAAGAAGAATTGAAAAATTTATATATCGAATTAAAACAGAAGTTAGCCATTTATTATTTGCAAAATGAAATGTATACCCGATCGGTGCTTCATCTCAAACAAATCATGGATTTAAAACCATATTCCGAAGAAATATTACAGCTACTGCTAACGAATTATGCGGCTATGGGCGATCAATTGGCGGTAAAGAAGCAGTATACGGCATTTACCGCGACCATTGCCGAAGAATTGGGGCTGCAACCCTCTTTTGACTTGGTGCGTTTTTATAAAGAAATCAGTATGGTTTAGCCTTGTTTTTTATGCTAAAAGCGACGCCGGTAAACATCAGGATGGGGAAGATCAGCGCTGCGGCTAGTCCTATTTTGAGATTGTTACCGAATGCTGCGGAAACCATCCCGACCAGCGTCGGTCCAGCCGAACAGCCTACATCACCCGCCAGGGCCAGCATGGCAAAGAGCGCACTACCACCTTTGGGACAATTTCTTGTAGCAATACTCAACGTGCCAGGCCAGAAAATCCCAACCGATAAACCACAAAGTGCGCAACCCAAAAGACTAAGCAAAGGTAGGGATGAAAAGGCAGCCAGTAGATAACTGATAATACACAAAACGCTGCTAGCGAGCATAAACTTCATCAAGTTATATTTTTCACTTATTCTGGCGTAGAAGACGCGCGCTAATCCCATCAACACAGCAAAGAAACCCGGTCCCGCCAGGTCACCGATGGTTTTGGAGACCCCAAGTCCGCTTTCGGCAAAGGCTGAAGCCCACTGGCTCATCGCTTGCTCGGAGGCTCCGGCGCAAATCATCAACAAGATAAAGAGCCAGAACACTTTGGTGTTAAACATGGCACTTAAGGACATCCTTTCGTCCTTCTCGACCAGAGGGGCGAGGGGAACTTGCGAAAAATAAACGGCATTGAGCATCGGTACGATTGCCCAGATTAATGCCAGCAGCTTCCAGTTTTCGACTCCCGCTAAGGAAAAAAAGATGGTTGAACCCAGAATCACAAAAACCGAACCCCAACAGTAGAAGGAATGCAAGAAGCTCATGTTTCCGGCCTTGTTTTTGGTGGGACACGCTTCGACAATGGGGCTGACCAAAACCTCAATTAAACCGCCGCCGATGGCATAACAAAAGACTGCCAGTAACAAGCCGCCATAGGGATCCGTAAACAACTGGGGAAATAGCCCCAGTCCAAAGAGGCCAACGGCAGCAAAGAGATGAGCAGAAACAATGGAAATACGGTATCCGATCTTATCGACAAACAGGATGGCAAGCAGATCGACCAAAAGTTGAATGCCAAAATTAGCCGTGACCAAGAACGTTATTTTTTCGAGGGAGATCTGGTAGTTTGTTTGAAAGGTGATAAATAAGAGCGGGGCAAAGTTATTAATAATCGCTTGGGTAATAAATCCCGTGTAACTTGCCAGTAGGGTATGGTTATAATTGCCGCGGATGTTCAATTAATTTCCTCCTTCAGTCAGTGGGGCTTTTTGCGGTTGCAATTTCATGATTGCTTTATAACATCATTAAGTAGTCATTCACCCTGGCTACCGCTAGGACGTTATAATTATATCCTCAAGTGACGAAAAATGCCATTTATTATTTCAGACCCGGCTGTGTAAGCCGGGTTTTGCATTTTTAGTAAAAAAATGGTGTGAAAAACACAATAATTGTTTGCACAATTTGCAATAATGTATTAATATGTAAGTAACAAACAAATACTAAGGAGTGTGGATAAATGAGGAAGTTATTATTTATTACACTTATTTCTATCATGGTGATTTCTTTAATGAGCGGCTGTGGGAAAAAGGATACCCCAGCTAGCCCTCCTTTCATGCTAAAAAACGGGGATATGGAGAAAGCGGAAAGTTTATATTCAGGTAGTTGGTGGAAATGTGGAGGTAGTAAAGATCCAGTCACAGTCGAATATGCAACTGATCCATCCGATCCGAATAATCAGTGTCTAAAAATGGATGGTGAGATTAATTTTGATGAGGGAGATGATCCGGACGGAGAGTTTATAGCTGTAGGACAAATAATAAAGTCTACTATTCCCAACGGAAAAAAATAATACTATCTGTTAAAATTAAAACAGAAGAAATTACGGGGAATGGTCCTGGATTAAGTATACGATGTGACGATACCATAACTCCAAGCGGAATTGCCGATCAATTCCTTAGTTCTGGTCCACTCTGAATAGAGGGAACAACTGATTGGACTACTTACAGCTTGGAACTGGACGAACGAGTCGGGACTGGCATGAAATCCATTACAGTATATCTCCTTTTCTTAGCTAATACTTCCGGAACCATCTATTTCGACGACGCCTCCATAACTTCTTATCAAATATATCTTGGTGACTGTTTGGCAAGGACCCACCGCTAAAGATGGGTCCTTTTTGTCGGCATTAAGCTAGCTTTTTACAAAACCGAAAACCCAAGCTAAAAAAATATAAATAAATTTTTTGGAACGGCAGGAAAAAATGGATCAGGAGCGAAACAATAAAATATAACTTTTAAAAAGTCTTTTCAAAACCGGCAAAAGAAGTTGTTAATACAAAGTAAAGGCAAAGTGATAGCTGTGCGCAAAACGATCAACCAGGAATT
>ENA-UOOK01006086-UOOK01006086.1-fermentation-metagenome-genome-assembly--contig:-NODE-6086-length-11739-cov-6.495122_pt1 | contig 11739 bp, 8 predicted proteins | sample MGYA00245777_ERZ724023 | MGnify/ENA primary metagenome ERZ724023 (study PRJEB28704, sample SAMN03018312) | fermentation metagenome | biome: anthropogenic terrestrial biome; feature: soil; material... | reverse complement strand
CGGGGGAACAGGGCCGTTAAAGGAACGAAAAGGAGCTTATGTTGACCTGCGTGCCGGGGTCCGGGACAGGCTTATCCTTTCGGTCCGGGAGTTTCGGGAGGTTTTTGAGGCCCTCTATAGGCCGGAATCATCTCTCTTTCAGGGCAGGGTCGATGTTGAACTTGGAAAAGGGCAGAAAGCAGCTATCCCGCTTATTGCCCGGCTGGAAGATATGGCCGGCAGGCTGCTCGAGTATAAGGAAAAGGAGAACTCTTCGGGAAGCAGGGAAATTTCCCTTATGAACCGGATAGAAAGTCCACTTCGGATAAGGGGCCTGACTGTAAACCTTCTCCGGAAGCAGGAAAAGATAGATTCGGAACTCGGGGACCTGAGCCTTCCAGCAGTGCTGGGACCAGGACAGAAACTACGTTTCTTTGTAAGACCCAGAGACCCGGGGGACGGGAATGAAGCTTTCAGTGTACGTATAGGGCTTGAGCAGGTGGAAGTGCTCCCGGACCCCGAAGCGGTCTGGAACTCTATTGTAGACCCGAGGCTCCCTCCCGAACCCAGGACCCTTTGCGTTAAAACCTTCCTGTTCGAGGATGAAGAAGCAGCAGCCGGGATCAGCGAGCTTATTGTCGAGTTTGAAGGGGGAAATAGTGTGGAACTTTCCAGGAAATGCAGTTCTTCAACAGTTACCCTGGATGTGCCTCTTAAGGACAGGGTCCTTTGCCGTACCGACTGCGGAGAATACCGTTATACTGTGAAAACCGTTGACATGAACGGGCAAATTTCCGGGATTCTTGAGAAAAACGGTACGGAAGACCTTTTAATTGTGGAGGCAGCTTAACATGTCAGACCATGACCTCCCTGACTTTCAGAACTGCCTGTTTACTGGCAGGAGCAGGGTCTTTGCCTCCTGGGAAAAGCCGGCGGAATACTTCCTGCTGCCCGACTGCCTGAGCTTTGCAAAGAGGAAAAGAGAAAGCCCGGACTTTTCTCTTACTCTGGTTCGGGGCTGCAGTCCGGAAAAGCTTCCACAGCCTTATGCGGTGTTTGACTTTGCCCCGGACCTTCGATATAACCTTCAAGAAACCCTCTCCATGATAAGGAATTTTGACCCGGGAGCGACTCTCAAGCCTGCAGTTTTTTCCCGGGGCTTTTTCCACCTGAAACCTTCGGATGCGTACCCTGCACAGTTCAAAGGAAACAGGACTGTCTATCCCCTTTTCCAGGAGGAAAATGTAAATCCCGGTTTGAGCCTGAAACTGCCGGAAGATGTGGCCTGTGTTGTAAAGCATTTACTTGAAAAAGGATGTATAGAGGCATGGGCCTGGGCGGAATTTGAGGTGGAAGGCATATCTCCACGTTTTCCTTTCAGAGTCCGTTTTGATCTTTCGGAGCTCTTTGCCGCGATGGCAGAATTTTTTGAAACGGGAGAGGAACCGTGCAGGGAAGGAATTTTGAGGTTCTTCAGCCGGTCTCCAGCTTTCCTTCCCTTCGCAATCCCGGAAGAACTGGAAGAGCGGGACCTGAAAACCTTTGCTGAAGCCCTTACCGACCGTTTCATTTCCCGTTTCGGAATAGCTTCCACTGCAGAGGCCTTTCACCGGGTCAAAGGATACCTTGAGTGGGACTTATCTAACCCTCTCCGGGTTTTCAGACAATTTCAGGTACCTTTTGACCGTTTCCTGTCCCTGGAAAAGGGTTCTTTCTGCCGGGAACTGACATTTCCTGAGTTCAGGACCGGGGCCCGGCAGGTCCTTGTCTCGGCTTTTCTGCCCCGAAAGAGGACCGGCGCCTACTCCCTGGGGGTTACACTAAAAATTCCCCCGTCTCCCGCCCGTCCCCAGCTGACCTCAAAGTCCGTAGAATTCGGTCCGGAAGAAAAAGATACGTCAACTGTCAGGCTGAACTTTTCACCGACGGAAAAACTGAGATTCCGGTATTCGACCTTTGCAGTAGTCCGGGGTCCCAGCGGGCCAAAATTGCTGAGAAGCCCGGAAAAGACCCACGACAGTGAGCAACTTAACCTGCACGCAGATGATTTCCCTGTAGAGTTCATCCGGATAAAAGCCTCCCGACGTCTGCTGGAGCTTGCCAGATTGAACGGGGTGTGCAGGTGGTTTGATTCAGGAGAGGAAGTGAGCCAGGCATTCGAGATTGAGGACACGGCTACCGGAGAGTACGGAGAGCTTGCCGTTGTCATAACCGAGCAGGAGAAAGCCCCGCTTATTGAAATAAGAGCCAGTTCCCTGACATGTGAAAAGGTCCTCTACCTCTCCCCACAAAGGACCCGGGATCTCTGCCTTGACCTCCTGTCCTTTCCAGGATACGGTGTTCACAGGCTTGAAATCCGGTGCTGCTTTGAGGCCGGAGCTGACTTATGTGTACTCGAACTCCTGCCTGAAGGAAAAAACCCGTGCAAGGAAAACATTACCATACTGCATTTTACGCCTTTCCGTCCATTCAGGGAATGGACCTGGACTGCGGACTCCCCTTTTTTCGGAGGCTACATATACCGGATAAGGAGCTTGAGCATAAAGGGTTTAAATGAAAGCCAGGAGCCCTGGTCAAATCCTCTCTCCCCTTTTCCTCCCCTCTTGATCCGGGTAAAAAGTAATGGTAAGCCTGCAGCCAGGGTTTTTTCGGAAGAACCCGGAAACAAAAATCCGGTATCCTGTGCAGGCTCCGGACCTTGCAGCCCGGAAACCCTGAACCCGTACAGCATGCCATCTTCGGCATGTCCTCACGCTTACAACAGGTTCACCTTTCCTCACAACCGTGAGGTGGAGAGCTTATTGTAAAATCCCGTAGCCAGAACCTTCGCATTCCGCCCTGATGCCTGGAAACAAGGTATCAGGACTTCTGAGCCGGGAAAAATACCCTGGAAAGCAGCTGAAATGAGCGGACGCTTTTCCAGAAATTCAGCCTGTTCTGCTGGAAGGTGCGGAAGCTGGCTTCAAGTCTGACATTTCTTCCGGAAAAAGTCCGGAAGATGTCAGTTAAAACATCAAAAAAATAAAAAGTACGTACACAAACAAGAAGGTACATACAATGTTGAGAATAGATAAAGTACAGATGATAGAAGGGATTACGGTATACGGGGATGACGAAAACCCGAGCCTCTTCTATGTATTGCCAAATACCCCGCGTTTCAGAAAGAACGGGGATGACTATGCCTTCAAGTTCGTGAAATACCGAACTCCTATCAAGAGGGAGAATGGAAAACTTGGGGGCGCATTTGCCTTTTTCGATGTGGAATTCACAATCCCAGAAGAACAGCTTGAAGCGGTAAAGGAGGTCCTCCGGCAGAAGCTCAATTCCAGTGAGTCGGGGGGTGGAGGAGATGTTGAGATCGGGCAGTTAACGTTCACGGACGGGAAGGCAAGCATCAACCTTGAAAGCGTAAGCAAGGAAATCGTCGAAACGGTCTGGAACCCGGGGTCTCCCGCACTTTACGGGAATTACATTACCCCATTTACCGTTGAATTCACCCCTGACGGGGCAGCCCTTTTCCAGCAGGCTCTGCAGGGAGAAGGCGGAGCTGTCCAGGTAGCCTATGACCTGTATACCTGGGCCAAACTGCCTCCCATCAAAGTAAAAGGGAAGTTCAACGCCGAGAAATTCTATTCCTTCTACCAGCAGATCGACCTTAACTGGTCTTCCTGGTCCAAGGACGCCTACCGTGAAAAGATCATCGAGAAGGCGAGGGATTCCGACTCTTACGAGATCAATTTTGAGTGGGGCGCGACCACCGATCCCGAAATCCAGAAGGATATCAGGGAATGGGCCCACAAGACAATGGAAGATGCAATCGCAAGAAAGATGATAAATGCGATGGAGCCGGTTTCCGAAAAAGGGCGAAAGAAGCCATGGGGCAAAAAACACGTAACCCGCGACTTTGTAAACCAGAAGATTTCAAGTTTCACCCTGGAATTCAACGAAAGACTGCCCTTTAAGTGGAACCCTGCTCCCAGGGGGACCCTGCCAAACATCGAAGACTTCATGAAGTACTATTCAGAAGTCGATACGGACGACCCCTTCTTCAGGCAGCTGCACGTCCCGATTTCCGTCAACGCCGATTTTACGGATATGCCCATCCACAGCGTGGAGGTGCATGTGGACTACAACCACGGGAACGTGCATACCATAGAACAGCCCCTGCTCAAGAGCCCGGACGATGTAGCCTGGTTTAAGACCTACACCGACGGCGAGAACCTCAACTACAAGTACTGGTACCAGGTGAATTACAGGGGCATGAGCCAGTTCTTCAAGTCAGAGGAGTTCGAAACCGATGATAGAAACCTCGTGATCAACGTGGACGATACAGGGATCCTGGTTGTCGATGCAAAGATAGGCGACCTGGATTTCAGTGAGATTTCCCAGGCCATCGTAACCCTCAGGTATGACGGAGGGGCTGCGGAAGGCTTTGAAGAGTGTTTCTCCCTGGACAGGATGAGCAAGGAATATAAAATACGGAAGGTCATCCTTGAACCCAGGCACAACCCCTACATGTACAAGGTCAAGTACGTAATGGCCAACGGCCGTAAGTTCGAAAGCGACTGGCAGAAAGGAGATTCAAAGACTCTGTACATTAACTCGCCTTTCAGCCAGAAGAAGGAAGTTGCGGTTCGGACGATAGGGGAACTGGGCACCGATGTAAGGAACATCTTCCTGAACCTCGTCTATGAAGATCCTGACAACAAGTACGTACAGAAGGAATCCCTTATCCTGAGCAGGGAAAAACCCTACGTTACCTGGTCATTCCCCGTAGTCGATCCCTCTATTGGGGACGTCACTTACTCGGGCACCGTCCAGTATGCCGACGGCACGGTTGAGGAGATTGAGGATACATGCGCGGAAAGCGACACCATTGTTGTCGGCCCGGCAATCAGGAACATCCTCAATGTTGAAGTCCACCCTGACCTGATAGACTTCGATGAGGTAAAGCTTGTAAAAGTCTCCCTGCTCTACGAAGACTCGAAAAACGGCATCATGGAAAAGAAAGATGTGATCCTGCGCCAGGATTGCAAAAAGCCCTCCTGCTGGACTGTCAAACTCAAGGACAAGAACCTGACAAAGTACCAGTGGCAGGCCACTTTCTACATGAAAGACGGTACAGCCAGAATGGGAGAACCCATGAATTCGGAGGAGCCAAGCGTGGTTCCAAAGCTTCCCGGAAAGAAAGCACGCAGAAGAGAATGTGAATTCAGGGACGAATCCGAGATTGAAGACGAATCCGAGATTGAAGACGAATCCGAGTATCCGGAAGAATAAGACGGTTCAGGGAATGAAAAAACCGGTATAAGAACATCTATTGAGTAGCAGGTGACCCCTGCAGGAAGCCCGGGATAAACTATAATCTAAAACCTGAGGCTTTTCCTGCAGGGTCTGCCGACTGTTCCGAAAAAAGTTCTGGATTATAAAACAGGGGAATCTACATGTGTGAGAATACGATTGGCCAGAAGACAATTGAAGCTGCCCTCCTCAAACTTGCAAAGGAAAAACCTGACCAGTCTGCAAGGGCAAAGGCAGCCCTGGAAATTCTGCTTGACTGGACGCGCAGCTCTACATGGAAAGATGTTATCTGGGGCTTTAGCCGGTTGACTGGAGACGGGTTTCCTCTTGAGTTCGAATTTTCGTTCTCAGGGAACTCCGTTTCCTATACGGTAGAACCTGCAGGCCCGGAAGCAGATGAAAGAAAAAAACTTTTCCTTGCTGAAAAAAAGCTGCACAGGCTTGGGGTGCCACCCGTGCCGGCTTTCATACACGGGCTGTTTTCCGGGCTTCAGAAGTCCGGGACTCTCAGTTACGGGTGCTGGATAGGAGGCAGGCACGGTGTCCGGGAGGATAGGTACAAGCTGTATGTGGAAGTCCCTGAAGGGTATTCCGGGGATTTTCCGGCTTCCTTTCTCGGGATGTCTTCCCTGCTTCCGGCCGGAGTTCCCAGGCTTGAAATGGTCGGCTATGAGCCTCTTTCCTCAGGAATGGAACTGTATTTCAGTGTACTGGAGGAGAGAGGGCTTTTGCCCCGGGAATTAAGCTACCTGCTCGGACAGGCAGGGCTTTCGGCTCAGGCAGAAGCTTTTTTCGGGCTGATTGAAGCTGCACACCGGGATACCCTTGCAAGGGCACTTGCACATTCCAGCATCGGGTTTAGTTTCTCCTGCTCGAAAAACGGGGATATTAAGGGTTTTTCCCTTTTCAAATTCGCCAGGTCCGTATGTGGGGGAGATGGAAGGGTCCGGGAACGCGTCCTGTCTCTTGGCAGGACATACGGATGGGACACTGGCGGGTACGCCGACCTGAGCGAATCCCTGCGTGACCGGAATGTCTGGAATACACAGCACGGTATGGTCGGGTTCGAGCTGAAATCAGAGGCAGGGCCTTTCCTCCAGATCGGGCTCCGCCCACCGGAACCCCCTGCATTCGAGCCGGAGGGGTGATCGGATGTCGGAATGTATTATCCGGGCCATAATCGAAGCACAGGCTCCTGATGGGGCTTTCCCTTCTTTCATCCGCTTCGGGGACAGGGAGCTTCGGGACATGAACAGCTTTACTACAGCCCAGGTACTGAGGGCTCTGCATGACGTTTCAGGCCCAAAAGCCCTGGTCGAAACCCGGGAGAAAGCTCTTGATTTCCTCCAGAGCTGCAAAGCCCCTGAAATGCCCGGAGCTTTTCGGTACTGGCCAGACCCTCTCCGGCCTCCTTCAATCCCGGAACTGCCCGCCGATTCGGACGACACTGCCATAATCCTCCTTGAACTTGTCAGACACGGGCGTGTCAGCCTTGAATCGGCGGCAAAAGCTGCAGCTTCTATCCTTGTCCCCCACAGGCTAAAAAAAGTATCCGTGCCTTCTCCTCCCTGGCTCAGGCCGGGGGTATTTCTTACCTGGCTTAAGAAAGAGGGGGGGAATATAGTGGACTGCTGCGCCAATGTAAATGTTGTGGCCCTGCTTGCTTACCTGGGCCTCCGGCATTTTCCTGGGTACAGGGAAGCGTGCATGATGATCGAAGCAGGGATTTTGTGGACGGAGGGTAAAAAAGAGCGCACTCAGTGCCTGACTCCTTTTTATCCTCATCCTGCAGAGTTCGTGTACGCAATCCGAAATGCGGTGGCTTCCGGGGCAAAAGAACTGGAAAGAAGCCTCAACCTTGTTCACGGTTTCGGCTGGCTGCCCAAAACCACAGATGAGGATTCTGCGGATACCTGGCCAATTTGCAGTGATGCATACGGGACAATTGTCTGGAGCTCAGGGGTTCTGCAGAAAGCCAGGAGCCTGGACCCGAATAATGCCTGTTTGAGAATACAGGTCAAACCGGGAGAGTTTGTGAGGCAGGAGACTCAAGCCTTAAGCAGGAGACTCAAGCCTTCAATATCTCTATCCCCTGTAATAAGGGACAGGGAAAAAGAGTGAGATAAGATGTTTTGCCGGCAGGAGATGTCTATGAGCCTTATATACGACTATGCTTCAAAAGCCCTTTTTTACCTTACCGTATTTGTAATATTTATAATTCTGATTGACCTCTACCTTATCTGGAAGATCCTTGAATTCGTTGCTTTTGCGGGAATTTTCCTGCTTAAAACAATATGGAGCTGGAGAATCGTCCTGGCTTTGATATTGTTCATCTGGCTTCTGATTTCCTACAAGGACTTTGTGTAATTTTGCTGCGGAAAATACTTGCGGGGGAGTCAAGGGGTATTTATTAAGCAAATTTTTATACAAAATAAATGTTCGAAATTTAAAAATGACCTAAAATTTTGGTCCATTTTTGAAAGGGGACTGAAAACGAAGTTAAAAGCCCAAACTGAGCAGGGAGCATTAAGTATATAGTATATAGTATAATGTATAAAGCATCAAGTATGACGTTATATAATACCAGCAGCAAACAGAATAGAATTGGAAGGTTTAAAATAGAATCAGGCTAAAGACTTTAGAGAAAACCGCCTGTAAGCCCGGGCTGATTGCCCACAAAACCATCCAACTTCTCCAAACGGGAGGCTTGAACCTGAAAGAAACTCTTCTCGAAATAAAATCTGAATTTGCAGATTACTTCAAAGAGCGCGAAGCCGAAATAAACGGCTCTCTCCTTGCCGTCCTTTCAGGTGAAAACCTATTATTTCTGGGACCTCCCGGCACTGCCAAGACCCAGCTTGCGGGAAGCATTTGCCAGACAATTGAAGGCGGAAACTTTTTTAATTACCTCCTGACCAGCTTCTCTACCCCTGAAGAGATTTTCGGGCCTCTATCCTTAAAAGCCCTTGAAGAAGACGAATTCAGGAGAAATATTGAAGGCTGCCTCCCAACAGCTCATGTTGCTTTGCTTGATGAAATTTTTAAGGCGAGCAGTGCTATCCTCAACAGTCTCCTGACCATACTGAATGAAAGAAAATACCACAATGGAAGGGAGATAGTTGATGTTCCCCTGTTATCGGTCTTCGGGGCTTCAAATGAACTTCCCGAAGAAGATGAAAGCCTTGAAGCCCTTTACGACCGTTTCCTGTTCAGGTACAGGCTCTCATATATTCAGGACGACGAAAACTTTAAAAATCTCCTTTTTAGAGAACCTGAAGATTTCAAGCCCACTTCAAGCATTCCTGTTTCAGAAATAGAGAAGCTCCGCAAAAGTGCAAACTCTCTTCCTGTTGACCCTGATGTTGAAGTAATTATCACAGAACTCAGGAGGAACCTCCAGCTTCAGGAAATTGAAATTTCCGACAGGCGCTGGAAAAGAATTGTCCAGGTTTTGAAAGTTGCAGCCTGCAGCAGCGGATGTCCGGCTGTTGACAGGACAATGGTGCTTTTGCTCCAGCACATGCTCTGGAACCTGCCCGAAGAGAGGGAGACCATCAGGAAAACCGTTTTTAAGCTCGTCGTTTCCGGCGGCACGAATACGGAAAAACTTCGCCAGGATGTTGAAGACCTGAAAACAGCCCTGGGTATTGCCCTGAAAAACGAACTTCCAGTTGGAGTAGTCTGCGACAGCTGCGGGGAAGAGTTTAAGCTGAGGGAAAATCTTGAGGTTCACCATGCTGCCTGCCCGAACCACAGCTATACTCTCAACCAGGAAGGGAACTCAAGGATCTATCCTTATGATAACCTGATAAAGGAAATAGAATCTCTTCATGCGAGTTCTGGAAAGAAAACAATCCTGTCTCAAGCCCAGAAAGAAGTTTTTGAAAAAGAATTCGAAGCCCTGGCTGGCAGGGTAAATAAAGTAAAACAGCGGCTAGAAGAAGAAAAAGAACTGCTCAGAAACCTGATGGATGCAAACATCTGGCTTTCAACTGCCGACAAAAACGAAGCTCTGCTCCTGCATGACACGGGAAATACACAGATTTCAGGCACAGAAGCACTTATCACAGAAATCCGTGATCTCCTTGGCTTGCAGGATAGAGAAAACAGGGATATGGATTCCAGATCCTTAAAACCGTTATCTTCCAGACCATTATCTTCCGGCTCTCACTCTGACTCTCATACTGCAAAACTGGAAGCAAAAATCCAGGTACCTGATTCGGGCAGCAACGCCGGCGGTTTTATTAAAGGGCTCGGGTCCAGATTTAAACTCAGATAAGTATAATTAGTCAGTTGTTGAGGTGTTGATACGGAAGATTCAGCCGGTTTTTTGAACAGTCTGGATAACTCTTCTCATGGACCCTCCTCTTATGGGTCCTACTCTTTTTTTTCAAGAAACAGGCTCTGGCATGATTCCCTTTCCGTCCAGAGACAGACAGCTCTCCTGCTTGAAGGGGAATTGAGAAGCACTATTGCTTACCCCAGGATAATCCCTCGACCCCTTCGTGAGAAAATCGCTGAAGTGATTGCCCTTGAAATTCTTTTTGGACAGCCGTACGAAATAAAAGATACTGAAAGGTTTATAGAGATTTTCGGGGCATTTTACCCTATCTTCCTGACTTTGAAAAACTCAAGGCCATGGCCCGAACTCCAGAAGATTGCAAAAAGAAGCAGAGGAGCCGGAGTTGCATGTATGAAGCTTCTTCTTCCTTTAATCTACGACCTCATGGAGCGTTATTCAGCAACTCAGAACCGGATTTCGGAAACTGAATTATTTAAAGAACTTGATGCCGAAACAGAAGCCATCCTGAGGGAGTTTGAAAAAATCCTCAAGCAAACCTTCCTTCTCAGGGAAAGCAGTTATTCAGATGATTTTTCAGCCCGGATTTTTCAGAGCTCTAACCCTTTTTCCGGGCAGCCTGACATTTATGAAGCTGTCCTTGGCTTCATGCAGCAGGACGGATGCCAGGCTTTTCTTGACGGGATGATGGAAGGGCTGTACTGCAGGATGCAGGAGTTTATCTCTGAGATGGAAGAAAACCTCGACCTTTTTGATACCCTCACCCTTCTCTTTCCGGGAAGGAACTGGAGTTATTCCGTAAAGGAACTTAAAAAAGAGCCATTTTATGTCCAGCTTAAGACGCTGAAAAGTTATTCGGCTTTTTTTGAAAAAAACCCTGACCTCAGAAAGATCATAAATTTTATAGGCAGGCGGGAATTTGATCCCCCGGCTGACCGCATACGTTATTCACCTTTTGGAAAAAACCGGATCCAGACAGTTCGGTTTTCAGACTCGATAAATAACCTCCTGCCCATGGAAGCCGCAAAGCTCCTTAACCCGTCTCTGAAACGGAAGTTCTATGCTGACATGCTTGAAGGAAAACTCCTGAGCTACCAGCTACTCGGAAAACATTATACAGGTCCCCCCCGGATAAAGCCAAGAGGGCCTATGATTGCGCTCGTTGACACCTCGGGTTCCATGCACGGGACTCCACAGACTCTTGCCAAGTCTGCAGTGCTCGCAATGGCAAAGCTGATGCTCTCCCAGCAGCGGGACATGAAGGTTATTCTTTTTGCTTCCACGAGCCAGCACCTGGAAATCGAGCTCAGCAATAGAAAAAAGATGTCTGAGAGATTTCTTAATTTCCTCCTCTACACCTTTGGCGGCGGGACGGACTTTAATACTGCGCTTGCTTCCGGCCTTAAATCCCTTAAGGAAAAGGACTTTCAGGGTGCAGACCTTCTTTTCATCACAGATGGAAAGTCCGAAATCTCTGACGAACTTGTCCTGGCTCGATGGGAAGAGGCAAAAAAGAGGTATAACACAAAGGTCTATTCTCTGATTGTTGGAGGCAGCGGAGCAGGCGGGCTTTCACAGATCTCGGATTATACGTATATTGTTGAGATGGAGCAGGACCCGGAGGGCAAGGGAGGAATAGTGAAACTGATAAACTGTGAGACTCATGAAACCGAGTAAATTATGTTTCTGGTGAAAAAATGGGAAGCCAAAAACCAATCTCTGACAGGCGGCAAATGGAAGATATACTTTCAAAAGCAAAATTTATCCGTATCGCCCTTTCCGATTCCGAAACTCCATATATTGTCCCTATGTCCTTTGGCTATAAGGAAAACGCTATCTATTTACACAGTTCCCGAAAAGGGAAGAAAATCGAGATACTTAAAAAGAACCCCAGGGCCTGTTTTGAAGCCGCCGTAGAAACCGAACTTATCACTGCTGATGAGCCCTGCAATTATAACGTCCGCTACAGGAGCGTTATCGGGCACGGGAAGGCTAAGTTTCTGGAAGATTACAGCGAAAAAGTCGAGGGGCTTACTGTGCTTTCGGAGCATTACGGAAAAAAGGGACCGTTTGAGTTTGAGGAATGGAAGGTTAACAGGCTGTGTGTGATTAAGATTGAGATTGAAAGGATGACCGGGAAAGAAAGCGGTTTTTAATCT
>ENA-UOOK01006085-UOOK01006085.1-fermentation-metagenome-genome-assembly--contig:-NODE-6085-length-11740-cov-29.772272_pt1 | contig 11740 bp, 11 predicted proteins | sample MGYA00245777_ERZ724023 | MGnify/ENA primary metagenome ERZ724023 (study PRJEB28704, sample SAMN03018312) | fermentation metagenome | biome: anthropogenic terrestrial biome; feature: soil... | reverse complement strand
GATGGTCTAAAAATATTAGAGATTGGAAATTACCAAGTTATGTATCACTAACCCCATTAAAGAAGATGAATATAAAAAGTTAACTCAGCTTGCAGTATTAAAAAGTTCGTACATTTAAAAGATGACACGACAACTTACTTGACATACCGGGACTTTCGTAGAATAAAATAATTATATTGTTGTAAATGGAATGTATATAGCTAAGATCGTAAAGAAAGGTACTAACCAACCAGAATTGTACTATTGCCACACAGATCCACTCGGTACAATCAAAGCTTTAACAGATACACATTGACAGGTAGTTAAAACTTTTTAACACGAACCATTTGATAGAGAAAGTACGGAAACCGGAGCACTTGAGGACGAATCTTGTTTTACAGGTAAAAGACTATATTCTACAAGCCTCTATTACTTTAATGCACGCTACTATGACCCAACCATTGGTCGCTTCATCTCAGCTGATCCAGCAAGGCAAGGACTGAACGGGTATGTGTATTGTAGTAACAGCCCTTTGATGTTTGTGAATCCTGATGGAATGGAAAAAAGCATGATAGACCCAGGACATAGGGGAGACGATCCCGGAGCAGTATCACTTAACAAACTATATTATGAAAAAGATTATGCATTAGATACAGCCTTAAAACTCGGTGTGTTGCTGGAAGAAGCTGGGCATACTGTTTATTTTACTAGAATAGGGGATCTAAACGTAATATTAAAGTCTTGTGCTGATGTGGATATATTTGTTTCTATACATTTCAATGCTCATGAAGATACTACTGCCCAAGGCTTTGAGGTTGTTGTCTATAAACTTGGCACTGAGAGTGTCCGCTTGACAAAGTCGATAGAATCATATGCAATAGCTGAAGGTTATAATGTACGTGAAACAAAACCTTCTAACAAACTTGTTGTACGAGAAACTAAAATGCAGGCTATTATAGTTGAAGCCGGATTTATGACTAACGATCATGTTCTTAAATATTACTGATGAAAGTTGAAGGACTAAAACTGCAAATGTTATCTATAATGGGATTATGAAATATCTAGAATAAGGTAGGAGAGGGATAAATGTCAAAAGGTTATCTAATAGTTATATGCTTTTTGTTAATATTCCCTGTTATTAGTATCGCTCAAGCTGAAGATATGGACAATTTAATATATACACCTAAAGGCACGAAATGGAATGTAGCGGCTCGTTATGATATTGATTTGAATGGTGATAATGAGTTAGAATCAGTTATATTTATGACCGATGCAGAATGGACTACTGAATATGGATGTTATGCATGGGATGAATTTCACTATTGGCAGCTGAGAATTGTAACAAATGAGAAAACGAAAGTATTATACGAAGAACAACCATTGTACGAATGGAATTACTATGTAAAAGTAGGCTCATTTTCAGAACCTTTGCAATTGGAAAGGTATAACTCAGAATTACCAGTTGTTTTGATGTTGAAAAAGAGTTATGACACCTTATATATGTATGTGGTCTATTATATTGACGAGATTGATGATTATAAAATGGTATTGCTATTAGAGTATAAAGATATTGTTAGCCCAATAATAAATGAGTTAAATATTTGGTATCCTGATATAGCTCCAAAGATGAGAGCTGGAGTAGGGATCAACAAGAACTGAGTGTATTCAATTTATTATATGTTATGAAAAATGCAGAGAATTTATATATGACGCTAATCCCCCAAAAAAAGATATGACGATAGGAATTGGGCATAAACTTTACACAGTGAAAGAATTCGAAAAGTACAAAAATGGAATTTCTTTAGAAGATGCCGTAAAATTGTTTGAGAGCGATTTAAATAGTGCAATAAATACGTCGTTAGTACCGTTTTTAGAGGAAAACGAAATAGATTTGAAACAGCATGAATTTGATGCTCTTGTCTGTTTTACGTATAATATGGGACCATATATATGGGATAGAGATGCTTACAATAAGAACCCTAAAAAAGCTTTTGATCTTAAAAGAGCATTATTAGAAAAAGCGGACCCTAATGTGCTAAAAAAATATTGGAATCAATATATAAGACAAGATGGGAAAGTAGTGAAAGGGTTAATTAACCGAAGAAGAGATGAATGGGAGATGTTTATAGATGGAGATTACAATAGAAATTACTAAAAAAGTAGGGGTTCTTGCTACTCTTTCTTACTAATAAATGTTCGTTTACTAAAATAACAAAATAAGTGAGGATCAAAAGGAGTGTGCTGAATGAAAAGGTTAAGAATCTTAGCATTTAGTGCTGTATTTATACTCGTAGTAGGTAGTCTTTATTACTATGCGAGAGCGGAGCAAAATGAAAAAGAAAACACATTCTATGGTAAGTGGGAAATTGTTAGATGTGCAGCTAAAACTTTTATTTCAAATTGGGATAACGAAGACGAAATCATTGAATCATCTCTTAGTGAAATATATATTTATAGCGAACAGTCTATGGAGAATATTACCTCCGATGGTTATGTTACTACTATCTGGAATCCTTATTATAAACTAACACTAATTACATTGGAGGAACTTAGTGGATATAGAATTCCTGTAAAGGATGTGTTTGGCAATCTAAAATTTTAGAGTTCGGCAACTAATTTTTTAGAGCACGCTACCAAGGATTGACTATCTTCTTTAGAGAGAGAACATTATTTTTTGAAGATAGAAAAACTGATTATAGAGAAGAACTTATATGGCCTCGATATTATCAATATAGCTACATAGCTAGCTTATTTTGCTGTTCTTATGAAAGCCAGAAGCAAGCATAACAGAATCTTTGAGTGGAAAACGGAACGAAATCCATGTGTTATATAGGAAAGTAACGGGATACCTAAGGAAGCTATAGAAGGCCTATTGCGGGCTATGCACTGTCTCACAACCAGAGATTGTAAAATAATTTATTGCAAATTGAAAGTATGACATTTTTAAAATAAACTAAGTTCTATTCCAATACGACCAGACGCTGTTGGGAGGAAGAGGAGATTTTCTAACAGATGCTGCAATTAAAGTAACCAGCTGGGAGAATTATTAGTACAAAAGAAGAAGGACTAGATTGGCAATTATGGAAATAAGGGTTAAAACGATAAATTGAAGTTACTATTCTCATTAAGGGCAAGAGGTAATACCTAAGGTTACAAGCCAATTAAGTGTTAAATTAAACAGCGCGGTCAGTAGCTTATACCATTACAAGAAAGATACCTTTTATATAAAAATACCTAGAGTATAGCAAACATATCTAGCAGCAACATGGACATAAAAGGAGGTAGGATTATGAACCAAACCAATAAAGCTAACCAGTCACATAATATCGGAAATAAAGACAAGCATGCCTATGAAGTTGCTATTTCTAGTATCATTGAACGTTATAAAAAACAGTTTCCTGAAATAAATAATAAAGAGCTTTACAAATGGCAGGCTGTCAAATCGTTTCAAGATAACTGGAATGTTAACGCTGAAGAATTTACTACCATGTTAGCTTCGTCTTTAGAAAAAGCAGATAATCTTTTAACTGCTAAAAACTATTATGCTTACAAGATGATTACAAAGTTTGCAGAAAAAGAGCCAGAAACAGTACGTTTAATGTTCGTAGATTTATACAGTGAAACAAAGCCTTTAATTCATCGTTATGAATCATTCGAAAATTCCGCAGACGAATTATTGGCAAAATATTATTCAGATAGTTCAAAAGCAAATCATTTCCAGTATTGGAACGCAGTTAGTGTATATTTAACATTCCGCTACCCAGATAAACACTACATATATAAAAGAAGAGTATTTGAAAATTTTGCAAAACAAATTGGCTATACGAATATTCCTAAACGTGGTGATAAAAAAAGCCTAGAAGTTTTTTATAAGATATGCGATCTTGTTTTAGCTGTGGTAAAAGAAGATCAGGAACTTTTAGCTTTAACTAAGTCACGCTTGACTAAAGATTGTTATGAAGATATAGAACTTCATCTGCTAGTACAAGATATCATTTATTTTGGTAGTAGGTTAAGTTCAGCTAAGAAATACAATGAATGGTGGCCAGATGAGGAAGATTATTCTCCTGGGATTACTGCTGAACAATGGTCTGAGCTTCTTTATGACAACTCGATTTTTATACATGAATCGCTAGTGATAATGAAGCGAATGCTTGCCATTGGTGGAGAAGCAACATGCACCCAGCTTAGTCATAAATATGGACAAACTAAGAATTTCTATAATGTAGGTTCGTCAGCTTTAGCTAAACGTATTTATACTAAAACTCAATGCAAACTGTTAACAAAGAACAACGAAAACTCTAAATGGTGGCCAATCCTTTTTGTTGGCAAACACGCTGACGATACCGTTTTAGGAAGTTATATATGGAAGCTTCGCCCTGAATTAAAAAAAGCATTGATTGTAGCTAACATTCAAAATTACAACGATAGTTTTGTTTATGAAGATAATCAATCATCTGAGGCCAAAAATTTTTGGTGGTTGAATACCAACCCAAAATTATGGAGTATACATAGTATTAGTGTTGGAGATGAGCATAGTTATACTTTGTTTAACGATAATGGTAATAAGCGTCGGATATACCAAAATTTCCTTGATGCTAAAGTAGGTGACCTGGTTATTGGATATGAATCAACACCTGTAAAACAAGTTGTGGCACTATTAAAGGTTGCAAAAGAAAATGATGGAGAGCGGCTATTCTTTGAAAAACTTGAAAACTTTATTAACCCTATCGATTACAGCTCTCTTAAAGAACTTCCAGAGCTGCACAATTCGGAGTTTTTTAACAATCCCCAAGGGAGTTTGTTTAAATTAACTAAGCCTGAGTATGAGATCATTATGGATGTTATAAGAGAACAAAATCCCAAACTTAAGAGTTCTGAGGTAGCTCCATATACCCAAGAAAGTTTTTTATCTGAAGTATATATCGATGAACAACAGTATTTAAGGCTGAGATCCCTCCTTAAAAACAAAAAAAACCTTATTATTCAAGGACCTCCTGGGGTAGGAAAGACATATATGGCTAAGCGTCTCGCTTATTCTATAATAGGCCAAAAAGATGATAGTAAAATTGAATTTGTGCAATTTCATCAAAATTACTTATATGAAGATTTTATAATGGGATATAAGCCATGTGAAAATGGGTTTGAATTAAAACATGGTGTTTTTTATCGCTTTTGCCAGCGTGCAGAAAATAACCCAAACGAAAATTTCTTTTTTATTATTGATGAAATTAATCGTGGTAATTTAAGTAAAATATTTGGTGAACTTCTGATGCTAATTGAGAATGATTATCGGGGAGTAAAAGTCACTTTAGCCTATGATGGTTTACCATTTTCTGTTCCAGAGAATGTTTATATTATTGGTATGATGAATACAGCTGACCGTAGCCTAGCGCTAATAGACTATGCTCTACGTCGACGTTTTAGCTTTTTTGATGTAGAACCAGCTTATTATAGTGATGGTTTTCTGACATATTTAAGTAATCTAGAAAGTGATATCTTTAATTCAGTAATTGAAGTTATAACTAATCTAAACAAAGAAATTGCCACTGATGCTTCTCTTGGTCCTGGGTTTCGTATTGGGCATAGCTATTTTTGTGGTCAAGAAGAATGCTCTACTGAATGGCTTACAGAAGTTATAGATTACGAGATTCTTCCTATGTTAAGTGAGTATTGGTTTGACGATGCCAAAAAAGTCAAGCGGTGGGAGAATGCTCTACATGGTGTTCTAGATGATTAAAGATAAGAGCATATATATCAAAAATATTTACTATATGCTAGCTTATGCTTATCAGAATCTTGAACAAAGAAACTATGCTAACATTGAAACCGAGGATTTCGATAATATCCAGGACTTATTTGCAGCAATTATTGCCCAAGGAATAGCTTTACAACTAAAGCAAGGGTTGAGAAAAGAATACATCGAGAATTCAGATTCATTATCAACTCTAAGAGGTAAAATTGATCTAAAATCATCAATCAACTTAATGACTAAACGGTGTAACCAACTCATCTGCACCTATGACGAATTAAGTCCCAATAGTTATATGAATCAAATTGTAAAAACAACTGCCATGTACCTTATTGCCTCAGAGCAAGTAAAGCCCCAAAATAAATCAACACTCAAAAAAGTTATGCTATATTTTTCGGATATTGATATAGTAGAACCGACTACAATCCAGTGGAATTCAATTCGTTTCCATAAATACAACAAAACATATCGAATGCTAATAAACATTTGTCACCTTATTTTAAAAGTACTTCTCTTAACAACAGATTCTGGCAAACAAAGACTAGAAACATTTTTAGATACTCAGACCATGTCCAGACTTTATGAAAAGTTTATTCTAGAGTATTATCGCAAACATCATCCTGAATTACAGCCAAATCCAACACAAATATCCTGGGATTTAGATGATGATAATTGCTATTTATTGCCAACAATGCAAACTGACATTGAACTTAAATATGGGAAAAAGACTTTAATTATCGATGCAAAATACTATTCTAGTTCGCTGCAGGCTTTTTATGGTAGCTATACTATTCCCTCTGCCAATTTATACCAGATATTCACTTATGTTAAAAACAGAGATACCGAGAAGTCTGGAGATGTTAGCGGTATGCTTCTGTACGCAAAGACTGACGAAGATATCACTCCAAATCAAGATTATTTAATGAGTGGCAATAGAATAAGCGTGAGAACCTTGGATTTAAATAGAAGTTTCTTATTTATTAAAGAAGCACTTAATAATATTGCAATCCAGCTTATGAGTTAGACTGCTTTTTTAATCGTTTCTCAGAGTAATAAACTCTTATTCTTTATCGCCAGGTTTAATCTTACGGTTAGAATTATAAGCCATAGATTATATTGCCTGGCATTTATTTTTACATAAAGCACAAATCCTAGGAATTATTATTAAAATGCAAAGCCAGCGAAGGTGCATTAGATGGTTTTGTGACTTTTCTTAATTTGCATATCTATAAAGATACATGGGTTTAGATTAGTGCTAGGAAAACATTTTAATACTTTGTTTAAAAGTTAAACCAATTTACTTTAAGCGACAAAACAACATTTATACTTTAAATACATGATTAATAAGAAGGAATACCTCTATTTTGGACAAAGTTATGATTAAGGGAGGAGATATTGTTTGGAGGTTATTATATGCAACCAGAAGAGCTTCTAACAAAAATAAGTGAAATAAGAATGTGGACAAGAGGGGACGAAAGGGCTCCTCATAAACCACTATTGATTCTATATGCTCTTGGCCAAATAGGTAAAACAAAAGACCGATACATACCTTTTGATCAGGTGAACGAAAACATAACTTCCTTGCTAATGAGTTTTGGTCCAGCGAGAAAGTCTTATCGTGCAAATTTCCCTTTTACACGTCTAGTTAACGATGGTATTTGGGTTTTAGATCAACCGTTAGACACAACAAGGGATTATAGTGTACAAGCTTTAAAAGATGTTAAAGGTGGCTTTTCTGACGAAGTTTATAGTCTTCTTAAAAACAATCCTTTCTTAATCAAGCAAATAGCAGAAACCATATTGGAGAGCAACTTCCCTGAATCAATGCATGAGGACATTCTAAGAGCAGTTGGTTTAGATTGGGAATATACGATTAAAACATCACGGGATCCAAATTTTCGCAACAGAATACTTATTGCTTACCAATATAGTTGTGCTGTATGTGGGTTTAATGTGCGCTTAGGAGATGCTTTAGTTGCAGTAGAAGCTGCTCATATAAAATGGCACCAAGCCGGAGGACCAGATATAGAGAATAATGGACTTGCTTTGTGTAGTATGCATCACAAGCTATTTGACCGAGGAGCATTTACTATTAATTCATCCTTGAAAATCCAGGTTGCTCAAGTAGTTAATGGTAGTGCTGGTTTAGATGAATGGCTCTTGAGATATAAAGGTAAAAGCGTACAGGAACCACAGTCATCTGCATATTATCCCTCTGAATCGTTTATCAACTGGCATAATAGAGAGGTATTTAGAGGCCCTGCTAGATATTAAAGTACTTAGGAATATAAATTCATTAAAAACAATAGCTCTGACTTCTCCGTTAAGAAGATGAGCCAAGTATTAAAAGTTTATTTTTCTAAAGCGGACCCCGTTTATCTTTCTACTATATCTGATTTGAAAAAACAAGGAATCCATGTTGCAATAATTGTAGAACATTATTTTGCAGGATTTATATGCCAAAAAAGAATAATGAGTACCTGAGTTTTGAAATAAGCAGTGCGACCAACCTTCGCAAGACACGAGAAATCCTTATGAATATCTCGTTTTATGAAGATGAAGAAATAAATGAAATTCGCAAAACGGGGCTTTCGTTAATACCTGAGTTTCTTAAATTCGCTCTACCAGTTCATTGTTGCATGATGCTTGTTGTGTATCTGGTCTTTGCGGACATATGTAAGTTGATTGACCGTATTTCTGATTTTCAAGATAAAATTACTCTGACCCAGCTCAAGCAGAAACTGTTTACTGAATGGGGCGAGCGGACCACCCTGTACCATTACTCCGATAAAATAATTTCAACTATGAAGGAAATGAGTGCACTCTCCTGCGAAAAGTCCGGAAAATATCACATAAACAAACATACTGTAAGCAATAAGCAGATTGTAAACTTCTTGTTGATGGAAACAGCTATTACACTTCTTCAGACCTCGCCAATATGTGCGTTTTGTTCCCATTTGAGTATCGTGTGAGTAAGAAACAACTGATGCTCTCCGAGAGTTTTGTAATAAATACCTTTGGTGAAGAAGTCACAGTAGCCATAAAAGAATAACACGAGAAAGGAAGATGTTTATGCCAGCAGTTGTTGTAAAGAAAAAAGAAAAGGTTGCAGCCGTGTTCGCAGCAATGAGTGATTTGGATGATATGCAAGAGTTCAAGACAAAGTTCAAGGAACTGTATTCAAAAGAATGGCAGCATATTATTGCAGTGTACCAAAAGGAAGAGCGTGAAGATACAAAGCATAAAGGCCATCCTATGCCTGAACCAGAAAAATACTTGAAGAATATGTACAAAGTTGCCCGCAATAAGCGTTAATCAAGTATAGCTACTACTTGTGACTACAAACCTTTTAATTTTACAGTACCTTTTAATTATTCTCTTTTGCCCTCCCAAGAGGGGTAAGTAACAGCCTCGGAGCTCAGCGTAGCCACACAATTCCATAAAAGAAAAAGATAGCTTTCGAAGTCAACAATTGACCTCGAAAGCCATTACTTCAAGCCTTTTTTGGCGCATTTGTGCCAGAGAAGGCCTTTTCTATATGTATCAAAATCAGTAGGAACATAGAAATAATCATACCGAAATGGATACACGGTAAAGAAAAATATTAAAAAGTATGCCATTGCGGTGTAAAAGCTGTTCTGGTGTAAAGTGTGACCGTGAGAACACCGGCTTTTTTAATATGGAGGTTCGGTATGAAGAAAGTGTTGACCCAGAAACAGATTGAGGATTACAAATAGCTTTGCCGGGACAGGAACAATGGCAAACTGCTGACCCCGGATGGCCTGCGGTTCATCTGTGAAGCAAACAACTTTGATGCGGAAGCCATCGGTCGGCATTTCCTTGAGGTGCTGCCTCAGATCTGTCTGCAGAAAAACGCACGGTATAATTATTCACATTACTATGCTATACTTTACTCCTCGAAAGAGTGCGTAAAGCTTGAGTTTGTCAAGATAAAGCAAATACTAATATTTATGTTTGTATATGGGGGTAAAAAAGGATTTGAAAATAATTAATTATAGGATAGAATTTATTGACATACTTCTTAGAGAAGAGTGTATATTGAAACGATACTATCCTCTTATTCCATATAAAAGACAAGTTATAGAGTCTCTTTTGAAAATGGGCTGTATGACAAAAGACGAATGTGCTATTTTATCAGATGAAAAGTTGATGGAAGCTGGTCTTCCTAATACTGATTATGTCAACCTTTTTAGAGCATTCCTTTCTATGTACGACTATAGAGGGAAAGGAATAAAGGACATAATGCGTTCAGAGGATTACTGCAAGGAAGAACTTGATTCGCTTCTGGAATTAATGCTTTTGCCAGGAGTAAAGGAAGTGAGAGCAAAACTATACTATAGTTCAGGATTTAAAAGCATAAATGATTTTGCTAATTCTAATGTAGATACAATTCTAAACGTAGTTGCAGAAACAATTGAAAGTAAGAAACTTTCTCAGAAATGTCCTTTGCCCAAAGAAGTGCGTACACAGCTTGCCGTGGCTAGGGCTTTTACAGGAAATTTTGATAGTTACGAAATTGCTAACAGGCAGAAAACTTGATGTTTTTTATATACTAAAGGCTTTAACAAATTACAATTTGCAGAACAGAAATACTCCTCACCGCCATCAAAGGTAGTGAGGAGTATCTTTTTGCCTTTATGCTTTTATTTCTGTGCCGCTCTTGAAGGTGAACCGTACATCGTCCTTGGTTTAGACCGTCACATAGTCCACCAGCCTACACCAAAGGGTGGCATCGAACTTCTCCACCAAACCGTCCTGCTCTCGGAGCGTGGCAAGGAAGGCTTTAATGGTTGAACTGAGTGACTGCTTGCTACTGATGGTGGCAATGACCGTTTCCAGTTTTCCCTTGGCGGTGTCATACCGTTGGGTCAGCCCATCGTAGCGTTTCTGGTATTCTACCTGGTCAAGAGCAACATGTGCGTTTTCGTAGTTGCACTTATCATGAGGTCAGAAACCATCAGCAGTTCGTCCTGCAGTTCAGCCTGCTGAGCTTCAAGTGCAGTGGTGTCCAATGCCACATCGATTTCCACCGACAAGGCAGCAAGGACGGCATCCTTCTGGGTAATAAAGCTGGTTGACCGCCGAAACAAACAGATCCTTGATTTCATCGTCCGTCAAGTGCGGTGTGGTACATTTCGTATCGTCATCGTACTTGTGGTTGCACTCCCAGATGGTTTTGCGGTATTGGCTGTTGGAGTGCCAAGTCTTGGAGCCGTACCACTCACCGCCGACCGGGCCATTGACGGAGGTCATGCCGGGAAGACAGATGTTCATCTCCTTGGTGGGGTCATAGGCTTATACAGTGCTGTAGATGTGGACGAACATGGCAGTGGAGGCTTCATGGGTGGAATACCCATCGCCTTTTTCAAGGTCAATGTCTACACCGTCACACCAGGGGTATTTTTCATGATACGGACAAGTTAGGAGCAGAAAGTGTCCTGTGCGCCATCCGTGTTATCACGTAGGGCTTCATACATTCGGGCATTACCCATAAATGTCCAGACCATAATACCTTTTCCTTTGAGTTTATCCATCGACCGAATCACTTCCCGTGTTCATCTGTTACAGTCAAAAAGAACTCTTGCGGATTATCCGCTTTCCAATGTTACTCTGTGCTTGGAGTCCCATGCTGTACTGTATTAATAGAAACCTTCCTTCGGATCGGTGATATCGTTCCTGGTGCATTCCCGTACCGAGGCCATAAGTGCTAGGTCATTCTTGGCAGCGGGGGTATTGGGAAAGGTCACTTTCTGATTGGCTACACCTTGGTGCAAGGAAACCGAGCTTGCTACCATATCGGCCTTGGGATAAATATGAATATCCAGACCGCCGGAGCCACATTTAACGTATTGTCTGCCTTGTGATGGTTCGGAGTTGCTATTTAACGTTATTGCAAGTTGTTACGAGCGAAACAGTGTGATCGTTACTTCAAGCTTACAATTTGGTGAATGGAATACCGTGTTTGGTGACAATAGGCTAACTTCGGCA
>ENA-UOOK01006083-UOOK01006083.1-fermentation-metagenome-genome-assembly--contig:-NODE-6083-length-11742-cov-3.867117_pt1 | contig 11742 bp, 8 predicted proteins | sample MGYA00245777_ERZ724023 | MGnify/ENA primary metagenome ERZ724023 (study PRJEB28704, sample SAMN03018312) | fermentation metagenome | biome: anthropogenic terrestrial biome; feature: soil; material... | reverse complement strand
TACAAAAAGGTTAATAGATTGTTTAGGTTAGTAGTAATAAATTTAGGTTTTTAGTTATTAGGTTTAAGGTAGATTTAAATGATTGTTTAACAGATAACAAAGGGAGTCGCGAGACTGTCTTTCGTTAAGAAAGATTTTTTAGTTAAACATAGGCAGTACGCTGCAGCCCGATGAGGGTCGTAGCGTATTTTTTTTATGTTTTTTGCGTGCATTCTTTATTTTATTGCTATATTTGCATTTCAGGAGTCTGCTGTTGCAGGTCACCTCTCAATGTAAAGGATTCATTACTATGCGAGTTCTGATTGTAAACACGAGTGAGCGGATCGGGGGAGCTGCTGTCGCAGCTAATCGATTGATGGATGCACTTAACAACAATGGCGTTAAAGCAAAGATGCTGGTACGTGATAAGGAAACAGATGATATTACTGTGGCTCATCTGCCCCATTATGGGAACAGGAGTTTCCTGTGGGAACGGTGGTGCGTCTATTGGCATTTGCATTTTTCTAAAAATCATCTTTGGGATATTGATATTGCTAATGCGGGGACAGACATAACAAAATTGAGAGAATTTAAGGAGGCTGATGTCATCCATCTCTCATGGGTGAACCATGGTATGTTGTCTTTAAAAGATATAAAGAAAATCGTTTTAAGTGGTAAACCCGTTGTATGGACGATGCATGATTTCTGGCCTGCTGCAGGCATTTGCCATTATACGCATGGTTGTACACACTTTCAGACTTCTTGCCATCATTGTCCTCTGTTGCCGCATGGTGGCTCTGACCGTGATCTGTCTAATAAGATTTGGAGAAGGAAGCAGGCAATATTAAAATTAGGAAATATTTATTTCGTGGCTTGCAGCAAATGGCTTAGAAATCAGGCTGAGCAGAGTGCCCTTCTTACAGGACAAAGTCTGACCGATATTCCCAATCCTATTGATACTCGGGTCTTTACTCCTTTGGATAAGAAAACATCTCGTCTAAGAGTGGGGTTGCCTGCAAATAAAAAACTGATCCTGTTCGTTTCTCAAAGGGTTACTGATAAGCGAAAAGGAATGTCCTATTTTATTGCCGCAATCCAGAAACTCGTGGAGAAGTATCCGGCAGCAAAGCAAAAGATGGGTATTGTCATCCTAGGAGGCCATTCAGAAGAGATTGTTGGAAAGTTACCTCTTCCGGTCTTTCCGCAAGGCTATGTCAACGATGAGAAAAAGATAGTGGATATTTATAATTCGGTGGATACTTATGTCTTACCTTCTCTTGAGGATAACTTGCCGAATACGATCATGGAAGCCATGTCCTGTGGAATCCCTTGTGTAGGCTTTCGGGTAGGGGGGATTCCGGAAATGATAGATCATCAGAAGAATGGGTACGTAGCTAATTATAAAGATATAGATGATCTGGCCGAAGGAATTTATGCGATACTTTCGGAGCCTGATCAGAGTGCAATTCGTCAAGATTGCCGGCATAAGGTGGAATTAAATTATTCGCAACATGCTGTAGCTATGAAGTATATAGAAATTTATGATCAGGTCAGAGCTTTTAAGCATTATCGCCTATGATTACATTTACGGTCATTACGTGTACTTATAATGCTCAGGCCGTAGTGAAAAAAACGCTGAGGAGTGTACTCAGGCAGACTTATCGAGGCGTTGAGCATCTTATTATTGACGGTGCCTCTATAGATGGTACTTTGGCAATGGCCAGAAACTATCAGTATGCCAATGATAAGGAACGGACAGGACATATAGTAAGGATCACTTCTGAGAAAGATAAGGGGCTTTATTTTGCAATGAATAAAGGTCTGCAACAGGCCCAAAATGATTATCTCGTGTTTTTGAATGCAGGGGATACTTTTCCTTCTGATGATACTTTAGATCGGATTTCTTTAAGTGTTGGGGAAAGAGAAGATCTTCCTGGTGTACTTTATGGGGATACGGATATCGTAGATAGTGATGGTAATTTCTTGCATCATCGCCGATTATGTCCTCCGGAGCATCTCTCCTGGAGAAGTTTTAAATGGGGCATGCTAGTGTGTCATCAGTCATTCTATGCTTTAACTAAAATAGCAAGAGATATTCCTTATAATACCGATTATCACTATTCGGCTGATGTAGACTGGTGCATTCGAGTCATGAAAGAATGTGAAAAAAGAAAATTGAAATTAAGAAATGTCCATGGCGTCGTAACTCATTATCTGTCCGAAGGGTTAACGACTAAAAATCATAAAGCATCATTGAAGGAACGATTCCGGGTGATGAGAAGTCATTATGGATTATTCACTACGTTATGGGTTCATTTTTGCTTTGCTTTTCGTGCTTTCTATAAACGTTGAATGAAAAGAAGGATGGATGAGCATCTGGTGTCTGGCCATTAGGAGCTCATAATGATGCTTTGTACTACTTTACGAAGTTAAATGAAGCAAATGTTTATACTTTGCATCTCGGAACAGTTAGGTAGTTAGCGTATAGCATTCAATCTGTGTAGGACTTTATATGTTCCGGTTTCGTGAATAATTTGTCCTGTCTTTATTTCGAATCTTCAGACTTTTTTCATATCTTTGCTTTGAAATCCTTTGTGAGTTTTAAAGAGATATTATGAACTGTAGAAAGATAATTTTGTCCTTTATGGTATTTGCGCTATGCTCGGTTCTGGGTCGGGCAAAAGGTATTGCGGTTTCCCGGCCTTATGGCTTAATGACCGATTTACTGGCTCATACTGAACTGACATGGCAAAATGGTCATTTGACAAGATATTCAGTAGGGGAAACGCAGAAATTGAAAGGTCCATTTCAGTATGCTGAGATCAGATCATTAAAACCGCGGTTCAGTTGGATTGTAAATGGGGAAAAAGCAAACACTTCTCAATCAGCCTATCAGATTGTAGTGTTGGACAATGACCAAGATGCCATATCTGATAAAACTCTGATGTGGAATAGTGGATGGGTCCATAGCCGTCAGTCGGTTGCAATTGTCTATCAGGGGAAGAGACTCCAACCGGATAGAACTTATTTCTGGAAGGTCAGGGATCGTACGGATACGGACGGTAAGAGTGCCTGGTCTGATTTGAAAGCCTTCCGTACGGCTGCATCACTTTCTGATTCTTCCGTGTCCTGTTATCCATTGGTGAAGACAAAGGAATATCCTGAATCGTTGACTCGTCCGGGAGAGGATGTCTTTTTAGCGGATTTTGGCCGGGATGCTTTCGGACAAATTTCTTTGAACATCTATTCAGACCAGGGAACCGATACGGTGCTTGTCCGTCTGGGTGAATGCCTGGCTGATGGCAGGGTGAACCGTCATCCTGAGGGTACGGTCCGTTATGAAGAGTATAAACTGCCCTTGAAGAAGGGGCGACAGATCTATTCCGTCATAATCGTTAAAGACCGGCGGAACACTTCCGGAAGTGCCATACCGATGCCGGATTATATCGGCCAGGTATTGCCGTTCAGATACTGTGAGATTGAGGGCAAAGGCTTTCATCTGAAGAGAAAGGATGTCGTGCGTGAAGTGGTCCATTATCCTTTTAATGATGACGCTTCCTCCTTCAGATGCAATGATGACACATTGAACCAGATTTATGATTTGTGCAAATATTCAATAAAAGCTACTTCTTTCGCCGGTATTTATGTGGATGGGGACAGGGAGCGTACACCTTATGCTGCGGATACTTATATCAATCAGCTGGGACACTACGGTGTCGATCGTGAATATTCGATGGCCCGTCGTACTTATAAATATATTTTGAATCATCCTACCTGGCCTACGGAATGGGTCTTGCAGACGGCCTTGATTGCTTGGAACGATTATCTGTATACGGGTGACAACCGTATGCTTTGGTCTACTTATCAGCAGTTGAAACCTGATCTCCTGACGACTTTGCAGGAACGGAACGGGCTGATCAGTACCACAACGGGATTACAGACACCGGAGTTCCTTGCATCCATAAAATCTAAAGGAAAGATCAAGGATATTGTGGACTGGCCGAGTAGGGGAAAAGGTTTGAATGAAAAAGACGGTGGCGAAACGGATGGATTTGTTTTTACAGACTATAATGCTGTCGTTAATGCGTATTATGATGAGGGACTGAAAGTCATGTCGTACCTTGCACGTGCCCTTGGCAAGGATAAGGAGTCCCAAAAGTATTTACAGCAGGCGGAAAGTGTTGGACTACTTTTTAATCATTCGTTCTGGAATAAGGATAAAAATTGTTATCAGGATGGGCTGACGACTTCTCATGCCTCTCTTCATTCCAATATCTTTCCACTGGCTTTCGGGATCGTTCCAGAGGACAGGCAATGTTCCGTTGTTCGTTTTATTGAGTCACGGGGAATGGCATGCAGTGTCTATGGCGCACAGTTTCTTCTGGATGCTTTATATCATACTGGTGATGCTGATTATGCCTTGCATCTCCTGACGAAGACCGATGACCGGAGCTGGTATAATATGCTGAGGGCCGGGGCTACGATTACCATGGAGGCATGGGATCAGAAATACAAGCCTAATCAGGACTGGAATCATGCCTGGGGGTGTGCTCCTGCAAATGTGATTCCAATGAAATTGCTGGGTGTACAACCATTATTACCTGGCTTTAGTGAGGTGAGCATCAAACCCCAGATTGGTGATCTGAAGTGGGTTGAGGCTTTGGTGCCAACGATCAGAGGGGGCATCCGTATGCGTGTTGAAAACAAAAAGAATGGTTATCATTTGCAGTTTACCCTTCCTGCAAATATGCAGGCAAAAGTTTATCTGCCTTTTTCTTTCCGTGGATACAGCGTAAAGGATAATGGAAGGAAGATATATCCCGTGTCCGGTCATGATCAGGGACCTTTCCTGTATTTTGGAACGGTTGGCTCTGGCTTCCATCAGTTTACGGCCTTGCCTGAGAAGGGGAGGGGACAGAATTGTCAATCCGTTCACCGCGATAATAAACCTTAAAGATCATATTATGGAACAATCATTTAATAGTATTATCGGGCATTTTGCCTTGAAGGGTACTCCTGTAGAGGTCAGACCCTTGGGAGAAGGACTCATCAATGATACTTACAAGGTGTCGACTTCGGATAGTCAGACTCCGGATTATGTCTTGCAGCGTATCAATCATCAGGTCTTTAGTGATGTGGATCTGCTGATGCACAATATTGAAGTAGTCACTACTCATATCCGTCACAAACTCGAAACTCAGGGGGTAACCGATGTTGACAGGAAGGTGCTTACTTTCATGCCTGCTACTGATGGGAAGTGCTATTTTAAATCTTCTGATGGGAAATACTGGAGGATGATGATCTTTATCTCCCATGCAAAAACCTATGATACTGTAACACCCGGATATGCCTTTCAGGCTGGAAAAGCCTTTGGACATTTCGAGAGTATGCTTATTGATATTCCTGAACATCTCGGGGAAACTATTCCTGATTTTCATAACATTGAACTCCGGATACGACAGTTGCATGATGCGGTGAATGCTGATGTGAAGGGTCGTGTGGACGAGGTGAGACCAATGATAGAAATGCTGGAGAAGGATCAGTATCGTATGTGCAGGTCTGAACGTTTATATAGGCAGGGCCTGCTTCCTAAACGTATCTGCCATTGTGACACGAAGGTGAACAATATGATGTTTGACGAGAACGGTAATGTTCTTTGCGTGATCGATCTGGATACCGTCATGCCAAGTTTCGTGTTTTCTGATTATGGTGATTTCCTTCGTACCGGTGCTAATTTTGTCGCAGAGGATGATCCGCAGATTGACCGTGTAGGATTTAATATGGAAATCTTCCGGTCATTTACCAAAGGGTATCTGGAGGGCACTGCTGATTTCCTGACGCAAACAGAGCGGGACAACTTGCCTTATGCGGCGGCTTTGTTCCCTTTCATGCAATGTGTCCGGTTCGTGACGGACTATATCAATGGGGATGTCTATTACAAGATTAAATATCCGAAGCATAACTTGATTCGCGCCAGGAACCAATGGGCTCTTTACCAGAGCGTGTGCCGTCATGAAAAGGAAATGATGGAGTATATCAATCAACTGGCATAGGGCGTGGAGCGTAACTCCATTTTGACACTTTTTTATTAATATTGTTGTATTTATTTAATTGCTCGTCATATATATGATTACATTTGGCACTTTAAAGTAATTTTCGTAATTTTGAGTTTGAAAAAGAAATGCCAGAAGGACTGCCGGTTGCTTGAAGGACAGGGCGTTATCCTGGTTTATCATGAGGTCTGAAGGAAGGGATGATTATCATGTACTTAAAACATAGAGAATAATGAACGGATTTAAATTTTACAGTTTGGTTGCGTTGCTGGCTTTCAGCCCGGCGATGCTAATGGCCCAGAACCATATAGATTACCGGCAGCGTGCTGCAAGTGTGGTCAAAAAGATGACACTGGATGAGAAGATCTCACAGATGCATGGGACCAGTAACAAGAATGAATACCGTATCGTTTTAGGAGTAAAAAGACTTGAGATTCCAGACATGCCTTTGTGCAATGGTCCTGCCGGGTTCGGCCCTGCCGGAAAGGGGCATGCCGGACCTGCCACAGCCCTGCCTGCGCCCATATCTCTGGCTGCCACGTGGGACCGGTCTGCTGCTTACCTGTATGGAAGGATAGAGGGGAGTGAATCGGCAGATTATGGAAATGTCCTGCTGGAAGCTCCTGATGTTAATATTGCAAGAACCCCCCATAACGGACGTACTTTTGAAGGGTTTGGAGAGGATCCTTTCCTGAGCGGGTCAATAGGCGCTGCAAATATCAGGGGCATACAAAAAGAAGGGGTAATGGCTAATGTAAAGCATTATGCTGCTAACAACCAGGAGAGTAACCGCTTTAAAATCAATGAAATCATTGGCGAGCGGACTCTTCGGGAAATCTATCTGCCTGCGTTCGAGATGGCTGTGAAGGATGGGAAGGTGGCCTCTGTCATGGCTGCCTATAATCAGGTAAACGGACACCATTGTACAGAGAACAACTTTCTGCTTAACCAGGTGCTGAGGAATGAATGGCACTTTACAGGCTTTGTTACTTCTGATTTTGGAGCGGTCCACAGTACGGTTCCTTGTGTGAAATATGGCCTGGATCTGGAACTTCCGGATGATAAATATTTTGGGCAGGCTCTGAAGAAAGCTGTAGAGGAGAAAGAGGTCTCGGAATCAGAACTGGATGCGAAGCTCATACGACGATTCAGTACGATGATGAGGTTTGGCGTCTGGGACAAGAGCCCTCAGCGAAGGGCTATTCCTGCTGCAAATGCAGTAACTGCTAAAGTGTTGGGTGAAGAGGGGATGGTCCTGCTGAAAAATGACAAACATCTGTTGCCGCTCAGTAAAGACCGTATCCATAGTCTTGCCTTGATTGGCCCTTACACGGCAAAGGCTTCTACGGGTGGCGGGGGGAGTTCTCATGTGGAACCGATCCTGCAGGTCAACCCTGAAGATGGTATGCAGCAATTTCTTGGTAATGGGGTCAGAATATACAGATATAGCGGACTGGATGCTGACAGTGCGGTTGAGGTCGCCCGGAAGGCAGATGCCGTGATATTGGAACTTGGAGATCATCAGTCGGAAGGAAGCGATCATTCCATCAGTTTGGGAGATGCTCAGAATAATCTGGCTTCAGCTGTACTACAGGCTGATCCTGATGCCATTATCGTATTAAAGACTGGCGGTCCGGTACTGATGCCGTGGATAGGAAAGTGCAATGCTCTGTTGGAGGCGTGGTATCCCGGTGAAGAGGATGGCCTGGCTGTTGCAGAGATCCTGTTCGGGAAGGCTTGCCCTGGCGGGAAGTTGCCGGTCACGTTTCCTGAAAGTGATGAGGAGACTCCTATGCAGTCGGTGGCACAATACCCTGGAACGGGAACGGTGGCACAGTATTCAGAGGGTCTGTTCGTGGGCTATCGCTGGTATGATCAGAATAAGGTGAAACCTCTGTTTCCTTTCGGATATGGATTATCTTATACCCACTTTAAACTCTCGGGGATGAAAATGATCAGAAAGGGCAAAGGTGTGCAGGTTTCTTTAAAGGTGGAGAATACTGGAGACCGGGAAGGCTCAGAGGTGGTCCAGGTGTATGTCGGACTCCCTGCCCGTGTGGAGGATGCTCCCCAGCAACTGAAAGGTTTTTCCAGGGTGGAGCTGAAGGCAGGAGAATCCAGAATAATTATGATTCCATTGGACGAGCGTGCTTTCTCTTACTGGGACGTTGACCGTCATGGATGGAGAACACCTGAAGGCCGTATTAAGGTTTCAGTGGGTACCTCGTCACGCAACCTGGTGTGGAGTGAGTATGTCGGGAGATAAGGTCATGTCAGTTAATGTTGAGTATATAGAAGATGAAAATAAGTTCTTTCCTGGTCGGTATGCTGCTTTGTGTCCTTTCCGGCCAGATTCTTGCAGCGTCTCCTGTCGTTCCGGGAGTTGTCATTGACCATATCCCTAAGTCAACGGGGATTTTTATCGGATCTCCGAGTATCTGTCTGCTGCCAAATGGAGATTATATCGTTTCTCATGATGAGTTTGGTCCACATTCTTCAGAGTGGCAGGAGGCCATAACAGATGTCTTTTGCTCATCTGACAAGGGGAAGACCTGGAACCGGATTTCCCGTATTGAAGGCCAGTTCTGGTCTAATCTCTTTTATCATGATGGTGCATTGTATATTATGGGAACGAACAAGCATCATGGTAATCTGATCATCCGCCGTTCCACTGATGGCGGGAGAACGTGGACGATCCCGTATGATGCTGATCATGGCCTCTTGCTGGAGGGCGAATACCATACGGCTCCGGTTCCCATGGTCATCAGTCATGGCCGCCTCTGGCGGGCTGTGGAATATGCGACGGGGAAGAGTAATGCATGGGGCGTTCGCTACAGCGCCATGATGGTCTCTGCGCCGGTTCATTCTGATCTGTTGCATGCTGCTAATTGGCGCGCAACGAATCACCTGCCTTTTCAGAAAGATTATCTGAAGGGTTATTTCGGCGGATGGCTTGAAGGAAATGCGGTGAGGAATACAAACGGTGGAATCGTTGATATTCTTAGGGTGCATGCTCCTCAACTCCAGGATGAATATTGTGCCATGGTAAGGATTAGTAAAGACGGCAGGCACGCGGTATTCTTGCCTGATCATTTCTTCAAGATGCCGGGAGCTTCGAAGAAGTTTACTATCAGATATGATCCGGCATCACATCTATACTGGTCCATCGTAAATGACGTACCGGAAAAGATACCTGGCGTATCCACTGACCGGATCAGGAATACCTTGGCTCTCGTGTCATCTGAGGATCTGAAGAACTGGAAAGTGAACAGGATATTGCTGCATCATCCGGATCTGCTGACCCATGCTTTCCAATATGTGGACTGGCAATTTGATGACAGGGATATTATCTATGTGTCTCGTACTGCTTATGATGATGAGGAGGGAGGGGCATCCAGTTATCATGATTCCAATTTCCTTACCTTTCATAGAATAATGGATTTCAGGAAGAATCCTTGAGGGAGATCAGGAATCTCTATTAAAGAAGATGAATGTTTACAGATAAAAAACAATATCGTATTCTCATTGTGGAAGATGATCTGACTTATGCAACGATGCTCAAGACGTGGCTGGGTAAGCAGGGCTTTCAGGTGACAACGGCCGGTCAGGTGTCAAGGGCTTGTGCACTGATAGAAAAATCTCCCTTTGATCTCGTCCTTTCGGATCTCCGGCTCCCTGATCGGGACGGGACATCCTTAATATCCTGGCTGCAGCATAAGGGATATGCAATTCCGATTATCATTATGACTCGCTATGCTGATATTCGTGGGGCTGTACAAGCTATGAAGGATGGAGCTGTAGATTATATCGCTAAGCCCATTGTCCCAGATGAGTTGCTCAGGAAGATCCATGAGGCATTGGATCATTCGTCTGTCAGCGTCACGCAAAACCTTCAGCAACGACCTGATAAAAAAGTAAGTGTGGAGGATAGTGATTTCCTCGAGGGAGAAAGTGAACCTGCCCGCCGATTGTATGATTATGTCGCGTTGGTGGCTCCTACTCCGATGTCGGTGCTGATCAATGGTGCCAGCGGAACGGGGAAAGAGTATGTCGCTCATCGGATCCACCAGTTGAGCAAGAGGGCCGGCAAACCGTTTGTCCCCATTGACTGTGGGGCTATCCCTGATGAACTGGCGGCCAGTGAATTTTTCGGCCATGTAAAAGGTTCTTTTACGGGAGCTGTAATGGATAAGACTGGGGCCTTTGAGGCTGCTGACGGGGGCACACTCTTCCTGGATGAAATAGGGAATCTGAGTTATCATATTCAAGTTCAACTATTACGTGCTTTACAGGAGCATTGTATTCGTAAGATCGGTACGAATAAGGAGATTCAGGTCGATGTTCGTATCGTGTGTGCGACAAATGAAGATCTTCAGGAAGCTATCATGGAAGGCCGTTTCCGGGAAGATCTCTATCATCGAATTAATGAATTTACGTTGCGTATGCCTCCTCTTCGTGAACGTGGAGAGGATGTTCTGCTCTTTGCAAACTTCTTTCTCGATCAGGCAAACAAGGAACTTGGACGTTCCATCATGGGGTTTTCGCCGGAAGCTGCACAGGCCTTGCTCGCCTATTCATGGCCGGGAAATCTGCGCCAACTGAAAAATGTCGTTAAGAGGGCGGTATTGTTGACACGAGGGAAGATCATTAAGAATGATGTGCTGGATATGGAACAGTCACCTGAGGTAAAAGACCTGAGCTTGTATAGCGCTGACAGTGAGCGGAACCGTATAGAGGAGGCGTTGAGGCTTACCGGTAATCATAAAGGGAAGGCTGCTGCGATGTTGGGAATTGACCGTAAGACCCTCTATAACAAAATGAAAATGTATGGCATGTAATCTCCGGCAAGGTATCATTGTTTCTATTTCTGAGCTTCAGCCATGATCCGCTCTGAGGCCGCAAGTACTTCTTCTGCATTTTCCTTAAGTTCAGCTGTCATGAATGTCTGACCGCGTTGCTTTTCTATCCATGACAGTGCAGTGATTGACCGCTCTTCTCCTATCTGCATGAATACGGGGAGCATCCTGTGTGCAGTTGCGGTAAGGGACGGTACATCTTTGTGCTGTAATGCCTCGGTAATTAAATGGCAGTTTTTTCTCGTCTCAGACAGGAAGGTCTGGATGATGACCTGGGCTGCTTGTTCATCATCACCTGCAAATGCTGTCAGAGATGCGAAATTAAATTCATTCTTGTTTCTTATTTCGTTTTTAGCCGGCTGGTGTGTGATGGTGGACATCAGCTCTTCTGTAGTGAACGGTTTATGCAGGCAGCCGGAAAATCCAAATTTCCGTAGTTCTTCTTCCTGGATGTCACTTCGTGCCGTCAGTGCATATACCGGAAGGATGGAACCGGCCTCACGAATCTCTTTTACCAGTTGGAATCCATCCATCTCTGGCATCTGGACATCTGTGATAATGGCATCATAATCATTCTCCTTTAATTGGTCAATTACTTCCAGTGGATGCAGGCTTGTGGTGAGCCGAATGTCCTGATGTGCAAGCATCGCCTTTGTGAGTTGTAGTTGTAAAGGGTCATCATCTATCAGCAGTAATCTTGTCAGGTGGGTGGGATGACTGTTGACGGTCATCTGGGGCCCTTCCGGTTGTATCGGAAGGGTAACATGGAAGGTAGAGCCCTTTCCTGGTTCGCTGGTCACCCAGATCTCTCCTTGCATGAGCTGGACTAGTTTTTTAGTGATGGATAGGCCGAG
>ENA-UOOK01006082-UOOK01006082.1-fermentation-metagenome-genome-assembly--contig:-NODE-6082-length-11743-cov-3.685489_pt1 | contig 11743 bp, 7 predicted proteins | sample MGYA00245777_ERZ724023 | MGnify/ENA primary metagenome ERZ724023 (study PRJEB28704, sample SAMN03018312) | fermentation metagenome | biome: anthropogenic terrestrial biome; feature: soil; material... | reverse complement strand
TTGACGACGCATATAGACAAAGGCACGTCCATAATCACATCATGTTTTGCGCCATCAATTTTGTAGATTACCATAAGTACAATTCCAATAAAAAGACGCTCTACCAAATCCGCAATACCAGTGACCGGCTGTGCCGGGAAAACGGTCTTTCCATTGTGAAGCCCGGAAAAGAAATTGAGTACATCGACAAGGACGGTCAGCGTCGCGCTCGTCCTGCAAGGGAACAGGGGCGCAGCTATGCGGAGTACGCCGCCGACAAAGCCGGGGGAAGCTGGAAAGGCAAGCTCAAAAAAGCGTTCTTAGACGGTTATGGCGACTTGCAGGGCGTTCTGATTTACCTGATCATCGGTACGGCTATCGGTGCGACGATTTATGGATACATTCCGCAGGAGTGGATTATATCATTGGCCGGTCCGGACAATATCTTCGCCATTCCGATTGCCGCATTGGTCGGCGTGCCCTTGTATATCCGTGCTGAAAGTGCAATTCCGATCGGGTTGGCATTGGCGCAGAAAGGCATTGAAATGAACCGTTCCAGCGTACGGCGCGCTATGAAAAAGGGCGGTTTGCTGAGGGCCCCGCCCGCAGGCCGCAAGGCCTGACAGAAGCAGACGCCGCAGTGCAAAAGGCGAAGTACCCCTAAAAATCCGTATTTCGGGTGTTCACGTTCTGCACTGATTTTGACTTCTCCATTCCTAAAAGGAACCCAAATACGCCCTCCAAAGTGTTCTGTAAAAAAATCCATGTGCGGGTTCAACCCCTGACACATGGATTTTGGTGGTCCGAGTGAGCTTATAGGACTTTGAAAAAACCAGCAATATCAAGGGCTTGAGGGCGATCACAAGCGGTATTTACAGGTTGGCTTATATTATTTTCTGTTTTGATGCTCCATTTTTACCATCAAAAACTATGGCCCAACCATCTATCCACGATTTATACCGTTCATTGAACCCTGGTATCATTTTTTTCATCCGCTTACCGTTTTTCTTCTATTATACCATTCCACGCAATCTTGTCTGGAATTGCTGTAGTTCAACCTTAGCGGCGACAGGAGGCAAATTTATCCCATATTGGGTTTGCAGCGTATGCTTGGGGTCAAACGACGACATCTATCTTTTGCGACGACCCTGTACAAAGAACAGAGCAAAGGGGGTACACCTTAAAATGAGAAATGCTGTAAGAATTGCTTTACTCGTGATAAACATAATCTGCTTTCTTTTAATAGCGATATTTGGGGTGACGGGTATTGTATACGAAATATTAGGCCCAGCAGGCTATCAAAAAATGCTTGCAAAGTTAAAAATTCCGTGGAGCTTTCAACGAATTTGGACGTTCATGTTTATTTGCTTAGTAATTCTAATCGTTACCTACTTTTTACGCAAGAAGTTTTTCGGAGCATAAGATTTTCTGTCATCCCCGGAGTAGCCATATGGCTGCTCCGGGGATGACTTGTATACCTCTCCGGTGAATTTCCATACAATCGGTGTTTCCTGCTATTTATCTACGACGGCTGAACATATGCATGGAAAGTCGCGTTAGCAGTTGATTGAATCAACTATAAAATTCAAATGATATAATTCTCCGCTGCTAAAAGTGGTAGCAGTGAATTATCTAAACTTTAAAAATCATAACTACATCGTCTTAACCAGTAATGAATTTGTGGATACAGACCCACAATTTCACCCGTCAGGAAAAATTCCCTGAGACCCATCGCGAAGAATATATGCTGTCGCAGAGAAATCACACTTTTGCCGCAAGGCAATTGAAACTACTGCAAGGGGCATTCGGGGATTCAGGACAAGCGAATTTTACCCCGACAGGAGTATAATTCATTGAGTGTTAAGGCAACGCATTTTCTAATCAAAAGTTATTCAGAAAACATATATCTGTGCCTTAAAAAGCTATAATTGTGGAATCCACGGAAAAATAATTGTCTCAATGCCACAAAACCACCCTGCTAAACTTCCCTCTTTTTCACGTTGGATTAAGGGGAGTTGCTGCTCAATAATTTTTGAGTAAAACACCCTCTCAGAAATTGAAATGCCCGAACCGTAGAAAACAGAGCGAAAATTTTCAAAACCCGTCGGCGCGCTGAGCTATAGCGATTACACCGCAAATGACTCCCTCGGCGTCAATTGATCAACTTTTTATACAGAATTCTATGCAGTCTGTGACCGACACTTTTGGAAAACCGCCGTCATCCTGCGTTACCAGATGCGTAAAAAGTACTCCGGGCTGCTCAAATGAGTTTTTATAGCCGCTCCACCAAAAGCAGTATCAACTTCTTTAGCTGTCCGCTTACGTGTCCGGTCGAAGCAACTTCATGTATTTTCCGGGGGTAATTCCCTCGAATTTTTTAAAGATGCGGATAAAAGTGGCGGTATTTTCGAAACCTACCAAAGCGCAGAGATCCTTCAAAGAGCAGTTATTGTTTCCAGCCATGACTTGTTTGGCCTTTTCGACTCTCAATTTCCCAATATAGGTTGAAATCCGGACTCCGGTTTGCTGCCGGAAAAAGCGAGACAGATATGCCGGCGATATTTTCATCGCTTCCGATATCGTGGTGTTGTCCAGATTCAAATCGTTGATGTTTTTGTTGATATATTCCAAAATATCATGGAGTAGCAGATCGTTGTGGCTTTCTTTTCCGGAGTCGGCAAGGTCACACAGCCGTTTTGCCGTATCAAGCAGATATTGTTGCATCTTCCCGATCGAACGACACGCCAAAAGATTTTCCGCAATTTTTGCGGCTGTCAGATCCTTAGAATTTCGGTTTACGTTCTCGGCGGCTCGGATCAGCGTAACCGCGACATGATTGATAAAGCACCGGAGCAGATTGACCGGGATCTTTTGCTCACACCAGCCGCGAAACATATCCTGAAGGATCTTCTCAGTTTCCCTCCAGTTCCCGGACAACAGATGATTGGTAATGGCTTGATCCATTTCAAACGAGTAATTGTATTCGGAGCTGATCGCAAGATTTGAAAAATAGACCGTCTCATCATTGCCCAGCCACAGGGATGTTTGCATGGAGACGTTTGCTTCCTCATATGCCTTTGGCAATGCGGTGAACGATTTATGAATGTCACTCACGGACGCCACAATGGTGATATACAGGCCTTTTTCCACGGTGACCTTTAATCTGTCTAAGAATTTCGTAAAGCGCGGCTGGTCGAAGTCACAGTCGAAATTAATCACCGCCGCGATCTGGCCGTCTATCTCACAGACGTACCCGTGATACGCTTCATTGACGATTTCACGGATCAAATAAAGCAGTGAATAGTACATAAGGTCAATTGGATCCTCCTCCTGATGCTCCACGCTGGTGTAATATCTGGAATAATTTTTGATCTGGAAGAGGGTGAGCACAAGGTTTTCTGAAGGGAAGGTGATATGGTTTTCCTCCAGCTGCTTTTCGGTCAGCGTAGATACGCGCGTATTTCCCCGCAATAATCTTGTCAGGTAATTCTGGCGAATCTGCTCATTTTTCATCTGTATTTGCTGCTGCATATTAGCATTGGCGTGGATGATTTTCTGTACGGCTGAATCGATAAAGACAAACTCATCGGCCGTATCTTCGGAAGCGGAGACGATCTGTTGATTCTTAAATACATTCAATATCTCCCTGATCGGATGGTAATTCCGCTTCGAGAGCGAAAGGGCCAGGCCGATCCCGAGCAGCAGCACAATCAGAATATACCATCCGCAGAGGTAGTTCAAATCCTTCATTTTCGAGCCGATCTGGCTGCTGTTCATCACGAGCACGTAGCTCCAGCCGTTTGTGTCCGTCAGGCGGGAATACACACTCTCCTGGCCAGAATATTTTGCCGTATTCGAATTCTCATCAAATGAGATATTTCTGTATGTTTGGGAATTACTGTTGGATAGGATCAGATTTTTTTGGGAATCAAAGATGAAAAGCAGACCGTTGCCAACCCAGTCGATCTGTTTGATCTCCTTCATAAATTGGTCCTTGCGGATTCTTACGATCACATTTGCAACGGCTTCTCTTCCGGTGTACGGGATCGTGCGCAAATAGAGAATATTGTCAGCCGTATTGACAATGTCGCCGCTGTGAAAGTCTCCTACCAGATTTTCCCAATCCGAGTAGCGGATGCCGGATGAGGAAAAATATGTATTATAGGCAAGTTCACTACCGAATTTACCACTGCTTGTAAGCAGAAAATCCCCATAGGAAAAATAGATCATATAGGAATCAATCATCTGCCAGGAGATACTGGACTGCATTTCCTTGTTAATCACTTGCCTGATGTCGACCCGCTGCTGCGGGGTGAACGGCTGGCGAAGATACAGAATGGTTTTGACGTTTTCCCTGTTTGAAAGATCAAAACTAAGATTGCCGGCATTTCGAAATGTGCTGTTAAGCGAGTCGCACACCTGCTGCAATACGGTTTTATTGATGCGGACAAACTCATTATGAATACTTTTTTGGATAGTTTGCTGCGTGATGAACAGCACGGGGATAGACAACCCGATTGAAATCAGAAGCATAGACAAATAGGAAACTACATAAGAAAAAAGGACTTTACGGCCATGAATATGATCCCACCCGGAAGGCCATTTCAGCGGCGACTTGACCAATTGGCTCCCCTCCATAGCGAAACTGCACGAATTCATACAATAATTATACAATAGATTTTGCGGTTTGTGCGATCTTTTTTGGTTAATGTAGAAAAGTATACACGGTAATCAATTTTTCGAAATTGCATTTGACCATAAAATAAGACATCATGTAATAAAACATACATGAAATTATAAAATTGTTTGTGTACTTTATCTTGACCGGGTGTTATGATTTGTTTGGCCAAAAAGCGTCGACGCAATTTTGGAATACCAAGCGGCCACTGTTCCGGAAAGTGGATCTGCCTCTGTCAATTTCCTGGCAATATCCATATTTGGAGAGGAGAAAAACCATGAGATCATTTTCACAGTCCATCCTATCGTGTTTGCTGGCAACGTCTCTCATCGGCACCATGGCAGCGTGCTCGTCCGATTCCGGGGAGACAGGAAAAACGGATACCAGCTCCACGACAGTAAACTCCACGGTGGCAAGCAACTGGCCCACCAAAGAGCAAAACATTTCCTTTCAATACTGGGTACCCTTCGGGTCCAACGCAGCGGCTTCCATGGAAAGTTACGACGAGCATATCCTCTACACGACCATGGAGAAAAAGACCAATATCCATATGAATTTTATCCACCCGGCAGCGGGAAACGAATCCACCGAATTCAACTTGCTGCTGGCCTCCGACGATTTGCCGGACATCATTGAATCCAACTGGATGGGCGTAACCGGGGGCCCACAGAATTATATCGACAGCGGAATCGTTATTTCACTGGACAGCCTCCTGCAGAAGTACGCGCCGGATGCCTATCAGGCCATGACGCAGACGGAAAACATCAAAAAGCTCTGCACGACCGACGAGGGTCATTTCTATTCTTTTGTGGCGGTAGTGAACAAATCCTGGAAAACGGCCAATGCTAACACAGTGGATACAGTGCAAAGTGGTCCAATTATCCGTGCGGACTGGCTCCAGAAGCTGGGACTCAAGGCACCCACCACATGGGACGAATGGACCAAAGTGCTCACGGCTTTTCGCGACCGGATGAAAGTCAAGGCGCCCCTGACCGCCTCCGGCACCAAAGGGGATGTGAGCTCTGCCATGGTTCCCTGGATGGGAGTCTACAACACATATCCATGGTATTATCAGCGAGATGGAAAGGTTGTCTACGGCCCGATGGAGGACAATTACAAAACCTTTTTAAAGGCCATGCATCAATGGTACACGGACGGCCTGCTCGACCCCGATTTTGCCACCAACGACGCCAACGCGCAGAAATCCAATATGATAAACGGGGTTTCCGGTGCGTTTTACGGCCTTTCCGGAAGCGGGTTGCAAACTTACATGACGACCGTGGCCAGCACTAACCCGAGTTATGACTTGGTTGCCGTTGAGTATCCACACATGATTGACGGTAAAGAACCCTACTTTATGCCCAGAGCGTGGGAAGTCCGTGGCGGCGGCATGGCGGCGATTACAAAAGCCTGCAAAAACCCCGAGTACGCGGCGATGTACCTCAATTACTTCTATACCGACGACGGCATGCTGCTGAAAAATTTCGGCCAGAAGGGAGTCACCTGGGATTATGACGCTCAGGGTAATCTCCAGAAGACCGAGTTGCTGACCAAAAATCCAGATGGACTTTCCAGTCAACAGGCACTGGCAAAGTACAGCCGCGGCGACGGCCCGTCCCCCGGCTATGTTCTCAAGACGTTTGACAATACGAATCTCAAGCCTGCTCAACGCAATAAAGAGGCCAACGATACCTGGTTTAAGTATGAAAAGAACAGCCTGGATGTTCTGATTTCGCCGGCGGTCGCACAGACGGCGGAGGAGGCGGCGGAAATCGGCCAGTATTCCGCCAACGTCACCACCTACAACGTCGGAAATGCTTGTCAAGTTCATCATGGGGACCAGCGACATCGACAAGGAATGGGACAACTACATCGCCCAGCTGAAATCCCTCGGCATTGACGACGTTATTAAACTCAAGCAGGCTGCGCTCGACCGTTACAACAAATAATGTAAAGCTTCACGGTACAGATGGACCAGAGGTCTTGAAGGAATCGGATCTCTGGTCAATTTATTCTCGTCCGCCGGCTGGCGCAGTTTTGCTGGCAGCCGCTTTCGCCGGCACATGCAAGCAGCTGAATTCTGCTGAGAGATTGATAAGTGAGGTGCTATTCCGATGCCTTTTCAAGGCGCAAATGCTCCCACGGCGGCGTCTGCCCGTCTGGGCAGCAACAGCCTGTCGACCCGGATTGTCCGGGAATTGACGCGCAATAAATACGTCTATATCATGACCTTACCGGTGGTGATCTACTACCTAATTTTCTGCTACGGTCCAATGTATGGCGCCCAGATCGCCTTCCGGAATTATTCCATAACGAAAGGATTATTGGGAAGCCCCTGGGTTGGGTGGGAACATTTTATTCGCTTTTTCAACGGGCCCTATTTTGCCCGTCTGATGACGAATACACTGCTGATCAGTCTTTATCAGATTATATTCGCTTTCCCGGCGCCGATCATTCTGGCGCTTCTAATCAATGAGATCACCAACATCAAATTCAAAAAGACGGTGCAGACGGTCGTATATCTGCCCCACTTCATTTCCATGGTGGTCATCTGCAGCCTGATCCGCACATTCGTTTCCCGAGACGGCATTGTGACCAACATCCTTTCGGCCTTTGGTTTGGTTCAATCCACCAATTTATTGGGAGTGCCCGGATACTTTCGCTCGATCTACACTATTTCAGATATCTGGCAGGGGATCGGCTGGGGAGCCATCATTTACCTGTCGGCTCTAACGGCGATCGACCCCCAGCAATATGAGGCGGCCATCGTGGATGGAGCTAACCGTTTCCATCTATTGTGGTATGTGACAATCCCAGGCCTGATGCCGACCATTGTCACGATGCTGATCCTGAAAATCGGGCGGGTGATGAGCGTCGGCTCGGAAAAGATACTGCTACTTTACAACACGAATATATACGAAACGGCTGATGTCATTTCCACATATGTCTACCGGGTCGGAATTTCCGAGGGATTTCAGCTTAGCTACACGACAGCGGTCGGATTGTTTACTTCCGTGATAAATTTTTCGCTGGTCATTTTAGCCAACTATATCAGCCGTAGAGTCAGTGATTCCAGCTTGTGGTAAGGAGACGGTACGAAATGGACAGTACGGTTAGAAGAAAAACGGCAGGTGGTATCGTTTTCGATGTGTTCAATCACCTGCTCATGATTTTTTTGATGTTTATTATGCTGTATCCCTTTTGGCATGTGATCATGGCTTCCTTCAGCAATTCCAACCTGCTCTCGATTCACAGGGGAGCCTTGTTCTGGCCGCAGGGCTTCAGCACGAAAGCATACCAATCGGTCCTGCAGAACATGCTGATCTGGACGGGGTACAGGAATACGATCTTTGTCGTCGTGGTCGGGACGGCGTTGAACCTGTTGATGACGACGCTCGGGGCCTATGTGACATCGAGAAAAAATTTCCCTATTCGCAAGCCTCTGACCGTTTTTATTATGTTTACCATGTATTTCAGCGGCGGCCTGATCCCGTCGTACCTGCTTGTGAATAACACCCTAAACCTCGGCAATTCCCTTTGGTCTCTGATCTTTCCCGGGCTGATTTCCACCTGGAATCTACTTATCATGCGGACAGCCTTTTTCAGCGTTCCGGATAGTATAGAGGAATCGGCCAAGCTCGACGGCGCCAATGATTTCGTCATTCTTTTTGCAATCGTCCTGCCGACGATCAAGGCCACGGTCGCCGTTATGATCCTTTTCTACGCGGTGGGGCATTGGAACGCGTGGTTCTCGGCCATGCTGTATCTGCACAAAAAGAGTAAATGGCCGCTGCAGTTGGTGCTGCGTGAGATCATCATTCTCAGCAACGTGCAGGATATGCTGGACACAAACGCCCCGGATGCCGAATCCATCAGCGAGACCATCAAATATGCGACGATTATCGTTTCCAGCTTGCCGATTTTGTGCGTCTACCCGTTTCTCCAGCGCTATTTTGTTAAAGGAGTCATGGTCGGGGCTGTAAAAGGCTAAGCCCGGCGATTTACAAATCAGCCGGAAAGCGTATCATCAGAACCGGCATTTCCACTGTCCGCGAAGCCGTTAAAGCGGGCATGACGGCCGTCGGCGGAGGGTTCACTGAACGACTGGATCACTGAAAAAAGATAGGGGATGGATATTTTCAATGGAAGGACAAGTCGACGCCGTACTCCTCGGCGCGAGCTTTTTTGCGATCGGCTATACCTCGACATGCCCGGGAAGCCTGATTGTGGAAGAGACCGAGGTACTGGGCAATGATTTCGAGGGCTGCCTCCGGGCATCCGGGCCGGACGCCGACGCCGCTTCGGATCGGGACAATCTGGACTTCCGCCGATTCTTGCGGGGAAAGGGCGTGCTTTCGGATTCGGGCTGTGTTGATATCCCGTCGCTGGCCACCGTTGTCTGCGCTTATGTCAGGGAAAAGCGCATTCCGGTCTTGCTCGACGCTTTCCTGCTGTCGGCGGAAAAGCGGGAGGACGGGTACCGCCTTTCCATCTTTACCAACGACGGGATCCATATGATTCGGACGCGGGAGCTGATCGACACGACGGCGCTCCGCGTCTCGCAGCGCGATAATTTGGTGGTCCGAGCCAAATATCTCTATGCGCTTTGTTATCGACCCGCGGCGGATTTTACCGCGCGTCTGCGGGCGGTATGCCCCGCCTGTGAGTTTTCCAGGGGCTTTTTTCAGGATGAATGGATCGTCCGGTTCCCGTTCGACGGCTCCGCAGCGCTGCCGACGGCCCGTCAGGCGGTCTACGATTGGTGGCGGCGGGCGTTTCCTCTTGGCGAGGCGCTGATTGACGGAATGAGTTTCGACTTCGACGTGGACGCCGTCGGCGGAACCCGACCGGATTTCTGCCGCTGGGTGCCGCATCACCGGCACGCAGGCCCGGTGGAGGCTTTCACGGACGGCTGCTTGGCGGCCGGGGGAAAGGGGCCTGAGAGCAATGCGGTATTATGAGTTGATTGAAGGGAAATCCCGTTCCACGGAAATCGGGGCGGTCGCATTCTCACAGGAATTCGGCCTGATCGTCTCCGGACTCGGCTCCGCAGGCACATTCTGCGCGCTCGCCGCCGCGCAGGAGGGACTGACCGTTTGCGGCCTTGAGCGGGGCAGTTGCTGCGGTGGTATGTCGGTGCAGGGCGTCGTAAACGGCTATTACAACGGTTACCCGGGCGGCCTGTTTGAAGAGGTGGACAGCGAAGCCAATAAAGCGGTCGGCACGGTTTACCGTTCGTTTTTCAATCACCCGGATGCGAAAAAGCGTGTCATGGAGCAAAAACTCATCTCGGCCGGCGTCGGCGTGCACTACCACTCCGTCGTGATCGGCATCTATGCGGAGGAACGGCAGATAACGGGCGTTCGCGTTCTGACGGAAGGAAAGATACGCGATATCGGCTGCCGTTTCCTTTCAGACAGCACCAGCAACGGGTATGTGCTCCGCCTCCTCGGCATTGCGGGCAGCGTGGGCCGCCCGACGGACGGGAGGACGCAGCCCTTTTCAAGCGTTCGGGTCTTCCGTCGCCCGGACGGAAAGCTCGGCCGTACCAATCACGACAGCGGGTATATCGACCAGTACCGGCCGCGCTCGTTTTCCGAATCCGTCATCGAGGCGAACGCGAGCCATGCCGAGGTTGGCTTGAATGACCGTCGGAGGGAGCGGTTCCTCTTCCTGGCACCGCAGATCGGGATACGAGAGGGAATGGTTTTCGAGGGCGAGGACAGGCTGACGCTGGAGGACGTTCTCTATGAAAAAGAATGCGCCCGGACTCTTGTCTGCGCCTATTCCGACATCGACAAGCATGGGGATGACTACGCCTTCGACAGCGCGCTGTATCAGGAATGGCGTGTGGCGAACAATCTCAGCACCATCACGTTCAAAATCCGCGTGCCGATGGGCGCCATCGTACCGAAAGGCTGGAAGGGGCTGGCGTCCGTGTCCAGATGCCTGTCGGTCGGCAATTATGTCTCCTCCGCGGTGCGGATGAACCGGGACATGTACCGCCTGGGCGAGGCGAGCGGCGTGGCGATCGCCATGGCGGTGAAAAGCGGGCGCGGTTTGAGGGATATCGACTATCCGGCGTTCCTGAAAGCCGTTCGGAAACGAGGCTGCTTTGATCCCCGGCTCGCCGAGCTGCGCGGTTTTGTGGGTGCGGATGGCGGATTCACCCCGGTCGCCTGGCTGACCGATATACGGGAGGTTCGCCGGCAGCTTTCCGGCGATTGCCCTGGCGTGGCGTTCTGGTCCTGCCGCCGGCTGGGCTTGCCGGCCGTCCGGAACGATCTCGTGCGGATGATGTCGCAGGTTCAGGATGCGGAGCTCCGGCTCAACGCCGCCGTGGCGCTGGGCAATCTGGGCGACGATACCTGCTTGCCCGTGCTGCGGGAAATTGTCTGCAACCGGTCGGAATATCACTATCTGGATTGCCGCCGCTCCAACCAGATGCGCAGCGTGATTGCCATCTATTTGTGCGGACGCTTCGGAGACGCCGAAATTGTTCCGGAACTGCTTGAGATTCTCAAGCCTCAGGAATATGGTCGCCGGATGTACCACGTCTACACCAAGCCCTCCTATCAGCTGTCAATCACGGAAAATTTCAATTCGGTCTATTATCAGCATCTTTCCTTTGCAATCGTCGCGTTGGCTACCATCGCCCGGAAGCACCCAGCGATTCAAAACCGCATCGCGGCCGCGCTACAAGAAGCGGTGAGAACAGACGACTACATCGGGCGAATCACGGCGGACCGGCGCATGAACAGCCCCAATTATCGGATCGCCGCCAATCTGAGGACCTATATCGGCAATTTCCTAGGCAAAGAATTATAGGAAACGTAACCGTAATCACGTCGTCACATTGAGCCGTGGCCTTCTCAAAGGGCACAACTGACTCTAACTTGATTAAAATGCTCTATGGAGTGTTTTGAATCAAGTTGGAGTGGATTTGAATGAATACGCAAAAAATCGCGGCACATTTACACCTGCCGGCACTGTGAGGAATTTTCCGACCGAGTGCCGATCGTCAAGGTAAGGTAACCGTCAAGCCCACATGCACCTTGAAAGTATGGCATCCGGGAAGGTACAATT
>ENA-UOOK01006079-UOOK01006079.1-fermentation-metagenome-genome-assembly--contig:-NODE-6079-length-11745-cov-4.930111_pt1 | contig 11745 bp, 11 predicted proteins | sample MGYA00245777_ERZ724023 | MGnify/ENA primary metagenome ERZ724023 (study PRJEB28704, sample SAMN03018312) | fermentation metagenome | biome: anthropogenic terrestrial biome; feature: soil; material... | reverse complement strand
GAGCGCATAGGCATTTTGGATGTTATCAGGGATACCTTCAGGCTTTTGCGGAAGATGAAACGGGAATCGTTGCAATCAGCGACGGCGATTATGACTACCCTACCGAAGTGCGCTTTTCTCTTAATCAACAGGATGCCAATGACTATCCCGCCGTGGCAGAGCGCATCAACACTTCCGGAGCAGACCAACTGATGATTGAGCATGAATTTGGTATCTATGGCGGCAAAGCCGGCGCATATCTTTTGAAACTAACACCGTTTCTAAAGATTCCGTATTCTGTTACGCTTCACACCGTACTGCCCAAACCGACGAAAAAGCAGAAAGAAATTATCAGCAGCCTTGCAAAGGGTTGCCGTAAAATGGTGACAATGTCAACGTTCTCGGTAAAAATTCTCCAGGATGTTTATGGCGTGCCAAAGGAAAAAATTGTTGTTGCCAATCATGGGGTTCCAGAGCTGCCCCTCGGCAGCCGTGACGCACTGAAAAAAGAGGAAAAACTAACCGGGCGTTTTGTCGTCAGCACTTTCGGCCTGCTGAGCCCTGGAAAAGGACTGGAATACGGAATCGGTGCCATAGCCCTTGCAGCGAAGAAGCGCCCTGAAATCATTTACCTGATTCTTGGCCAGACACATCCTGTCATAAAGGCACGCTTCGGGGAAAAATACCGGGAAAAGCTTATCAAAACAGCCGAAGACCTTGGCATTTCTGAAAATGTGCGCTTTGTGAACCGGTATCTTACCAAAGAAGAAATTATTCGTTATCTTTCTCTTTCCGACGTCTATATGACGCCTTACCTAGGAAAAGACCAGGCCGTAAGTGGAACGCTCGCCTATGCTGTAGGATACGGCAAGGTCATTGTCTCAACCCCATATCCCTATGCCCAGGAAATGCTGGCAGATGGGCGTGGTCTGCTCGCAAAATTCCGCAGTTCTGTGTCGCTTTCCAAGTGTATCCTGAAAGTTATGGACCACCCGGAACTTCAGGCCGAGATGGAAAGAAAAACACTTACATTTGGAAAAAACATGATGTGGAGCCGCGTAGCGGAACGATATCTTTCTATTTTCCGCGACGTCACGGCTCATACGGAAGGAGCTTTCAATGACTGATAAAATTGATACACGATTCCTGTTTCGTATGACAGACGATACCGGCTTATTTCAGCATTCTGTCCTTGGCATTCCGAATTCAAAAGAAGGCTATACCTCAGACGATAATGCCCGCGCCCTGATTCTTGCAGCAATGCTTTTTGAACGTTCACCGGAGACAAAGTACGTAAGTTTGATGAACCGCTACCTTAGCTTTCTGCTTTATTCGGAAAAAGGGCGGTGGTTCCGCAATTTTCTCGGCTATGACAGAAAATTTACGGAAAAGCATGGCTCGGAGGACTGCTTTGGGCGGTGTATCCTTGCTCTCAGTTACCTCTCATCCAGGCAGGCACTCCCTGCTGCCATCCGCGGCTGTGCGGAAAAGTTGCTGCAGCGGACAGCGGCAAGCTGTTCTATCCTGGAATTTCCGAAAGCCAAAGCCTATGCGCTGACAGGGCTTTCCCTTTCAGACAATCCTGATGACACTCCGCTCCTAGTGATGCTCCGCGATTCCCTTGCAGATACATATTTGCAGAACCGGCGGGAAAACTGGCGTTGGTTTGAAGATAAAGTCACTTACTGCGGCGGAATCCTGCCTCTTGCCATACTTTGCTCTTGCCATGGAAGGGATCAGCGCCTGAAAATCGGCTTTGAAAGTCTTAATTTTCTACTGGACAATGAAATACGGGACGGTGTCTTTTTCCCCGTCGGTTGTAAAGGATGGTTTACACGTGGCAAAGTGCCCGCAGTTTACGACGAACAGCCTGTTGAAGCATGCAGCCTGATGGTGACATGTTTAAAAGCATACAAAATATCCGGCAGTGAAAAATACTGGGACGCCGCAAAGTACTGCTTTCAGTGGTATCTCGGTCAGAACATCGCCGGAGCTTCCATGATTGACCCGGAGACGGGAGGCTGCCGTGACGGCATTACACGTTACGGTATCAATGGAAACGAAGGGGCCGAAAGTATTGTATGCTGGCTGACAGCAGCCCTGCTTGCAGAGCGGGAAGGATGGATGAGCAGTCTTAATTAAAATTGTTATAAATTCCAGACTGCATTTTATTCCTATTATGCAAAAAATTATTTGAAATTTCTTATGCCAGTGCAAATAGTTTTGCAACACTGGCAACAAGGAAACATATGGCTATTCCTGCCGTAGTTGGAATGGTAAATGCCAGAGCAGTCCATTTTGCGCTTTGGGTCTCTTTTCTGATTGTAAAGCACGTTGTCCCACAGGGCCAGTGCAAAAGAGAAAACAACATAACGCAAACGGCGGTCACCCAGGTCCAACCATGGCTGACAAAGAGCATATGAAGCTGTGCCAGGCTTTGATAATCCGTCAGGGTCCCAACCGACATATAACTCATAATAATTATCGGGACTACAATTTCATTGGCGGGAAAGCCAAGGATAAATGCCATCAGGATATAACCGTCCATTCCCAGTGCTTCGGCAAACGGATTCAGAAACTCCGCACAGTGAGCCAGCAGGCACACCCCTCCGGTTTTTACATTGGCAAGCAGCCAGATGAGCAGGCCAGCCGGTGCGGCGACAGCAACGGCGCGGCGCAGCACAAACAATGTCCGGTCCATGATGGAACGAATAATCACACGCCCGATTTGCGGGCGGCGGTAAGGTGGAAGCTCTAGGTGAAAGGAAGATGGCATCCCTTTCAGAATGGTTTTGGACAAAAGTTTTGAAACCAGCATGGTCATGAAAACGCCAAATATAATCACCGCAGTCAAGGTCAGGGCAGAAACAGCAGACTGAAATGGTCCCGCGACTGCTGCGGCAAAGAACATGGTAATGACAGCAATTAGAGTTGGGAATCTTCCATTGCAGGGAACAAAGTTGTTGGTAAGGATTGCAATCAGGCGTTCCCTTGGGGAATCAATAATCCGGCATCCGATTACACCGCAGGCATTACATCCAAATCCCATGCACATGGTTAATGCCTGTTTGCCATGGGCACATGCTTTACGGAAAAAATTATCCAAATTAAAGGCAACGCGCGGCAGGTACCCCACGTCTTCCAGCAAAGTAAAAAGCGGAAAAAAAATTGCCATTGGCGGAAGCATAACGGAAATGACCCAAGCCAGTGTCCTGTATACTCCTTCTACCAAGGCCCCTGTCAGCCATTGAGGGGCTGACATCCAGTGAAATAAGTCCAACAAGCGGTCTTCCACCCAGAAAAGGCCATTAGCGATCCATTCCGATGGTATATTTGCCCCAACAATGGTAATCCAGAATATTCCCATGAGAAGCAAAATCATAATCGGTATTCCAGTTGCCTTGGAAGTCAGAATTTTATCGATCTTCCGGTCACGTTCTGCATATTCCTTCTTTTCATAAATAACGCTGTCCCGGCTGATTTCTTCACAGAGTCTAACAATTTTTGTTACAACATGGTCTCGGAAAGCATCCCCGGTGATACCAGTACGTTTCAACAAAGCCTGCGCCTCGTAAAACCTGGCTGTGACCGTTTTATCTGACATAAGGTCTTTTCCCAGACACCTCTGCATGGATTGCAGAAGGCTTTTGTCTCCATCCAGCAGCTTAAGCGCAACCCAACGGCTGTTGAGCCGTCCATTTAAAGAGTTTTCCAGAGCTGGCTGAAGGATGGAAATTGCCTGTTCAATTTCCTCGCCATATGAAATGGAAAGCGGGCGTATTTTGCTGGTTTTCCGGGTCGACTCCGCGACAGCATCCATGAGATGTTCCAGCCCTCCCCCACTTCTGGCACTGGTACCAACGACAGGGATGCCAAGCTTCTGCGAAAGGCGGCGTAAATTGATTTTTATTTTTTTCTTTTTCGCTTCATCCAAAAGGTTAACACACAGCACAACATGGCTGGAAATTTCCATAGTTTGAAGGACAAGATTTAAATTACGCTCCAGACATGTGGCATCTGCAACGACTACAACTGCATCCGGATTCCCAAAGCAAATGAAATCGCGTGCAATCTCTTCTTCTTCCGAATTTGCCATCAAAGAATAAGTACCGGGAATATCAACAAGGATAAAGTCTGTGTCCCGATGCCGGTATCTCCCCTGGGCGTTGGCTACGGTTTTTCCCGGCCAGTTTCCTGTGTGCTGGTTCATCCCTGTTAGTGCATTAAACACGGTGCTTTTCCCGACATTCGGATTCCCAGCCAGTGCAACCACCTTGTCATCCGCAGTTTCCCGTTTAATCTGAAAGGTATTTTCGCAACTGCATAAAACCCCGGATCCTGTTGCCTCTCCTGTCAGTCCCATAAATTTTCCTCCTGAAATGCTTCGTTTCGGGATAAATTGTCATAAGGAAAAGCAAATCCACAGGACTGCATGGGATTTATTAATGCCGTTCTGATGAATTTGCTGTTTTCAAGGCTTATGCGGAAACTAAAATTTTATCCGAAACATCAGACCGCAGGGCAATAACGGCTCCACGGATTTGGTAAGCAATCGGGTTACCAGAAGGACTTTTATAAAGTGGTTCAATCTCGGTTCCCTGAATCAGGCCGAGATCCAGCATCCTCCTACGGTCCGGGCCGCTTGTACTCAGTCCTACTACATTTGCCTTAACGCCCATTGGCAGACAGTTCAGCGGCATCTCTGTATGATCCATAAAATATTTCCCCCTAAAGCAGCTTTTTCTTGCATGACAGGCTTATAGTAGCCTTTTAATCTGTTTCACTAGGCTAATATATGGTTCTTTTTCTAAATGCGCTACAATTATTTTGGTAGATGCAGAATATATTGTATATGGACTGAACCTGATAATAAGGGGATGGTTTCATGAAGAAAACGGAAAATACGGGATTCCGCACCTCGCGCGGATACCAAATGATCAGCCAGCAGGAAGGCGATCTGTCGGCTTCTATGGAAGACTATTTAGAAATGATTTACCGAGAATGCAGCCAAAACGGCTATTCGCGTGTAGGGCGAATTTCCGAAATGCTTCATGTAAAACCTTCCTCCGCTTCAAAAATGATTTTCAAGCTGGCAGATATGGGGTACCTCAAGTATGATCGCTACGAAATCATTCAGTTGACAGCAGACGGGAAAAAAGCTGGAAAATTTCTTCTGCACCGGCATACTGTGATAGCAGAATTCTTACAGCTTGTCGGAAGTCCTAACGTTCTGGAAGAAACGGAGTTGGTTGAACACTCCCTGAGCGCTTCTACTGTTGAAAGCCTTCAAATACTAGTCGAGTTTTTTCATTCAGATTTACAAGCGATGAGCCATTATATAAAAATGAAGCAGGATAAACAAGGAGATCAGAAAGCCGGAGTCTGATATTTGAGCCCTGGGTTGGCAATACAGCACCGTGGGACATTTTGCAAAGATAAAAAAATCATTCTTTTGTTGACAGCGCCCAAAAATGATAGTATGATTTATCACTCCGTTTCCCACAATGCACATTCCGCCGACCATTTCGGCGGAATTTTTTATCCAGTAATAGGAGGCGGTTCATTTTAATTCCGTATATACTTCAAGTGCATCATCAATATCATACTGCTCCGTCTTGTGATCTCCTTTTGCTCCGGCAGTCACAAGGACATATTCTTTCCTATCAATTTGGGCGAGACTTGCAAGGCAAAGTCCGGCATCATCGGTATATCCTGTCTTTCCACCGAGAATTTCTCCCTCTGGCAGCGCCCGGTTCTTCAGGCTTTGGGATAAAGTGCTTTTGAAAGTTATACCGTCTGGATGTTTATTGGTAGCTGACGTAGAATGGCGGGAAGAAACAAAAATACTTCGGAAAGTCTTATTTTGAAGTGCATAACTGAGAAGAACCGATAAATCCTTAACAGTAGTATAATGATTGGGGTCTTGAAGCCCGGTCGAGTTGGCAAAGTGAGTGTTGCGCATGCCAAGCGCTTTTCCTTTTTGGTTCATCTTGTCTACGAAACTGCGCTCTGATCCTGAGACTTCATTTGCCAGCCCAACACAGCATTCTGCTCCGCTTGGAAGGAGGGCTCCATATAGCAGGTCAATGGCCCGCACCTTTTCTCCGGGCTGAAATCCTGCCATAGATGCGTCCGCTTTATAAAGTGGCTGAAAACTAGAAGGGGACAAATATATTTTCTTTTGCAAATTCGGCAAATTCTCGATTGAAACAACTGCTGTCATGATTTTGGTCAGGGATGCAGGATAAATTTTCTGGTTGCTTTGTTTTTGCATTAAAACAGCATGATCGCTTAACCGGACAAGGATGGCATAAGGGCTGTGTAGGCCCTCCGTGTCAATGGACACTGAGGTATTAAGCTGTTCCGTTGCCGGTATCTGGGACAAACTGGAAATGGAAGGACTGGATATCTTGCTGTTCCATTTCATAAAAGAAGGGCTGAATCTAAGTACCAGGAGAAAAATAATTATCAGCAAGAACGCAATGGAACAGCCATATTTTTTCTTTTTCCTTCGCAATGGGGACAACTCCTTACCTTTTAAATTAACTTATTGTATCGTCAAATTATTTGAAATACTGCGAAACCTTTTTACGCTGGAAGCCGCACTGTAAACATGGTCTGCTTTAAATTGCTTTCCGCTTTAATCGTTCCTCCATGGGCTGTTACAATCTCTTTGGCGATAGCAAGGCCGAGGCCTGCGCCTCCGGTATTTGTGGAGCGCGCAGAATCAAGACGATAAAATTTTTCAAAAATCATTTTGAGTTTCTGCGGTGGAATTGGATCACCATAATTTGCAAATGTGATGACAATACTGTTTCTTACCTGTGCCGCTGAAATGTCAATTACACTGTTTTTATCGCTGTATGCGATTGCATTTTTCAAAATATTGTTAAATACTCTCGCCAGCTTGTCTGCATCCCCTGTCAAAATAAGATTGTCCGGAGCATGAACGGCAGCCTTTCTTCCTCCAGAAACCAACATGGGGTAAAACTCGTCTGCCATTTGCCGGAGCATCAAGGAAAGATTAATTTTACTTTTGTTCAATACGATAGACTGCAAATTAAAACGGGTAATATCAAAGAATTCGTTAATCAGTTCTTCTAGGCGGTATGCTTTTTGCAGTGCAGTTCCTACATATTTATTCTTTTGTATCTCCGGCATATCCGGGGCTTCATTTAAAAGACAAAGATAACCGATTACGGAAGCGAGTGGGGTTTTTAGGTCATGGGCGAGGTAAGTAATCAAATCATTTTTCCGCTGCATTTCCGTTTCTGCAAGCTGACGGCTGTGCTGCTCCATTTCCTTTAACTGCATTAGCTGGATTTTAAATTCTTCATATTCCTGTGACAGGTTGGGCAATTCATTTTTGGAAAGAATAACCTGCTGCATGGCATTTGAAATCTGGCTCATGGTCTGCTTAAACTTTTTCTTCGCAGAGTAATAATAAATCAGGCAGCATAGCATTGCGTCAACGGCAGTCGCAGCAATAAGTATGGTACACAGCCATTTTTTCAAAGCAGGCCAGTCAAATCGAGTCTCAACAATAGTACCGGAAGACCTATAAAAAGAATTTGTTATTAAAAAATTATCAGTAAACCAGTCAGCAAAAATGTGGTTGGTAATTCCAGTATCTAAAAAATATAAAATAGCGGAACAGGATAATGTAGCAGCTACGACAATTATCAATATTTTAACCGATTTATTCAGTTTACTTTTCAATTTTATATCCTACTCCCCATACTGTCTTAATGTATTTTGGGTGTTCCGCAGAATCATGCATCTTCTCACGCAGATGCCGGATGTGCACCATGACTGTATTACCATCGTTGCTGTAGTATTTTTCTCCCCATACTTTTTGAAACAGTATTTTCGAGCTGACTACATTGCCTTGGTTGGAGCTGAGAACCCATAGGATAGAAAACTCTGTGGGTGTTAAAAGGAGCGGCTTCTCATTAAGAGTGCACTCATGCGTATTCCGATCCAAAACAAGACCGGAAAAAGAAAGAGTGGATGCCTCCTCTGCCGATTTTGGGGAATTATACTTGGTAAATCGTCGAAGTTGTGCTTTCACGCGTGCAACAAGTTCCAGTGGCTGAAATGGCTTTGTTACATAATCGTCCGCACCCAACGCCAAACCGGTAATTTTATCAATCTCTTCTTCCTTTGCTGTCAGCATTATGACAGGAAAATTATGTTTTTCACGAATTTTTCGGCAAAGGGTAAATCCATCCATGTCTGGCAGCATTACATCCAAAATTGCAAGGTCAATCCTACCTGATTTTACATATTCGGCTGCATCGTTCCCACTGTAGAATTTGTGAACGGTAAAGCCTTCGTTTTTGAGATATACTTCTACTAAATCCGCTATGGCCTGTTCATCGTCAACAACCAAGATATCGGTATCCATACGGCTTTCTGTTCCTCTCTCCTGTAAATTTCATACATTAAGTCTATTATACGGCAAAATTAAAAGACAAGTTCTTTCCTCTTCCTTATAAAAAGCTGAAGATTTTCTGAAGATATTTGATTTTTTAATGCTTAGTCTTGTAAATCCGCGTCAATTCTGGAAAGGTGGATTGTTTTCGGTTTTGCATCTTTACGGCATTTTTCTAAAAAGTCCAGTAATATAAGGCTTTGCAGTTAATGTTGTAAATATGATCTAATGCAATAAATAGGACGAAAGACTTGGCTACATTTTGATTTAAAGTCTTAAACTTTCAAACTTAAATGGTTGTGTTTATGAACCAACAAAATATCTTTTGTATAATTTCTTTTGATAGATTGTAAAATGAAGTGCGCCACCCTAAATGGGTAAAAAATAGCCCACATCGAAATCTTCGTGTAGAATGTAGTTGATAAAGACAACATTCAAACGGAGGTAACATTGTGAGCTACCACCATCTTACCACATTCGAACGGGGACGGATACAAGAATTACTGTCATTGGGTTATTCGCATCGACATATTGCTCAAAAGCTTCATCGTCATCGCTCGTGCATTGACCGAGAGTTTCTCCGGAACGCAACCAGTATCAGTTATGTGGGCGAAGCGGCACAGTTGGCATATGAAACCCGCCGCAAGAGCTCCGTCCCAAAGGGAAAATGCGCCGATGATCTGGTTGCTATCATCGAAGACAAGTTGCTGGCAACATGGTCGCCAGAGCAGATTGCAAACACCGTTACGTTGGGCCTTGTCAGTTTCAGGACCATTTACAACTGGCTTTATTCAGGCAAACTCACCAACACAAGTGTCACCGCTCTACGCCAAAAAGGCAAGCGCAGAAAAGCTGAAAAGCGTGGTAAATTCTCAATGGGAACTCCTATTTCAGAACGACCTAAAGAAGTGAAAAGCAGAACCACTTTTGGTCACTGGGAACTCGACAGTATGGTTTCCAGCCGCGGCGAGAGTAGGGGTTGCTTTGCCACATTTGTTGAAAGAAAAAGCCGACTTTACACAGCATTCAAGATTCCGGATAGAACTGCAGTATCTATGCAGACTGCGATTACACAGCTCTACAACATACTGCCAACAGGTGCATTCAAAACCGGTACAACAGACCGGGGAAAAGAATTTGCTTGTCATACCGCTATTCAAGCACAATTGGGCTTGAAACTGTATTTTGCAGATGCCTATTCTTCATGGCAACGTGGCAGCAACGAAAATTCCAATGGCTTGCTACGTGAGTTTTATCCAAAGAAAACAAATCTTGCCTTGGTTTCTCAAGTGGATCTAACCTACAACCTATTTCTCATTAACTCCAGACCACGAAAATGTTTGGCTTGGAAATCCCCTATTCAAGTTTTTCTGCACGAAGTGGCGCACTTGACTTGACAATTCATCTTTTAAAAAGGTTTGTTGAATCTTAAGCTCTATAAAAAGTCAAAATAGTTTTATTGCTTGTCTCTTGACAAAATATTGAGTCCATGATAAACTAATAAAGTTGGCTTGCGAGAGTGGCGAAATTGGCAGACGCGCAAGATTCAGGTTCTTGTGAATGACTAAAAGTTCATGAGGGTTCAAGTCCCTCCTCTCGCACCAAGTTATAAACCCGTATGAGTGCTGATAATCCAGCATCCATGCGGGTTTTCTCTATGTTTTGCAATGTAAATATTGTTTCTAAATTTACATTAAAATAGCTATTTTTACGCCATTTTCAAAGAAATGCAACACGAAATGCAACACGAAAATTAGCTGAAAAAGGCAGACTATAAGCCAGAACCCAGACATTTAGATTATGGTATACAACACTGGACAAGCAGAGTATAAAAAATAAGCCCCTCCGATCTCTCGGCGGGACTGTGGGAAATGGCAGTACGCTCCTACTTCCTCCACTTCCATGCGACATACTCACAAACAATTTTGACCACCGGCATCTTATGCTTTTCAGCAGCCTCGGCAACGACTTTCCTCAAAATAGGGAATCCGGTTCCAAACGGGTCTGAAATTTCCCGCAAGCGGTGGTCAAGGTGCTTTATGTCGAGTATTGTCATATCATTTCGCCTCAGAATTATTATAACACAAAAATAATAATTCTCGGAGTGAGTATAGTTCACAGATAAAAAAATAAGGGGCTCACCGGACAAACACTCGGCGAAATACTTCTGTGAAATTCAAAAAAATATTTTTTATGTTTAATTCTTATTAGAATGTTAATCCACAATATCTTGTTTTTAAGGCATAAGCATACAAGCAAATTTTACTATATGCTGTCCCAAACAAGAATTAACATTTTATGGTAATGCCCTTGACAGTGGTCGGCCTTGCCTCTATCATATAATGTACAAGCGGGTAAATTCATACCAGCTTGCATAATCGCATAGTATTAGTCAACAATCTCCGCGTGCTATTAATTGGAGGCTAATATGTGCGATAAAAAAGGCGAAGACGTAAAATCGAAGGACAAGGAGGACGATATTATGTCGGCTACAGCTACAAAATTCGTATACAGAGCGATCGTCCCTAAAGGCAAGGAAGACAAGATTCCAGTAATTTCGAAAGAAAAGCTGGAAGAGTTTAAGGCCGATGTCGCAAAGTATCGTCATAAAAAATGATACAAAGAAAACTTATAAAAATGGCACCTGATTATGTAGGGTTGGCGCGAAACTTTCACGTCAACCCTACATCATGTAAAAATCCCGAACATTACCAGTCCTATATTACATACGACTCTATTTCCGATCAGCATTCGGGGAATGGTACAACGCATATTCTTCTCGAGACAAATAGTGGAAAGCCAACAAACATACTGGGCTATATTACCTTGCGAGCTTCCAGCTTCTTAATGGATGACGGAGAAGGACATGAGCTAGGAGACGGTGCTCTTGAAATTTCTGAATTGTCGGTTAACCAAGACTTTGAAAGACAAGGGATAGGGGCCTATCTTGTCAGGTCGGCCATCGTAGAAGCAGCGGAACTTAATAGCAAATGCTTAGGAATCAAATACGTGCTTGTATGCGCCGACCCCGCAGCAGAAGGGTTTTATTCAAACTCCAAGCTCGGGTTTAAGCGAATTAGCGACTATTACAAAATGCATACAATTCCTTTTGAAAATTGGAACACAGGCTGTATACCAATGGCTATTAAATTATTTATTTGACCGCAAAAAAATAAGGGCTCCGGGAATTAACCCGAAGTCCTTCGTCATGTCTGTTCAGTTGACAAATCTCAATGATTTTCCGAAGATTTTAACATTGAGGTCGATGTTAATTTTATACCATGCCCGTAGTGTCGGACGCGGTCGCCCCGCCTTCGGCCTGTGCGGCCGTC
>ENA-UOOK01006078-UOOK01006078.1-fermentation-metagenome-genome-assembly--contig:-NODE-6078-length-11747-cov-4.475966_pt1 | contig 11747 bp, 14 predicted proteins | sample MGYA00245777_ERZ724023 | MGnify/ENA primary metagenome ERZ724023 (study PRJEB28704, sample SAMN03018312) | fermentation metagenome | biome: anthropogenic terrestrial biome; feature: soil; material... | reverse complement strand
TGAAGCGGTAAAATACACCGACAGCAATCTCGGTATCGGTAAAAAGCTGAAAAAATCCAAAGACGGCGGCAAGCCTGAAAAAATGGCCCTCGCCAATCTCGGCCGCAACAAAAAGCGCACCGTGCTGGTGATCCTGAGCCTGACCCTGAGTATTGTGCTGACCAACACAGTGTTCACTCTATCGCAGAGCGTAGATATAGACAAGGCGCTGGAAAAATTCAGCGATTCAGATTTTCTCATCGGCCACGCTGATCTTTTCAATATGCAATACAATGGCGAAGGAAGCGCGCTCAGTGAGAGCTTCATCGCCGCCGTCAGCGCTCAGGAAGGCTTTGAAACAGGGGGCCGTCTGTACGGCTCAGGGGGCAGCTATACGAGTGAAACCTCCCAGCAAACCATGAATCAATGGCCGGATGGTTCGTTCTCCACAGCTATATATGGCCTTGACGAATTTCCGTTTTCCCGCCTGCGGCTTGTGGACGGTGAGCTGGATGCCGAAAAGCTCGACACAGGGAATTTGCCATGCTGCAAGGTGTCGGCATGACCCGCAGGCAGCTTGTAACGATGCTATGTTATGAAGGCGGCTGTTATGCAGCGCTAACGGCGGTAAGTTCTATCGTGCTGAGTCTCGCTTGCTCTCTGCTTATTGTGCGCCCGATGTGCGGGCAGATTTGGTTTTTAAGCTTCAACTTTGTTCTCTGGCCGTTGGCGGTCCTCCTGCCTCTGCTGTTTGTGTTGGGCGTTTTAGTCCCTTATCTCACGTACCATGCAACGGATAAGCAGAGCATTGTAGAGCGCCTGAGAATTGATGGGTGATAAAAAATCTTTATTTGGGATACGTCCAAATACATTGTATGATTGCCCTAAACAGAAAGCTGAGCTTACATCATGCGAATTCTAAAAATCTAAAGTTATAGAGCAGACCGGTTCTATAGAAATGAAACCGGTCTGCTCACTTCATCATATGCCCAATATAGACAAGCATGTGCAGCAATGTGGTAAAGCATTGCCTTTTTATTTTTATCAGCAAATTTGTACTGAAAGATTCTTTATATACCATGTGCTAATTTTGCTTATTGGTTCGTTTAATATATGAAGCTTCAAAAAAGCAGATACGGAAGGAGAAATATCTTGAAAGAAGATAGTGAATTACTAAATCTGTTTGATGAGTACGGAAACATGGTATATCGTTTGGCATTGAGCTATCTTCGAAATATTCATGATGCTGAAGACACTGTTCAAGTAGTTTTTACAAAATTGATTGAAGGAAAGGCAATAATTATTCCCGGTAAAGAGCGCGCTCTTTTAACACAGATAACAATCAATCATTGCAAAGACGTTTTACGTTCTTTTTGGAGAAAACGAAGCGAGCCGCTGAATGAATCTATTGCATTTACAGAGGAAGAAGACCGAGAGCTATTTAGTGTAGTGATGTCGCTGCCGGATAAATATCGAATTGTAGTCTATCTTCATTATTATGAAGGGTACTCTTTTTCCGAAATATCATCATTCCTGGGAATTAGCTCATCTGCTGTTTCCATGAGATTGCACCGTTCAAGAAACATACTAAAATCAAAACTGAGGGAGGATGGCTATGAATAATAATTTCAAGCGTACTTTTAATGCAGTGAAAATGAGCCGCAAACGTCAAGAGGAAATAAGAGCAGGACTGTCTTCTCTCTTATATGAAAAACACAAGGAGGGCTATTTAATGAGCGAAAATACGATTTCATCTAAGAAATCACGCGTACTGGTTATCGTCATAGCCGCTATTCTATCGCTATCGTTAGTTGGTTTTGCATTTGGCCATCAAATTATTCAACTGCTGGGCGGCGGGCGTATCGAACAAGGAAAAACCAGCGATGGTAAGGATTTTGTCTCTATCGATGCGGGATTCATTTCTGATCCTGTAAAAGTAGAGAATAATCAGATTTACTTTATACTTGATGGCTCTAACACGAATATTACAGACCAATGCTCAGATTCAAGCTATTATAAATATGAGACGACCGATGACAATGGTTATCGCCATGTAGTTCTTATTGGCGGAACTGCCGACAATATTGGTTTTGCTGAGTTTGTATGGGATAAAGGCGGTAATTTCCTTGGCAGCAATGCAAGCACCAGCTCATCAGAAAAACCTGAGTGGTTAAAATCTGCAACCTCAAAACTTTTAAGTAAATAGCTTATGATATACAACTAGTGGTATTCTTAACTAATATTTATTGGGGATAAAGGTTCGGAGGCAGGTCAGTTTTGTAAAGATAAAACCAACCTGCTTCTTTTTCTAATCTTTTTTGCTCTGTATTTTATTCATAGTGTCCTCATTTATAGCTTGTTTCAACTCTTTCATATATTTTGAAAACTCTGCTTCTTTTTCTCCATATGTCAGATTTAATTCATACTCCAAGGGAATCCATGTTGAGATATCAGCCTCATTGTGTTGAATGAGTGTCTCCATCTTATCAAGCGCCTTATAAATCTTGGATTCGACAGTTTTTTGTGCATCCATTTCTAAAAACAGCATAGAAAGTTCTTTTTTAAATGGTTCCGGCAAATTGCTAAGCAACTGGTGAACTTCTTTATTTTCTACAATCTCGTCGCTTTCAGTTTTATTAAATGAAGGGATGTCACCTGTGATTGCTTCGCCTAAGTCATGACAGATACACATTAATATTACCTTGTTGATATCAACATCAGGAAATTCATCCTTCACCAAATATGCCATTAAGGATAATCGCCAGCTGTGCTCTGCTACACTTTCATGGCGGTTAGAGGAAGTCCATGAGTGTCTTGTATTATTCTTTAATTTTTCTGCAACAGACATGATTTCTATGAATTTCTTTGGGTTCATTTTCCCCACACCTTCGACTATATTATCGAATTATCCTGTTTAGTATAACATAAATAAGAATATTGCGCTTACTAAAATGCGAATCATAAACCTATCGACCCTTTTTTGTCTGAATATTTTTCTCAACCCTATTGACTTTGCTGTCTATTTATAGCAGACTATTATTAGTCTATTAATAATAGACAGGAGGGAGATATCTTTTATGCCTGAAATGAAACTGGCAGTTGTAGAATCACGCTTTGCTGATATTATATGGAGGAATGAACCGATCCAGTCCCGCAAGCTGGCAAAGCTGTGTGAGCAGGAACTCAGTTGGAAGCGAACCACGACCTATACGGTTTTGAAGAAACTCTGTGAGAGAGGTATATTTCAGAATAACGACGGTATTGTTACATCCGTCATCTCCAGACAGGAGTTTTACGGGATGCAAGGTGAAAAACTCGTTGACGAGGCCTTTAACGGCTCCCTGCCTGCTTTTATTGCTGCATTTACCAAGCGCAAGTCATTAACGCCGGAGGAAATTGCAGAGATCAAACAGATGATCGACTCTGCTGGAGGAATTTGATGTATGGATGTTGTTTTTCTAAAGCTGCTTAACATGAGCATCACCGCAAGCTGGCTAATTGTGGCCGTAGTCGTGTTGCGACTTCTTCTGAAAAAAGCGCCCAAATGGTTGTCATGTGTTTTGTGGGCGGTTGTAGCAATCCGACTGATTTGTCCATTCTCCTTTGAATCGAATTTTTCTGTTATACCCGAGAAAATCAGCACTGGAGCAATTATTTCCGACTGGGCAGATGACTATGTCGGCAGCACGCAGACCATTTTCGATACCTATGATGGTTATAATGCTGCGGTTGAAAACGGAAGAAAACCTGTCAGCGCTGGCGAACCAAGTCACTATTATGTCGTGACTGCAGAGGACGGCATATCGGAGCCTCCGACTGTGGCGGACACATGGATTCCAATATTGAGTGTAATTTGGATAGCTGGCATTGGAGCTATGCTGTTGTATGCAGTCATCAGCTATCTGCGTCTGCGCCGAAGAGTAAGCGCCGCAATGCCCCTGCAGGATAATATCTGGATTTGCGATGAAATCAAAATCCCCTTTATTCTTGGAATCATCAAGCCGCGTATTTACCTGCCCTCCGATATAGATGCAGCACAGATTAGCCATGTGGTGGCCCATGAGAACGCGCACTTGAAGCGCCGCGACCATTGGTGGAAGCCGCTGGGCTTTGTGCTGGCGGCGGTCTATTGGTTCAACCCGTTGATTTGGCTGGCATATATCCTGCTCTGCCGCGATATCGAACTGGCCTGCGATGAACGTGTGGTAAAGAAAATGGGCATTGAGGATAAAAAAGCCTATTCCGATGCGCTGCTCTCCTGCAGTGTACCTCGCCGGATGATTGCAGCCTGTCCGCTGGCCTTCGGTGAGATAGGTGTTAAGGAGCGCATAAAAGCTATTCTGAATTACAAAAAAACTGCATTCTGGGTCATCGCTGCAGCGGTCATTGCCTGTATCGTCGTGACGGTGTGTTTTCTGACAAATCCTAAGGCGCCGGATACGGTGAAGTCCACTCAGATCGCACTGGAGCGTCACCCGCTGACGTACGCAAAAGACAATTCTACGCTGCTTTCCACGGCCGATTTTATGCTTGAAGACGGCAAGCTGGGAAAACTGTCGCTCTACGGCTCGCAGCTTGAGAATGGAAACTACGGCGTAAGCCATGTTCAGATCATTTGGGGGAACGGCACGACGACCAGCTTCGACACCAAAGAAGCAGTGGCTGCCACGTGGGGCGAGGGCGACCGCACCGAGGCGTGGACCGAAGATGGCGGGCTCGTGATGGCGGACTTTAACTTCGACGGCTATACCGACATTGCCTTGCAGGCGTGGGTGCCCGTTTACAACCACCCAGACTACTATTGGTTTTATAACCGCTTCACGGGAGAATTTGAATACTTCGGCTGCCTCAATGGGGAAGCCGTCGTGGATGGGACGAACCGAGAATTTACCATCGAGCACCGTGATGGAGCAACCTATTACACCGACCATTACCGCCCCGATGACGCCAACAGCGTTTATCTTGCGCAGCGGGACGTCGTTATCTACGGCGAAAATCGCGAAACGATGCGCACGGAAACCTACGGCAAAAATGAACATCCAATTACCTACGCTGACTTCGACCGCAACGGGACAGATGAAAGCGTCGTCGTAGTGGATCGGGGTGATTTCGTCTATGATGTCCAAGTGCGCCGACAGGACGGTACCGCGCTTTGGCAGCAGGAACTCGCTACCGTACACGCTGGCTGGAGCTCGCTGTTCCTGCATATAGACGCAGACGGTGCTGCGCTTCTGCAATACAGTCCATACATGAGTACCGGCTCAGCCTACTATTCCTACACACTCTTCACGCTTAAAGACGGTCATGAAAATATTTTGTCCAAGGGCGAGCTTTCATTTGCGTCTGACGGCAAGGACGCGCCAGAGAAGGCAGAGTTCGATTCCTTTGCAGATGGGATCAATGGCCTGCTTACTGACAGCTTTCTGCTCTTTTCAACGGAGAACGGGAAGGTCGAATATGGCCTCAAATCCGCAGAGGGACACTATGAGACGTTTTCCAATTTAGACTGGCTCCGCGGGGAATCGTAAGAAGAAGCGCCGTTTTATCATTCCAGGTAATAGAAAGTCCTCGGGTCAACAACCAAACTATGATTTTCGTTTCCTTAATTTACGATGGTAAATCGGCGCATCTTCCGGCGAATCATTAACGGGTTCTAAGATTCCCTTGCGAATCATTTCTTCTATGCGGAGTGCGACCCAGGCATCACCAATACCAAGCTTATATTTTCCGAGCACACGTCCGACAATCATGGCCTCTTGAAACTCCACGCCCTCTGCTGCGATTTCACGAGTTATGAAATCGTCATATAGTGTTTCCGGCGCACTGATAAGCTGTCCGTTCAGCATGGCGCGCAACGGAGCGTTTTCGCTTTGAAGGGTTTGCCAATGCGTCGCACAGCTTCGAATGAACACCTGCGGCGCTGGACCTTCTAAAGGAAGATATCGATGCCATTCTCCAGGGGGTATATCTCCCCAGCCGGATTTTCGCACGATATTATCATTCTCATCGACCTCCCATTCAGAAAGCCGGACAAGGGAAATTGGCCCGCAGTTCTCTTTCAATGGATCTAGCTGGGCCATGAGCCAATACATGCCGCAAAGTTCATCGGGCTGATTACTGTACCAAACACGCAAGGCTTCTCCTTCTGCTGCACGACTGCGAACTGTTTTCAAATTTTCTTTTGCTCTGTGCAGCAATTCCCCAGCAGCTTGGTGCCCTTCATGATCGGGATAGATACTATATAGCCACTCCATCACCTGTTTCCGCCGTATATCAGGCTCATTTTCTGAAATATCCCCTATACTTAGCGCCAAGCCGAACCCATAAACATCCGCAGAATTACCGCCCAAAGGGATAGCATTTTCCCACGCTAATTGCTCCCGCTTTTCAGCTTCCCGCTGAGCAGCTTCGATTTCTTCCTTAGTTGGCTTGCTGCCATCAGAATGGCTTACAATTACACCAACGCCACCACCATGATATTTACCTTTTCCATAGTGTTGTGCCATTTTCAAGCTACCACAAGCACTATCGCTAAAAGCAATTTCAATCATATTTACTGCCTTTCAAACTTTCAATAATTTATCTCATAAACAAATTAAATATTGATAAAGGCAGAGAGCAAGCATAACTGCTTATCCCCTCTGCCTCATTTCAAATAAAGTACAAATCCGAACCCCTGGCCAATATGTGTTTATATTATTAGTACAAAATAGATGCATAAGCAATTTAGCTCAAGTCACGCAAGCAGGTCAGTATTCCATTGAATTCCCATTATGCTCATAATCTCTAATAGGCAATTATTATCTTGCGGCAATCACGGCAGCAATAAGCTACTGGCCATTCTACATGAAGGGATGTCTCATATGGAGACGGTGGCAGCGAGATTGCATTTGCTTTATTTAAATATTTCTCAGTATAAAATGCAACTTTTGATGGTTTTTCACCATCAGGTAAGAAATAATTGCTTCCTCGGCTTCGCAAAGTGCCGGACTCCATGCTATTCCCGCAATAAGGGCATTCCATAAAGCTACTCCTTTGCAATATAAATCATATTAAATAGTTTTCTTGTCTAATTATTTTTTAGTATAACATAAAATCAGGCTAAAATAGACTACTTGACTTTTATTAGCAAGGTTTGAAGCTCAGATCAATTTACTTGGATGGTATACCTCTTTGCATTCTGGACACCTATATTCCACGTTCTGCTTTTTATAGGTATAGCGTGAACTCAATTTATCCTTGCCGCAATTCGGGCATATTATCTCTTGTTTTTTTATCAGGCTAATCGCAATCTCTCTTGTAAGATTTGTATTTGTTGCCATCGAAATTTCCTCGTCAAATTCCTGCTGTCTACATGATTATATTAAGGCCTGCATCTATAATACTAGATTTTGGGGCATAAAAAAAGGCATACCTTCCCTTGGCGGAAGATATGTCTTTTCTGGAGCAATAGTGCGAAAAAGATTTCTGCGGTTTGCCACCTGATATGGCAAATCGGACGACAAATTAGAATCTGCAAGATGATGCTTATTCGTCTGTGTCATTGAATTGCATGTAACTCAATATATCCTCTCGTTCCAATCGGTTCGAGCTGTATGCGAGGATTTGTCTTATCCCAAGAATACCCTATGACGGATGGGTCATATTTTTTGATGGAAGACCAAACCTCCTCAATTGCCTGGCAGTAATCTTCCTCTGCGAACGGCTCACCTTGGAACATGAGATACTTGGCGGCAGGCAGTTCAATCACATCAAAGCCTTCCGGTATAACGCCATCGTAGTCGGCTGTTAATTCAACGCCCTGCACATACTCTGACGTACCCGGCGTTCTGTATAAGGACGGCAGCCAGAGGCAGACGGGCTCACCACTGATTGATTTAATACTCTGAAGCAGTCCCCATACATCACAGCCAACTTCTTCACAATAGGTAAAATAGTCTGATGCTCTTACGCCTCTTTTGATCATGACCTTCCGCGCCGGCTTCTCGATGACCTGAATAAATACGTTTTTCAAGTTGTTCATAACAGATCTCCTTTCAAATTTTCTGAACTTGACGCCATATGGGTTGAAAAGATACAGCGGAATGGGCCTTAACGCATATTCGCGAGGATTACAACCAAACTCACGGAAGAACGCCCGTTGATATATTTTCACGGAAATGGGCTGCAATATAATCCTGCATACGTTGAACGGCTTCGATTTGTTCCTGCACATCTTTCACCTCCCAACATGATTATAGAAAAATAGAAAAGAATGGTCTCGACTATTTTTGCAAAGCTGTCTGTACGGAGATAAATTCCAATTTACCTATGTACCATTAGGTATCTGACATAATAATTAAATGAAAGAAAAGAAACAGACAAAATTGTCGAAATTTGTCTGTTTCTTTGCGATCCACGTTGTATTAAGATATCATTCAACTTTTCAGTTGGGATTTGAACTATTACGCACCATAGATTACGCTTATAATCCCGCTGATAAACTGGATTTTTATTTGTTCTTTTTCGCTATAAATAATGAAACTAAAGTAATTATTAAACCAACTATAAAAATCCAAGCAACTAAGTCTGGAATAGGATTTTCAATTATAATAAGTATTGCCATAACAATACCTGCTATCAATTCAATCATAAGGCCCGTTTTTACACCTTTATTAAAGTTTTTCATAATATATCTGCCTCCGTCAAATTTCTGTTTACTCTTCGTAAGATCCTTATTTGCTCTATTTTATCACACAAAACGGAAAAAATCCCTGTATGGGTTCAAATCCCCATACATGGCTTTACGTTGGTGCGAGTGGTACTACAGCATTTTTCGAAAACTTCAGTAAAATCAATGGTTTGCAGACAGTCAAAAGCAGCATTTGCATCAAGAACTTAATTTCTAACACATATGCCGCCCTCTTCCCCCGTTTCAAGGAACAAAAGCTTCTTGCCTTAATATCATGGAATAAGATATGAAATCTCAGATAAGCCCGGCTGTTTCAGGCCCGGGCGGGAATAAAAGGAGGGAGCTTGGTTTCATGGATTCAGGTAATTCAAACGACCGCAGCTATCTGGATCAAATCCGGATATACGAAGGAGCGGAAAAATGCAGGGCCGCTTTAAATGAAGCGTTCCGAAAGGATGTTCGGCTTACCGTCAACCTACTGAACGACCGCAGGCTCATATTCCCCTGCCTGTACATATTGCGCGAGCAGATAGAGGCATTGCACATCCAGAGATATTTAAGCCCGCGCAATATGATCGCCATACGCATTGCAAATCAAATCAGAGGATCCGAAGCTTCTGGAACCGATTATCTGTCTTCCAGGCGGGATTTGGTATATCCTGTTCTCAAATGGATCGTTGAAACCGGCTGTGACGAGGAAATCCCCGAGGATGATTATGAGAAAATACTGGACGTGACCATATCAGTTTTAATAAACATTTATAGGGACGAGGACATATTGCCGCTGGTGGCTGACCTGATTTTCAAACGCAACAGGAACGGGCGTTATATCCACGATTTGGTATGGGCGCTTTTCCGGGTCCACGATCCCCGGGTATTGAAGCTAATTGCCGAGCGCATCAGGTCTTTAAATGTGAAAGACGCCGAGCTGGCGGCAGAACTGTTGAATATAGACGAAACGGACACCCCTGCCGATAAAGGCGATCACGATGGTCGATACGTGGGCTATCTTCACTGGCTTGAGGAAAACGAACCATACCTGTATTTTACGGAAGAAAGCTTTCAGTATGCCAGTAAGCCAGCGTTCTCCGCCGTGGATATGGAACGAAAATATATCCAAAAAGGCTGCCCCTCCTACGACAAACAGTCCAGCCCTCCTTCAGACGGGGACGCTGGCGAAAACTTGACGGTCTTTAAGCAACTGAGCGACAAGGAGCAGAAAATCCTGTCGGAGTATTCGAAGAAAATCCACGACAAAAGCGTCTCGACATGGAAAGAATGGCTGCGCGAGCCCGTCAGTAAGCAGATCAAGACTGCGAAGGCCAGATTGGAGGGGGACAAATGATCATAATATCCGGTTCCACCTTCAATATTTCCGAAACCATCGACGAATACCCTGAAAACAGCGTAGAAAGGCAGCTTTTGGAGCAAATGTCCAAAAGCGAGGAAACCTACCGATACGACACCTTGGAGCAGCTGAAATTTGAGCTTTCTCTGCGCAGGGAAATCGTTGACGCGTCAAGAGCGCTTAACCGCAGCGGGCTTAAATTCGCCGTTTTCCACGAAACGAAATGCAATCCGGAGTATTGGGACAGAACAAGCAATGGCGGCTTCCGTCTGAAAAGTGGAGTGAAGCCCAGCGACGCGATCAGAGACATCTTTGAAAATGGCCGGCAATACGCCACCGAATGCGCGACCGCCATGGTGATCGTGTATTACGGGGCCCTGCTGGAGGTCTTCCCGGAGAAAACGTTCAACAGGCTCTTTCCTTCGATTTATCTGATGAATTGGCACAGATTGGATTCTCTACTCAGAGAGGTCGGCACACCCAAAAGAGTCGCGGATATCCTGCTGGGGGACCGGTGTTATTTCAGGAACCCCGAAGTAAATCCCAAAACCCCCGAATTGCAGGGCGAAAACGTCATCGTCCTGCCCAACGGGCTATATTACGGGCACGGCATGGGTATAGCAAACGCCGATCAGATCATCCGCGCGTTAAACGCCAACCGGAAAGAGGGCGCGACCCAGTCGGCCTATTTCATGGATGACTCGGCCGCCCGACCCAACTTCAAGAGGCTGGCGGAGGCATCTCAAAGCGCCGCCGTGCGGCCTGCCGTCTTACACTGGCGGCCTTTTCCGCAACCGATCTCGGGCTAACGCAATTTGCCCGGGTCGGGCGCTTGCGCTTATACTGCCCCCCGATGTCAAGACACATTGTCAAAAATTTAAAGTTATCTCCTTTCCTGGTTTTATCTTTTTTGGGTGCCATTAAGCAATCATTTTTGATGGCTTGTTGAAATAGAAACTGATTGGTACATCGCCCTCCAGGGAGTTGTAATTTTAAACTCTGTCTTTGTTCTTCATGCTCAGTGCTGAAAAAACTACATCTTTATTGGTTTATTACCAACAAAAACGTAGCTTATAACTTGGTGCGAGTGTTCATAAGAACAAACTCGCAAACCCTTATAACTAAAAGGTTTTGGCATCAGACAAATGGATATTACAATATTAACCCTTTCTTCTAAATAATATTAACTGTTTGGGGAAAGCTATATTGTCAGGAGGAGTTAAATGGACATGCGCTTCGATGCGGTTTATTACGAGCCAGCTACACTTAGCTATGGATTAGGACAGATGCTTCGGGCTAAATATGCAAGCTTGCCGTGGATAGAAATAGAGAGCCATAACCATATACCCGAGCTGTCAGCAGCGGACAACAGTGACTTTCCAAAGTTAAAAAACCATCTTATCCTCGGAGTGAGAAAAACACACAAGTATGTGCCAAATCACAAAGTCTCCGACTGGCTGGTACCGTATACATCCTCAGGCTGCCGAGCGATGTGCTTATATTGTTATCTGGTATGCAATTACAATAAATGCGCCTATCTCCGTCTTTTTGTTAACCGTGAGCAAATGCTGGACAGGCTTCTTAAAAAGGATGCCGCCACTCCTGTGCCGCAAACCTTTGAGATTGGCAGCAACAGCGATTTACTGCTGGAAAATACCATTACGGGTAATTTGATCTATACAATCGAGCGCTTTGCGCGCGAAAGCCGCGGACGTCTTACATTCCCGACAAAATTCGATATGGTTAACC
>ENA-UOOK01006077-UOOK01006077.1-fermentation-metagenome-genome-assembly--contig:-NODE-6077-length-11748-cov-3.005815_pt1 | contig 11748 bp, 9 predicted proteins | sample MGYA00245777_ERZ724023 | MGnify/ENA primary metagenome ERZ724023 (study PRJEB28704, sample SAMN03018312) | fermentation metagenome | biome: anthropogenic terrestrial biome; feature: soil; material... | reverse complement strand
CATTACCGTAACGCCGTCCTCTGCCGGGCACACGCAATCCGCGCCGTTCAGCAGACAGTTTACAAAATGGCTGATTTCAGCTTTGAAGGATGTTTGCAGGTCAAAACCGCTATCCTTCAGCACAGGCTTTATGTCAACCATATAATTATCCTGTTCCGAGTATATTTCTACATCAGGTTCCAGCTTTGCTCCGCTTTTTGAGCCGAAAATGTCCATGTAAAGCGTATCGGCCTTGATATTCAAAGCCCAGCTGGTTTCAACAAACAGAGAAGCCCCGTTATCGAACCTTATCAGGGCGTTGGCGAAGTCCTCCACATTGTTCGTCGCCGTATTGAAATCCGCCGCCCTGTAATTTGATACTCCTTTGATATTCGCGCGGCTTCCAAGTTTGTATCCGGTATTTCCCAATACTTCCACAGGTTTTGGCTTTCCCATCAGGTACATGCCCAGATCGAGCATATGGACTCCGATATCGATCAGCGGCCCTCCCCCCGATATATCCCTGTTTGCGAACCAGCCTCCCGGATTTCCGCATCGTCTTAAGTAGCCGGTCTTCACATAATAGATCTCACCCATATCGCCTTTTTGTATATACTGTTTCAGGACTTGGGCATTTTGGGCAAATCTTCTTACAAATCCGTACATGAGGAGCCTGGAATTTCTCTCCGCCGCATCCTTCATTCCGATCGCCTCCATGGCGTTTACAGCAGGCGGCTTTTCGCATAATACATGTTTCCCCGCGTTAAGAGCGGAAATCACAACAGAGGCGTGGCTATTATTCGGAACAATTACGCTTACGGCGTCGACGCCGCTTTTCTCCAGCATTTCCCTATAGTCGGTATATGCTTCCCCGACCCCATACTCTTTCGCTTTCTGTTTCGCCCGTTCAGGAGAAACGTCGCAAAACGCGGTTATCTCAACCCCCGGATTGCTTCTGTATGCGTCGATATGGAATGAAGACAGGCTTCCCAGGCCGATGATACCAACTTTTACCTTATTCACCTGGATCAACTCCTTTCAGCACATTTGGCAACGCGCTACAGCAATTCATTAACATTCTCATATATCTTTTCAATAGCGGCAGCGATATCATCCATATCCTTTTTATCGCCCAAAAGCAGCATCTGCCCAAGCCAGACACCTTCACGGCCTGCTCTTTCGGCGTTTTCCAGTTTCATCGTGTCATAGGCTCTCCTCCCGATCAGTCTGACCGCTTCCGCGCTTACAAGCATCGTCTGCTTATAAAGCGGGACATAGCCCGCGGAGCACGGTATTCCTTCCGCCTTCAGCGCGTCAAGGAACTTTTCCCTTGAAAGTTCTTTGCATTTTTCACTTAAATATCTGAAAACAAACAGGTGATACGAATTTCTCGTTACTCTTTCATCCGGCTTGAGAATTTTGATAAAATCAAATTCTGAAAGTCTGGAATTCAGATATTCCGCGTTCTCCATCCGCTTTTCGATTTGCGCGTCCAGGCGCTCTATCTGGACATTCAGTATCGCCGCCTGCCATTCGGTCATTCGGGCATTTGTCCCGACCCTTGGATGATCATACCAGACCGTGTTTTCCCTGGATCTGCCGCAATGGTGTATACTCCAGCACTTTTCATAAATGCCGTAATCATTTGTCATGATGAAACCGCCCTCGCCCGCAGTAAGGTTTTTACTGGCCTGAAAGCTGAAAGACCCCGCGTTGCCTATAGCTCCCACCCTTTTGCCTTTCCATTCCGAACCGTGCGCGTGGGCCGCGTCTTCGACTACAAATAAATTATGCCTTTGGGCAACATCCTTTATTGCGTCCATATCGCAGGCTCTTCCGCCGATATGGACGGGAATGATGGCTTTGGTCCTGGGAGTAATGACCTCTTCAATCTTATTCGCGTCGATATCGAAGGTATTGATATCAATGTCCGCAAAAACAGGAGCCGCGCCCACAAATAAAACAGCGGAAGCCGTCGCATTAAAGGTATACGGCGGGACAATGACTTCATCCCCGGGCCCGATCCCCAAAGCTCTGAGAATTACTTCCAGTGAGACGGTTCCGTTGGTTACCGCTACGCCATACCTGGCATTCTGGTATCCGGCAAATTTTTCGCAGAACCTGTCCGCCTCGCTCCCCAGCGTCCCCCATACTCCGCTGTATAAAACTTTTTTCAACGCTTCAACTTCTTTTCCGTCATACTGGGGCCATGACGGAAAACTCTTCGTTCTCAATGGATTTCCTCCATTGATTGCTAATCTGCTCATAAAAAAGCCTCCTTTTCCCAAATCCCGCTAAAAGTTGTTTTCCGCGGTGCAATCAATTTTTGACCGGAGCCCGGCCGCCGCTTCCTCGGCCAGTCTTTCGCCCTCGCCCGCCTTAAGCGGCAAGGTCATGTACAGGAAGCTGGATTCAAATCCCGCGTATCCGCCCGCTTCGATGTCATTACGGGTTGCTATATATCCAACAGTGGCGTTTGCGTTCCCCAGAGCCATTACGGTCATACCCGGAAACGCTTCCCTCAATGGCCGCGCGAGATCCGTAAACATCTCCGCCGGAAATCCGGCCATAAGAATGCTGCCTGCCTTGAATGCTTGGACACTGAGAAGTCTTTCATACGGGTTCCTGCCGGATTTTATATTTTCCTTCATCCTTGACGTCCAAAGCTGCATCAGCTTATATTTGCCCGGGTCTCTATCTTTTTCGCCGATGCTGTCTTTCAAAAAATTGTCTATATCTGTGCCGGTTAATCTGACAGTATCGAGCTTAATATCCATTTCAAAGGACTCAATGGACAAATCGGCCGCTATCATGCCCTCCTGTATTTTTTTCAGGAAGGTGCCGGTGATGATATCTCCATATTGATCAATGGTCTCTCCCGTACCCGACCCCCACCGGAGAATATTCGATACCGGGTCTATATCGCCGCAGAAAGCGGTCAGGAACAAACTGTTATAGCCCGCTTTTTTCATTTTTTTGACCACTGAACCCGGGTAATCGGCCGATATTTCACTGGACGGCCCCAGCGTTACAGGATGGCAGCCGTAACTTAATATTGCCAGAGGCTTTCCTTCCTCAAAGTAAAAGGCCGCCGCTCGAAGCCTGTTATCAACCGGGCCTTTGGGGCTGGTCCTGTTGTAGCCCACCTTCCCATCCAGTTCAGCCTCGAGCTTCTTCGCCTGTTTTACCTGCCTCATACTTTTGAAAGCCTCATGACCGGCTTTTATAAGAAGGGCCGGAAGCGCCCTGCAATAATTTTCGTCTCTCTCCCCGATTCCCTCGGTATCGCTGGCATTCGGCCCCGTATGCGTGTGGGTAGATAAAATAAGGATATCCTCTTTGCGCAATCCAAGGTCTTTTTTTAAGTTTTGCTTCACTTCGTCGAGGATCTTCCGCGAAACAGTCAGAAGATCGCAATTCAGCAGCAGAAGTCGCTTTTCCCCTTTGGAAAACGATATTGCCCTTACAAAAAGGGGATCGCTAATACCCGTTGATATCCTTCCCGGATAGTAACCGTAGCCGCAGAGTTCGACACCTACGGGCGGGGTAATATCAACCTCGGAATATCCGATAAGCATTTTATTTTTCTCCTTTCTGACCTTTTCAGTTCCGCCGCAAAAAGTCTCATTATGGCTTGTTGCAGCAAAATTATTTTATTATACACGGCAATTATTTTCATGTGCAGCCTTGTTAATTACTAGCACAATATTGCTGTTGTATAGATTATAAACCGGCTTTGCGTATAGAAGATGGAGGAATTTTTTTATATTTGCTGAAAACCCGGCTGAAATAATTTGCGTCGCTGAAACCCGTTGCCATCGCAATCTCGGTAATATTCATGTCCGTATTCTTTAAAAGCCTCTCGGCCTGTTCGACGCGGACCATGTTGATATATTCGTTTACGCCTTTTCCCGTTAAATTCTTGAAAACGTGGCAGAAATGATATTTGCTTATACAAAGCATTTGCGCTAGTTGAGCGATGGTAATTTGGTTCATATAGTTTTTATCGATAAAAAAGATCACCCTGTTAAGTCTTTCAAGGTTATTTATCCGGCTTGCATATTCCTTTTCGGTCAATATTTTTTCCGTATATTTCCGGTAGTATATGCCCAGCAGCCTGTATACCGACGATTTTATCAAAAGCTCATATCCGTCCAGCTTCTCCCGCCACTCTGCCATGATGTCCTCGATACAGCCTGTTACCTCCGCATCGCCGGATATTTTGTTTTTGAACTGTATGAGATTTTGTATGATCGGCGTGATATACTTCTGTTCACAATTTTCGTTAAAATCTCCTTTAAGAAAGGATGTGCTGAAAATAATGCAATAATAAATAAGGTTCTCTGTCAGGCTATATCCTTCATGGATCACGTTGCTGTTAATGAAAACGACGTCTCCGGGGGCCACTTCCAGAGGCTGGGAATCACATTTCACGACGGCCTTTCCCTGAACAAAATACAGTATCTCTATCTCTTCATGCCAATGGCCGGTAAATGCGATCATACCGCGTTTTTTATAAGACAGGGAATTGATTTTTACAGGAAAGCCTATATCCAGTATATCCGGCTTTTCATACAATGCATAATCTTTCATCGGGCCCCTCCGATACCATTATACATTGTGACGATGCTGTTGAAAAGGTGAAGGAAAGGATATCCTTCGATAAAATTTCCTAATCGCAACTTTGTGCTACATAATAGCAATGATGTACATGTTTATCTTTTTGACGGTAATTATAATAAATGATATTAGAAGCTTCTATAAGAAATTATAAGGAGGCGTATCATGAAAAAGGCAAAGTCTGCTGCTGCAATATTTTTTGCAGTGTCTCTAATTCTTCTTATGTTAAACGGTTGTGGGGCATCTAAAAGTAATCAGGAAAATGGTGACAATCAGGTCACTGTAACAACAAATTCAAATAGTATGGATTCCGGAAACGCTTCTGACGAAACTAAACTTGCAGATGATGAGATAAATCTTTGTTGGTTCCCATTATGGAATGGCTTAAATGGTGAAACTAACGGTAAAGCAGATGAATGGCCGAAGGCAATGGGTAAAGAATTCATGACAAAGTTTTCTAATGTAAAGAAAGTAAACGTAGAACTTCTCGACTGGGAAACCGGTATTCAAAAGCTTGATACAGCCATAGCGGCTGGCAGCCCACCTGATCTATCATATATTGACCTTGCATTTCTTCCAAAGTACTTAAAGCAGAATATGGTAATTCCCATAGATTCATATTTGAAAAGCGGTGAAAAAGAAGATTTCTATGAAAGCACTACCGATTATGCTACCTTCGACGGCAAACTCTATGCCTATCCTATTTTAATAGCACCTCGAGTATTTTATGCTAATAAAACCATTTTTGACGAATTAGGGGTAACAAATCTGTTGCCGCTTACTGGCAATCGGTCGTGGACTATTGATCAATTTAAGGAAGTTACTAAAGATTTCCCTTACAATAGGGACGGCAAAAAAATATATGCTGCTCAAATTAGTACCGTTGCAGGCAGCTTTGATGAATTGATGTGGCTCTGGAACTTTGGCGCCACCATGTATAATGATGACGAGACACAGTTTATTCTTAATTCAGAGCAAGGGATTGCCGGAACAGAATTCTTAAACGAAATGATCCAGGGGGGAAAATTTAGATTGCTTTCCGGTGGTGGCAAAACCTCCGATTTCTGGGCGGGGGATTTAGCCTTCAGTATTGATATGGCATACACCAAAGACAAAGTACTGCAGCTCGCAAAAGATAAGGCGCCTGAAGCGAGAAAATCCAAGCCGGATGAGTTTGTTGCCCTCCAGTTCCCCAGGGGCAGCGGCATCGATGAAGCTCGTACGTATTCCGGGATCGGCGGTATCCCCATTTTTAATGTAAAAAAGGGTGGAGATCATACAAAAACGGTAGCAGAATTTGCTTCTTTCCTGACTTCAGCCGAAAGGCAAAACGTAGTTAAATATCTCGGGTGCTTCCCGACAAGACGTTCTACCGGGGATATATATAGCGGAGATGAAAATGCTGCAGTTGCTACATCAATGCTTGGTCATGGCGAAGACCTCGGACGCGGCGAGGCAACCCAGAAAATATTTTCAAGCATCGTCCATCCTGCATTTGAATCTGTATTTATGAATAAAAAGGCAGCCAAAGAAGCTCTTGACGAACTTGCCGCAAAGGCTGACGAGCTGTTGAAAAAGTAATATACTAAGCTTTTATCGTGAGTGGGGCGAATTCAATATCCGTCCCACTCTCTATTCCGATTTAACGTTTATGGAGGTGTAACCGTGAATGTCATAAAAACATTAACGGCTCAAAGATTACCTTTTTTACGAAAAACAAGCATACGAAAAAATTTGTGGGGCTATTTGTTTCTTGCTCCTGAAGTTATCATCTTTTCTGTTTTTCTTATTTATCCTATATTACGCGGCTTACTGTTAAGTTTTATGGAGTATAATGTCGAAGGTTCGAAATGGATTGGTTTGCAAAACTTCATAAATATTTTTAAAGACGATCTTTTTTTGATTTCACTTAAAAACACTACATTTTATACAATAGGCGTTGTTCCAGTCGGAATCATACTCGCGCTGTTTTTTTCCGCACTGATATTTCCTCTATCTGCTCGTCCACAGACTTTTTTTAAATCTGCATTCTATCTTCCTGGTGTAATATCAGGCGTGGTTGTAGCGCTGACATGGAGTTGGATAATGGACCCTGAGGTAGGTTTACTTAATTATCTTCTTTCTCTGGTTCATCTTGGGCCTTATCAATGGTTATCGCATCCAGATACGGCGCTATTATCATTAATACTTATAAATCTTTTCAGCGGTCAGGGAGGGTCAATAGTTATCATTCTGGCAAATATGACTTCTATTCCTTTGAGTCTGTATGAATCAGCAAAAATAGACGGCAGCAACGAATGGCATTTATTTCGTTATATTACAGTTCCGCTGCTCAAGCCAACGATCCTTTACCTTGTTGTAATGGGTATTATTAGCTCATATCAAGTATTTGACAGTATTTATGTATTGACAAAGGGCGGCCCGATGAATTCAACTACAACGATCGCTTACCTGATATATCAGGAAGGATTAGGTTCTTTCGAATTTGGCAAAGCCTCCGCAATTGCAACCATTCTTCTTGTTATCATTTTCATTTTATCCGTTATACAATTCCGTATTTTCAAGGAGGAAAAATAATGAGGGCCTCTGGAATTTATAAAAGTACAAAAATTTTAATTTATACGCTTCTGACTTTATGGGCAATAGTTATCATGGTTCCTCTCTACTGGATGATTACATCATCAATTAAACCTGAATCGACACTGCTTACCATACCGCCGGAACTTTTTCCTGAACATATTACGTTTAAGCACTATATTACGATGTTTTCTGTGGATCTTGTCCCCAGATGGCTTTTAAACAGTTGCATTGTCACAGGTTTTATAATCCTGTTGTCCATATTTTTTGATTCCATGGCTGGTTACTCTTATGCTGTCATCAAACCTGCAGGTCATAAAATTATATTCATCATTATACTTGGATGCATGATGGTTCCCGACCAGATAAGGCTTGTACCTGTATTCATGTTGGTGAAAAACCTGGGACTTTATAATAGTTATCCAGCCTTGATATTGCCATTTGCAGGTTCTGTTTTCGGGATGTTCCTGATACGCCAGTATATGCGCTCCATAAATATTGAAATGATTGAAGCTGCAAAAATAGAAGGGTGCAACGAGTTAGGCATTTATGCAAAAATAGTCATGCCTATCTGTAAACCGGTAATAGCTGTCAACGCTATATTTTTCTTCGTTGGAACATGGAATTCTCTTCTATGGCCACTCATTATGACAAGTTCTTCGGAAATGAGGACCTATACTGTCGGTCTGGCTACATTCCAAACAAACAATCCAACATTGTATAATTATGGTGTCGTCATGGCGGGCGCAACCATATCTGCGTTACCAATTATCGTTCTTTTCCTGACTTTACAAAAATATTTTACAAAGGGTATCACGCTAGGAGCGGTTAAAGAATAATCGCATCGTAAAAGTGTCCATCCATAGAACCAATTATTCCGCTGGCATAAAAGCGTATCAAGCTGAACGGCAATAATCTTGAATTACTTCGGCGGCAACAGGCCAGTTCGTTAAATGCCTATAAGCTATTGATTCCTAATGTCCAAACTCTTCTATTTTCCATCCGGTTTGGGGAGATTCATAAATCATGTGGCAATCCCAGAACTGCTCTCCATTGCCCATCGTCCACTCCTTATTGTACTGAAGGTCCATCGTAACCCTAAAAGTCTTAGCATTTTTATCAGGTTCGTCAATCAACTCAACTTTCGACAGCTTTGCAGATTTCAGATTGTCAAAGCTTGATTTGGCCCCAATGCCGGCATCCGTTAACGGCAATCCGATCGCCTCGTTGAATAATTCTTCGTTCGAGATATTCGATGTCAAATTCTCCAGCAGAGTTTTCTTCGAGATACAGTATTCCGCCGTCTTAGCGTCTTTATTATCCAGCGCCGTGAAATATTCCCCGATAACCTGTTCCGGCCCTAATTTGGATAGTCTTTCTTCGACGCCGTCCACCTTAACCCTGTCCGCCAACCACTCGTAAAGCGTTTGGCCCGTCGCTTTTTCAAAGCTGTTTCCTTTCAGACTGCAGGCGTTAAAAGCGCTGTGCCGTCCGGCGCTGATGAATGCGCCGATGATTTTGCCGCCGCTTTTCACAACAATGCCTCTGCCGTCCTGTATCGGGTAAAACTCCTGCGGCATATTCTCAAAAATTCTGTAAATTTGGACGTCGATGCCTGTGTTGGAGTATCCGCTCATGTCCAGGCCGATGTCCTTTGAAAGCTCATTGTTATACGCGAAATAGTACGCGTTCGGATTAAAAGCAGATAAGCTGCCGATATTGTTCAGCTTGTTTCCCATCGCGTTTATCTGATAATCCAGCGTCCATCCATATTCCTTAAAGAGCGCCACGGCGTCGGCGTCGTCTATATGGAAGGTGATGTCTGTGTTCTCCAGAAACGAATCGACATAACGCGCAAAATCCGTCCCTGTTTCGTAAAGGCCGCCGTCTTTTACTATATAGGCTTTATTGTACAGCGTATCGTAGTAAAGCGCGCAGCTGTATCCGCCAATCTCATTATACAATTCGATCCGATACTGATTCGTATGATTGTTGTTCAGGTCCTTCTCATGCGAAGGCGTCAGGCTGGCACTGATCGTTGAATCAATGAATGCCACTATTTGGGGAACAGTTGTTTCAAACTCGTTTGCCGGCTTAAATCCCAACCTATCGGAGAGAAATGTAATTTTTACTCTGTCATACTCTGTAGGATATGCCTCTCCCGGTGCACCTGAAAGGCTTCCTGATCCTGAGTTCAGTTCGGCGCCCTGATTCGACGGGTTTCCAGACGCCGTTTCCGGCGCGCCCGATGGACCGGCGGATATCGAGTTTGGCTCGCCGTTTTGATTTGATAAGGTTTCAGAGCCTGCTTCCATCTGCCTGCTGACCACCAGCGAAAGGCTGACCGCCACAACGGCCGCAGCAGCCGCGACGCTTACCCAAAACGCGGGCTTTTTATAACGCAGCACGTTCTTCACCCTCGCCTTTACTCCTGTTTCGCCAAAAGCAAGAGGGCTGAGAAGTCCGCTTTTTTTAGCCGACAGCGCAAGAAGAGAATTGGAATAATTGCCCCGGATGTCAAAATCATAATGCTTCATTACACTCTCGTCCGCAGATAGCTCCATATCCTTCGCCATAAACGCATAGGAGACCCATACGGCAGGATTGAACCAATGCGCGGACGCAATCAAAAAAGCGGCTGGCTTAATCAGATAGTCAAGGCGCCTGATATGCGTCTGCTCATGCTTTATTACGTATTCGAGTTCTTCTTCTCCAAGCCCCGTGGGAATATATATCCTGGTACGAACGAATCCAAGCACGAACGGCGTTTTGATAAGGTCTGTTTCGTAAATATTGTCATGGACACGAATTGCGGTCATGACACGCTTTTTTAAATACAAATAACTGATCATTCCATAAAGCAAAAGCGCAAGAACTCCCGCAAGCCAAAGATATGCCCCGATCTCCAGCGCGATATGGACAGGATTGACGCTGTCCGCAGGTCCGGCGGGCGGCAGCGATCTTTCAATCGCGGTGTTTACGGCATTGTCAACAACCGGCACTCCGCTTTGTATAGCCGGACTCCCGGAATAAACGATGTCGTGCGGTATGGTCTGCGGCTGTACAGGAACAGCGCTCACCGGCAATTTGATGGTAAACGGGCAAACGAGCCGGAAGAATACTACGGCCCAAAGCGCGTATGAATATATTTTCGGCGCTTTTCTTAAGCCCAGCCGGATCAGCATGACGATCAACGCGACACAGCCCGCGCTAAGGCTCATATTCAGGATTCCGATAAACAGGCCGCTCATTTCGTCGCCTCCTCAATCATCTTCCTGATTTGTTCAGCCTCGTTCCGCGTAAGCTTCTTGTCCTGTAAAAACGCGGTGATGAAGCATGGCAGGGAATTATCGAAGGTCTTTTCAAGGATTTGCTCGCTTTCGTATTTTTGTACCTGGATGCGTTTGACAAGAGCGGTTACAACGGCATTTTCGCTTTTTAGCACACCCCGCTCCGACAGCCGTTTGATGACCGAATAGGTGGTGGATTTCTTCCACCCGAATTCATTTTGACACAGCTTAACAAGTTCCGTCGAATTGACCGGCTCCTTCTCCCAGACAATACACATGAAGCGATATTCGGCGTCGAATATTTTTAAATTCTCCATTTTGCCTCCTATATGCAGGTCGAATATATTAGACCCTATGATGAGTCTAACGCATTCGACCCATATCTGTCAAGGGGGAACCGATTATACCAACTTTCATTTTTTGCAGATTCTATTCTATCATGAGACAGGTTTACAATTGAATTTCTGTATACAATTATATAATCAAAAACATGAATATTACGGTGCAGGGGCATCGACGAAAGAAGGGCACAAACTCTCCGCTCTCCCGGTTGGCGCTGTCGATGCCATTGACAATAGCGCTGAAAAGGATGCTGCGTTCTCAGAAAAAGACTTCGGTGCAAAAGCCTACTTGCAGATAGTCACGCCCGACACGGCTCATATCCTTGACAATGACCGCGCTGATATTACCGGCTTCAATCTCGGTAATCATATCTTTCCAGCCGGGGCAGTCAAAGCTGCATCCGGAAAAAACGCCACCCAGAAAAATGGATAAAGCCCTCAAAACCGTTTTTGAAGGCTTATTCTTCCAGCATCTTCTTCTGATGGGTAATGGAATTGCTCTCGCCCTGCACATAGTCATCACGGGAAAGACGTTCATACAGAGCGGTTAATTTCGTTTCCGATTGCCTCCGGTTCATAACGAACTTCTTTCAGGCAACCGGCTCATTCGCAGTAACCATAGTATACCTCAAAACCGGTGGAAAGCGGTAGTATATTTTGAGAATCTTCATTGTCCTGCCGCCTCATTGCCTCATTGCGAATCATCCGGGTAATTTTGTCGTTCATGCTCTCCCTGCTGGTCTGGCCGAAATGGACGCAAACCCGGTAAGTAGTGGAGCCGATGCGCTTTTTCAAAACATGGGGCGGTTCCTCCGTTTGACCGAGGGCCCTTGGCGAGCGTATGCTGTTCCTGTAAAGCAATGTTCCGTTCATTGTAATCGGTTTGGCTTATATTCATGAAATCTCTCTTTCTGCGCACGGTGCGCAATAAAATAGCCCCT
>ENA-UOOK01006075-UOOK01006075.1-fermentation-metagenome-genome-assembly--contig:-NODE-6075-length-11751-cov-3.221358_pt1 | contig 11751 bp, 10 predicted proteins | sample MGYA00245777_ERZ724023 | MGnify/ENA primary metagenome ERZ724023 (study PRJEB28704, sample SAMN03018312) | fermentation metagenome | biome: anthropogenic terrestrial biome; feature: soil; material... | reverse complement strand
CATATATAGCCATGTGCTCAAGACACCTTGGAGCAGACCAAGCCTTCGCATGGCCCACCGCCGAAATCGCCGTCATGGGCCCCGATGGTGCCGCCAACATAATATTTAAAAAAGAAATCGGAGAATCCCACGACCCCATCAATACCCGGGCAGAAAAAATCGAAGAATATCGAGACAACTTCGCAAACCCATACCAGGCTGCCGCCAGAGGCTATGTCGACGATATCGTCGAGCCCTCAACTACTAGGGTTAAACTCATATCCAGCCTAGAGATGCTCATGAGCAAAAGCGAAAAACGTCCCGCTAAAAAACACGGCAACATCCCCGTATAAGGAGGCGATAAAACACCATGACCACAGCACAAGTATTTCAAGAATCCCTAAAAACCGCCATGTTTGGCATGGGTCTAGTCCTGGGAACCCTATACATCCTATCCCTTATCCTAGATCTCATGAGAGTAATATTCACCCCTAGAACAACTGTAAAAAAAAATGAAGAAGCAACAATAGACGAAGCCACACAAGAGCAAACCACCGATGAACAAAACGACACCCAACTAATCGCAGTCATCACCGCAGCCCTAAGCGAGTACATGGGAAAGCCCATCTCAGCCATAAAAATAGGTGCCATACGCCAGATCCACACAAAAACCCCCGTATGGGGTGTGGCATCCAGATTATACAACATCAACAACAAACTCTAAACAAAACATAGCCTGCACAAGAAAGGAGACACAAAAATGAAAAAATATAAAATCACCGCCGAAGACAAGCATAATTAATAACTTTTTTCAATTTAGAACGGGCTTGAGGTTGGTAAAGCGGATACTACCGTTTTTGGGACCGAAATTCTTTAAAAATTAACACTGACGTTGCGTTAAAAATATTCATTATGACTGTAACTCGCTAGAATTTATAAAAAAATGTGATAAAGTGGTTTTAAAGATAACGGAAGAGAAAATGAGGAGTCAGGAGAAAATATATGGTTCCAGTTGTTAACGTTTATATAGACTGAGGAAACCGATAGATTTATTTCAAGGTGTTTATTTATAGGGGGTCTAGAGGGAAAAAGTCTAATATTCAGTATCAGCTTGAGAATATCATACATTAGTATAAGATATAACTTAATTTTTAAAGTTTTGACGCGGCTTGAAAATGTAGGACTAAATGGATTTCAGCTCTAAAGGAAATTTCTTTAAGGTACCGGAAATGGATGAAGGAACAGCAGATGCAGCAGAGAAAAAGCCTGATAACAGCAAAAAGGAAAGCTTTGTTTTTGATGTGATAACACTTGCAGGCGGAACAACCTTTGCTCAAATCCTTACAATTTTAGCTGCTCCTGTATTGACTCGCCTCTATGGGCCTGATGATTTTGGAGTTTGGGCTCTTTACCTTTCTATCACCAGCATTATCAGTGTTATTGCCTGCATGAGATACGAATATTCCATAATGCTACCTGAATCGAGTGAAGAGGCTGTAAACCTGCTGGGACTGAGTTTTCTAGCAGTGCTGTTTGTAACAGGTTTAACCTTTCCAGTCATATGGTACTTTAAAGAACCAATAGTTAATATTCTAAATTCTCAGCAGATAGGAAACTATCTCTGGCTTGTACCTCCTTTTATTTTTGTAAACGGGTTATTTCTTGCACTGAATAGCTGGAATACAAGAACAAAACTTTTTAAAAGGCTTTCATTTGCAAAAGTTTTCAGTTCGTTCTCGAGTACTGCAACACAGATAGGCCTGGGGGTTACAAAAAAGATTGGAGCAGGAGGGTTGATAGTTGGAAGCCTTGCCGGTCAGTCTATTGCAACATTTGTACTTGGAGGACAGATCTGGAGAGATGACAGGAAATTAATTGTAAAAAGTCTGAGCTGGGAAAAAATTTATGAGGGGTTTAAGAAGTACCGCAAGTTCTCATTTGTAGATACATGGGGAGCCCTCATGAACTCAGTATCCTGGCAGCTTCCTGCTTTCCTTCTTTCGGCTTTCTTCACGCCTGCAGTAGTCGGTTTTTATTCTCTCGGCTTTCGCCTTCTGCAGCTGCCGATGAGTTTCATTGGAGGTTCGATTTCAGAGGTATTTTTCCAGAGAGCCTCAAGAGCCTTCACCGAGGGCACTCTCCCTTCCCTTGTTGAGAATGTGTTCAGAATGCTTGTGGTTATAGGCATGTTCCCGATACTTATCCTGACAATTGTCGGCGGCGATGTCTTTACGGTTATTTTTGGAAAAGCCTGGACAGAAGCAGGCATCTACGCTCAGATTCTTAGTCTCTGGGCTTTTGTATGGTTTATCTCCTCTCCATTAACTGCTATATACGTAGTAGTCGAAAAATATCACTTCGGTTTTCATTATAATTTATTCAACCTGATAACACGCCTCCTTTCCCTTATAATCGGCGGCTTGCTTGGAAGTGCCCGTGCGGCACTGATTCTTTTTTCACTATCAGGTATTGCAGTATACGGTTACCTTTGCCTAAAGATGATGTCCTATGCCGGAGTAAAGACTTCGAGAGCCCTGAAAATAGTATTTTCGAATTTTATTCTCTTTGTTCCTGCAGGAGCTATCATTATTGCCCTTAAAATTATAGAAATAAACCAGATACTGCTTGTTATCTTTTCCGGTGTAATTGTCTGTTTATACTATCTGTATATCTTGAAAAGCGATGAACAGATAAAAAAGATATTTGGAGAATTCAAAAATTGAAGAATTCGTTCAAACAATGAAACCTGAAAACATGAAGTCAGGCTTTAATTAAGAAACCCCAAGAAAGCCTGTTCAAGCAAACTAAAAGAAAACTGAACTTTTTACTTCGCACACCGTTAAAAGCGTTTTCTGTATCTTATTTTTTCATTTCAACATGTTCTATTTGACGATATTCCCAGAGTATGATCTTGAGTAATTGTGTATCAGGTATTATGTAGCCTCAGTTTGGGCCACCTCTGCCATGGAATGCAGTACAATTCCTTTCACTGTCATATATACTCCGGCAACAGATAGAAAAATCATTATAATTACATACCAGAAATGAAGGCTTTCTATTCCAAGGACTAAGACTTCAAGAAACTTCACACCCATACAAAAACCGCATGTTGCAAGGGCAAAACCTGGCACTGCATAGAAGTATAGTGGCTTATTGGCCTCTATATCCCTGATTACAGTCTTTAGTACTCCACGAACATACTTAACTGGAGCTTGTATTGGGTCTTCAAAGGTATAATGGGTACCTATCTCGATTTCTTTTATGCGAAGGCCAGATTTGTCTGCATTTATAAGCATCTCGTCTTCTGTTGCCAGGTCCCGGGCATCGAAGATAATATCTTTTTTAGAGGCTGTAAAGGCGCGAAAAGTGACCTGAGAATCTCTAATTTTGTCAGATTTTTTATTGGCGAATCTACCCAGAATTGTTTGCCCAACACGACGGTAAACAGGAGTGTTCTTGCTCATCTTGTTTAAATACCGAGTCCCATTGACCACATCTGCACCTCCTGTTATTATCGGGTCAATGAGCCTTGGGATGTCTTCAGGGTTATGGCGACCTCTTGAGTCCATTGTCACAATTACATCAGCGCCGAGATGTACTGCAGCTTCAAAACCTGTTTCTAGAGACGCACCTTTGCCCCTACTAGTCTTGTTTATCATCACTTCAGCCCCGGCTTTTTTTGCTATCTCTGCTGTTTGATCTGAACTGGCGTCATCAACCAAAATCACCCTATCAGCATAGAGCCTGGTGAGAAGTACAATACTTCCTATAGATGTTTCTTCATTATAGGCAGAAAGGACAACTGTGACATTTTTAGAAGCTCTGCTTATAGTACATTTATTTCTTTTATTTATTATAGGCCCTGTGCCACTTTTCATAAGTAACTGATCACTCATTCTTGATAACCCCCCTTCGTGTAGCCACGTATATATTTAGAAGATTAGTTATGAAGATCCTGAAAGTTGTTGAATCTGGAAAAGATTAGATCTATTAAACATTACAACAAGATTAGTTTTTAAAGTGAAATCTGGAAAAATACATATATAAATTTATTGACAGGTAGACTTTAAAAAGAATAGTAGATGGTTGGCATCAGTATGCTTCGACCCTATGTTAGTACAGACATAAAATTGGACAATTGAAATATCGACTATTGAAAATCTGTATTAACTGACATATTCTAAAAATATAGACAAACATATGAAAAAGTAAGCTTGAGAATCAATAGTATGGAAGCTCAGACCTTTAAGATTTCAGTCCCGCAAACTTCTGGATCTTTTTGAGAATTTATTTAGAAATATTTCAAGTTTCAAAACTCTATTATTCCTGCCCACCACTTGCCGCAATTTTTAATATTGAGAAATAAGAAATAAAGATAATCATATGAGATAAAATAAATTATAGAGTTTGTTTTAGTTAGAGGAAAAGAGAGCTATTAAGAAAGTGAAGCAGCATAAAAAATATTCGATGTGAATTAAGGTCCTTTGTCATTCCCTGTGGTAAGATGATTTTAAATTCGAGAATGCATTGGTTTTTATGAAGACATTATGAGGATTCCACATAAAACAACGAAGAGCCTAAATTAATTAAGCTGCGCTATTAAAAAAGTATCAGCCAGAAAGGTTGAGAAAAAAGATTCAGGAAAAGAAATAAAAAGGAAGCTGCAAATAAAGAAGAAAGTACTTTGTAGGATAATGGAAGACAATTGGCGTGGATCGGAAAAGATGGGCACAAAAATCGGAGAAAAAACCTGAGTATTTCAAATTTGAGTATTTTAAATCTTGGAAAAATAGATCGAAAGAATAAAATGGATTAGAAAAATATTTACTCATCTAAATGAAACTGAAGAGAGTATAATTTTTATTATAAGCTGGATGACCTGCATGACTGTAAAAAAAATTTCCTCAGATCTGTTTATTATTATGGGGCTCGTGCTCCTAACAGATATCTTTGTGCTCACTCCTGGAATAAATGAAACAATGTTCCGGAACATACTTGGACTGCCTCTTGTGTTATTTCTGCCAGGGTATGCTCTGATTGCAGCTCTTTTTCCTGCAAAATCTGATCTTGACGGAATCGAACGGGTCGCTCTTTCTTTCGGACTGAGTATTGCAGTTGTGCCACTAATAGGCCTTGGCCTTAATTATACTCCATGGGGAATCAGGACTCTACCAATTCTCATAAGTCTGTCCGCTTTTACCTTTATTATGTGTGGCCTTGCATATCTTAGACGGATCAGTCTCCCAGAAAACGAGGCTTTTAATATCTCTTTCAAAGCAGCAGCACTTTCGCTCAAAGGCGAGATCATGGAAACTTCAGACTCAAGGCTGGATAGAGCTCTCACGGTTTTCCTGATAATTTCCATTCTCCTGTCCATAGCAACCCTGGCTTATGTGGTTGTGAGCCCAAAAGAAGGAGAACATTTCACAGAGTTCTATCTTCTTGGACCTGAAGGAAAAGCAGATAATTATACTACAAATTACACGCTCGGGCAAAGTGGAACCGTGATAGTTGGAGTTGTAAACCATGAATACAGGCCTGTAAATTACACAATGGAAATAAAACTTGAAAATAAATCACTGTTCCTTCCGGAAAATGTGAAGCATATCAATCTTGCCCATAACGCTACCTGGGAAGAACCAGTTACTATTATGCCTCCTGTTGAGGGAAAGAATCTGAAGCTTCAGTTCCTGCTCTTTAATGACACTGAGAAAAGTGTGCCTTATAGAGACCTTCATCTATGGGTAAATGTGAGTGCACCAAAACAACTGGAAACTTAAATATCAGGCGGAAAAGATATTTAACAGGAAGAGCTCTCAAATTTCCAGACGAATAGCATATAATACAGTCTTTAAGCTGCATCTCTGCAGTTTGAAAGCTCTCAATTAAAGAGTTGGAGATTATATAACTCAGTCATCCGAACTGAATATTTTCTTTTAAGAATTTGTAGATTTGATCATATAAAAATTTTAGATAGTACACTGAAAACTCAACTTGGAACCTTTACTTAAGGTAAGAAACTGCTTGAACCAATGAGAAAGCCGCTGTCTAACCGATAGCAGCTTTCGTTTTTAGATTAGAAAGTAAGATCTCTTACAATCCTATCAAATCAGGCTTTTTAACCCTTCCTGTAACTCGATTTCTCCTTTCCACCAGCTTGAGATTTTTGAGACATCTGCTTTTGAGTCCCGAACATCACCTGCCCTTGAAGCGGCATGCACAATCCTGCTAGAAGAGCCAGTTAACTTAATAATATTTTCGGCAAGTTCTAGAACTGTCACGCTTTTACCCATAGCCACGTTAAAGACCTGACCATCCCCATGCTCAAGAGCCGCGGCGTTTGCCCTGACTACATCTTTAATATGAACGAAATCTCGGCTCTGAAGTCCATCTCCATAAATAACAAGGTCCTTTCCCAGTTTCGCTCTCTCAAGGAAAATTGGAATAACGGCTGCATATGGGGATTTTGGGTCCTGGCGAGGACCGTAGACATTGAAATAACGCAGGCAAGTAGTACGAAGACCGTGGTCTTCATAAAACATCCTCGCCAGATATTCTCCATCAAGTTTAGAAATAGCATAAGGGGAAGACGGTTCAGGATACATGTTCTCTTGTTTTGGAAGGATAGGGTTATTTCCATAGATCGCAGCTGAAGACGCTGTCACAAATTTATTGACTTCGGCTTTAACGCAGGCCTGCAGTACATTAAGGGTCCCAAGCGTGTTAATCTGGAAAGCTTCAGCAGGTTTTTCACAGCTTAAAGGTACGGATACAAGGGCAGCTTCGTGAAAGACGTAATCCATGCCCGAAACCGCCTTTTCGACTGAGGAAAAGTCACATATATTTCCCTCAATGAACTCGATGTTTTTATACTGCGGAATATTTCTGAGAAAACCTGTGGCAAGATTATCCAAAATCCTGACAGTATGTCCTGCTTCTGCAAAATATTCAGCTATGTGGGAGCCTATGAAACCTGCTCCTCCAGTAACCAGCACTTTCATGCTTGCAGAAAGGGAAAAATACAAAATAAAATTTTCTGTGCGCGCCCAAAGGTTTATAAAATAAAGCTAAAACATCCCTAGAGTGTACAAAATATGACACAGACTGGAAAAGGTCTCTTCCAAAAGAGGAAAAAAGTTCTTCAAAAGAAGGAAAATTTTTCATACAAAGAGACCTAATTAATAAAGGGGGAGTCTAAGAAATTTGGAAATTGAGGTGTTTTTCAGAAAATTAAGCCTCAGAAAGAAGTAAAATTATCCTCAAACTGAATTTCATAAATAGAGAACAATACCAGCAAAAATTAAATTCAAACGGAAAGGCATGTTCTCCCTTGTTTTCCTGCAAGAGCTACCTAAAAAGACCATCTGAAAGACAAAATTAGACTTATGAATAAAATGAGAATGGTTTAGCAGTGAAAGGCTTGCATAGATATAAATTCAAAGAGGACACAGTATGAAATAATTTTATTAGTGATATAATGGCCGGAAATAGACAACTTTCCATGGACCTGCTGTTGGTTGCAGGTTTTGTGTTTATTACTAACATCTTCATACTCGTACCTGTACTTAGCGACAGTTTCCTGCGCACGTACCTGGGAATTATTATTGTGCTTTTCTTGCCGGGCTATGCACTCACTGGAGCTCTCTTCCCAGCAAAAAAAGATCTTGACGGAATTGAGAGAGCTGCAATTTCCTTCGGACTGAGTATTTCAATCGCCCCATTATTGGGACTTGGCCTGAACTATTCCAGCTGGGGTATCAGGGAGATTCCTCTGCTGACAGAATTTTCAATTTTTACTCTCCTGATGTGTGCAATTGCATATTACAGAAGAGGACTGCTGCCTGAAACCGAAGCCTTTGGAGTTTCATTCAAAAGATGTTACCTTAGCATGAAAGCCAGAATTCTTGAAAAGACCGAATCGAAAACTGATAAAGTTATTGCGGTTATCCTTGTCCTTTCTATTCTGGCCTCTATGGGAAGCCTCGCTTATATTATAGGAAACCCTAAAGAGGGAGAGCACTTTACCGAATTCTATATTCTTGGAAACAACAGTAAGATCGGAGACTATCCTACAGAGTTTGTACAGGGAGAAAAAGGAACAGTTACTGTAGGGATCATAAACCACGAGTACAGGCCAATGGATTATACAATAGATGTAAGGCTCGAAAACAGGTCGCTTCCGGAAAGTAAGAAACAGATAAGCCTGGGGAATAATATGTCCTGGGAACAACCAGTTAATTTTACGCCACCTCTTGAAGGAAAGAATATGAAACTAGAGTTTCTGCTCTTTAATGAAACTGAGAAAACCATACCTTACCGGAACCTGCATCTCTGGATTAATGTTACTGAGGAGGCCTGAAGATGGCAATCTCGGATTTTATATCTTCAGAGCTGGAAGCGGGAAAGACCTCTCTGCCGGAGCTCGGGAAAATGCTTAAAATGCAAAATGAAGAAAAAAGCGGGTTCCTGAAAAAGATAATTTATGCAGGAATCCCTGTAGCTGCAATTACTCTTATCGAATTGTTGATTTTCGGAGGAAGGTTAAGAGAAGCTTCAATAGCTTATACCTTGCTTCTGCTCTCGCTTTCATATTCAATATCAGTTCTGAAAAAGACTGAAATAAGGAAAATCTACCAGGCCCTCCTGCTTCTGACAATTTTCAGATTGGTAAATTTTTCAATGCCAATTTTTTTTGAGAGGAATCTTTATTCATTCATATTTATCTATGCACCCATGGCAATTCCAATAACTCTTGCTACCGTGCATCAGAAAGTGATATATGAGAAAAAAAGAGACACTCTGAAGAGGATATGGATCTACCTTCCTCTATCTATTCTTGCAGGCCTGGTTTTTGGACAGGTAGAATATGTAATGATAGGGGCCAGAGAACTGATACCAGATCTCTCATTGAGAAACCTGCTGATACTCATAATTATAATGGTTTTTATTGTAGGGCTTATAGAAGAACTCATCTTCAGGTCAATTCTCCAGACAAGCCTGGAAGAATTCCTGGGACCAGCCTGGGGAATTTTTCTTTCAAGCCTCCTTTTCGGGATAATGCATTCTACTTACGGCACTCCTTACGAAATGGCATATACCTTCCTTTTAGGAGGTTTTTTAGGATACCTATTTTATAAAACCCGAAGTCTTCCCCTTGTGGTAATGATTCACGGCTCAATAAATGTGTTCTTGTTTGGGATAATCCCACATGCAGGACCCATAATTGGATTGATATAAAACACTGTAAACGTTGATTTGAAGAAGCCCATGAAAGTTAGTGTATTCGATCTTAATAGAAGTGATCTTAATAGTAGCAATCTAATTCTTAATAGAAATGAAGTAGACACTCAGTCCTGACTATTTACGCAGCCATTTGCTTACAAGGAGTGCCTTTTTCCTGTTGCAAGAGAAGTTATCTGGCAGATTAGACATGCTGATCGAAATTTCTGAAGGAATCAAGCCTCTGTTGCCATTACATAAAAGAGTAAGAGACTAAAGAGTAAGAGACCAAGGAGTAAGAGACCAAGGAGTAAGAGACCAAAGAGTAAGAGACCAAAGAGTAAGAGACCAAAGAGTAAGAGACCTTAGCCTTCTCCTGAATGAACCAGAAATTATAAATATACGTCTTTAAAAGAAAACGTTCATTCTTTATGAATGGAATTTGATGCGCTCCGGAGAAAAATTTATGGCCAGATATGCAGACCGCTTCTGGGAGATTGATTGTCTGCGAGGACTTGCTGTTCTCTTGATGCTCCTTTATCATTTTCTCTATGACCTGAACTTTTTCGAGATTGCAAATGTTCAGCTCAGGTCCGGTTTAATTTTATATGCAGGCAGATTCTCAGCTTTACTTTTCATCCTGATCTCAGGAGCGGCCCTTTCTATAAGCCATTCAAGAGCCCTTAAAAAAAAGTTTGCTGGAAATGAAGCAGAAAATTTTTCTAAGTACCTGAAAAGAGGAATAAAACTCTATTTAATGGGGCTTTTGCTCACAGTTATAACCTGGATCTTTTTACCTGAAGAGTATATTGTCTTTGGAATCCTGCATTTTTTTGGGGTTTCGGCAGTACTCGTCTATCCCTTTCTGGATTATGGGAAAGAAAATCTCCTTTTTAGCCTGTTTTTCGGCCTTATAGGGCTTTACCTGAGGAATATGACTTTTGGATTTTCCAGCCTGCTCTGGCTAGGCTTTACTCCCGAAAATTTCAGTACCCTTGATTACTTTCCTATATTTCCCTGGTTTGGGGTATTGCTAGCAGGAGTTTTCCTGGGTAATTTTCTGTACTCCGGCGGAAAAAGGCAGTTTGAAATCCCCTATACTGGAAAAAATCCCCTTATCAGGCTGTTTTCAAGAACGGGGCAACATTCTCTGGTCATATACTTCATTCATCAACCCCTTTTTCTCGGACTTTTATTCCTAAGCGGACTACTCAATCTGAATATGCTGTAAAGTCTAGTGAAAAAATAAGTCTAAAAAATACCTAATAAATTATATTCTCCTAGTTATTTTTACAACTCAAAATTACCAGCAGGTTCAAAACCTGCTGGTTTTATATTATGTAATATACTTAATGTGTATCTGTTTGCTTACACTGGTATACTGATCAATCTTCGCCTGCTCGCTGAAAAATAATCAGGATATTAAGTATAGCCGGGATAAAAGAACAAAAAGAAATAAGACTCATATTTTCAATCCGATAAAGGAGCAGGAAGACAAAATTAAAAACAGAAGATGGAGAAAAGAATGTATCTAGAAATTGCAATGTTTGCTTATTTTGTAGTTCTTTTCCTGACCCTTCGGGATATCCGGATTTTTAAAAGAACAGGTTACCGTTCTTACAGGAAAGGAGCCATGAAGGGACTTGCAGCTTCTTCCATGGTTTTGATAGGAGCAGTTGCTGTCGAAGCAAAACCTGATCTTGGGCTACTTTTAGTATTAATAGGACTCTTTATTAACCGTAAAGGGATAAGAGAGCGTGTTTTCACTAACGCAGGGACTCTTGACCGCTTTCTTGGTAAAACAGACTATGTAAAGAGAAAATAAGAGATATAATACATAAAGGTGCTGGATATTTAATGTAGGATAATCTAAATGTCACATGAAGGTATAGAATATTTAAAGGATATATCTAAATGTCACATGAAGGTACAGAATATTTAAAGGATATATCCAAATGTCACATAACAAAACTGTACCCAGAATCTAACTATAGCTGTTGCACTGATGCTGCAAAAAGTATATATTCAAAGGAGAATTGTCAGCATCTAATTACACACTCAAGTAATTGAGAAAAGGAATGATAAGCCTCACAGGTTTAGGCCAGAGTGTCGACCCCAAAAGTTATAAATCTCAAGTGACCTTATTAGTCGACAAAATCATGATCAATCAAATTATTATATCCAGTTTTCGCTAAACTTATCAATTCCAGAGAAGAAAAATAGACATCAAACAACTATTTTTTACCTCGGGCTTCACGTTAACCAGAATTCACAGGAAAACATGTGAGATAAACTAGAAGTAGAATTGAATAACTGGACTAAAAGCAGCAAAAACATCTAAGAGGAGATACGATGGGAAATATAAGACAGACAAACATAAAAAGAATCGCATTCCGACTGATTGAGAACCACGGGGATGTCTTTACAAAAGACTTTGAAACTAACAAAGCTCTTGTGACAAAGTATACGACCATTGAAAGCAAAGTCATAAGGAACAGGGTTGCAGGTTACGTCACAAGAAAAGTTGCACGCATGAAAGTATACTGAGCAGAA
>ENA-UOOK01006074-UOOK01006074.1-fermentation-metagenome-genome-assembly--contig:-NODE-6074-length-11754-cov-38.175314_pt1 | contig 11754 bp, 6 predicted proteins | sample MGYA00245777_ERZ724023 | MGnify/ENA primary metagenome ERZ724023 (study PRJEB28704, sample SAMN03018312) | fermentation metagenome | biome: anthropogenic terrestrial biome; feature: soil; material... | reverse complement strand
GCCCGAGATAAAAGAATCGATTGATTATTTTAATGAAATAGCCGAAGAGATATTATAAATTTAAGTTTCGCAAGATTTTATGTTTAGCACTAACTCTCGACTCCCGCTGCTTTTGCGACCCATCTGCCGCTTGCTTGCCAAAAGAAAAGAACTTGCTTCGCTTCAAACAGCTTTTCTTTTAACGCCAGTCTACGCGGGATGTGTCCCCGCAAAGCAGCTGAATATCTCGTTGTCAGTGCACAAGACCTAATAACTGATGCTTGCGAAAGTTGAATTATAAGGTATTTGCTAAACAATATTACCGATTGTGGTAGTTGTTAAAATAAAACGGCACAGCCATTATCTGTTTTTCGAGATTTCCAGAATATACTCTTAAAATAGATAACAAGGCTATTTTTATTATATGATATGCAGATGATCACCGTTTCAATGTAATCCAACCGAACAAAAAGGTGAAAAAAATCCCGTAAAAAAAACGAAATAAAGAAAATGGGAAAACTTCTATTAAAAAAGAGTTAACAATGAGAATAAAAGAGATATATTCCAGATTCTGGTTCCCCGAATTCGTTGTACAAAACCAGCTTGCCAGCGTAGAAGCAGCAATGCTGATTGACCAAATTTTAAATCCGTTTGAGAAAGAAGTAGATATAAAGGGAAACTACATAAACTAAAACCGGATTATTGACCTGAGAAGCAAGATTCTTTTCATCATCCATCTTATAATAGCATCCGTACATGATATGTATGCAATGGAGGAGATATGAATCAAGATGAGCGTTATCAATTTGCTGAAAAAAGATATATTTACTTATTAAAATTCTTCAATAATATCCATAATAATGGTGCCTTCATTGTGACTATACCAAGAGATAACATTCAGTATTAGATTGTTTCTTTTAGAACGGTTAAGTTACATATCAAATTATTTAATTCCACCTCTGAAAATATTGTCTATACCCAGATATTGATATCTGAGTGTGGGTTATTACTTTCAGCATTAACAAAGTTAAAGATGCACATCGAATAACCATCACTTTTTATACGATTTCTTTAAATCATAGGAACTATATAGTTTGAATAAATACCGGTAAATTAATTTTTTAACACAACAAAATTTAAATGTCTCGTTTGATGATGAACAACTCTACACTTATGTCGAGACCTCAAATCTTAACCGGATAGCTGTATTTTACAGTTCCAAAAACTATTAATAAAAAAAGTGAATACCGCGCTTACAAATAATTTACTGAAATTATTACTTGCTATATACTATGCGTAACACCTTATTAGTACCTTATTTTATTTATTTTATTCTTATATATAACTTGTTTATTAAATATTTTTGTATTTACTTTGTACGCATATTAAATATATACAATTATATTATGAGTGTCACTACACTCTTCAATGGATATAAATAAAAATTAAAAGTGATCGATTATAATACCCTTTCTTTCATTACAGAATTGAAATACTTGAAAACGTAATTCATCATTTCTAACTTAATCACTCTCAGGACAATGATAGTTGCTGTTCGATCTGAAAGGTGTAAAATGGAAAAGGTGCCTCCTCTTTGCTAGAAGATTCCATGAATGCTAGAAAATGATGAAATTAATAAATTTACAATAAATGACTATGGGGTGTAAAAGTATAATTAGGGTCTGCTTATTAATTCCCAATCAGGCACAAAAATTCAATTGTGGTCTGAATGGATAATTTTTTAAGCCTATCAGTTTACATAAAACGGATTTTACTATAAAATCAAAATTGTTATCCGTGAAGAAACTTAACAAGAGATTATTTTAATATTAATTTTTAAAAGACAATGAATCAATTAAAAATGCTGAACATTATTAGGACAGGAACTATCGGCATAATAATGCTGATGTTTTCCTTTATGTTGCCTGCACAAAATGTGACCGTAAAAGGAACCGTTTGTGACATTAACAATGAACCGATTGCGGGAGCCACAATTGTAGTAAGAGAACAGGCAACACATGGAACTGTAACTGATTTTGAAGGGAATTACGCTCTTTCTGATGTGCCTTCAAATGCGACTCTGGTAATTAGTTTTGTCGGAATGAAAAGGGAAGCAATACCTGTGAACGGGCGAACAATAATTAATGTAGTGCTAAGTGAAGACACCGAATTGTTGGATGAATTAGTTGTGACTGGATATTCAACACAAGTCCGTTCACAAATGACAACCTCAGTATCAAAACTTAATACAAAAGTTCTTGAAAGTGCTTCACGTTCAAATGCTGCAACTGCTTTGCAAGGCACTATTCCTGGATTGAAAGTAACACAAACAACCGGGCAACCTGGCTCTACGCCTAAATTGCAGTTGCGTGGAGGTACCGGATTTGACGGCTCTGGTTCTCCGCTTATTTTAATTGATGGGGTCCCAGGGTCATTCTATGCCCTAAATGCTGATGATATTGAATCAATCGATGTTTTGAAGGATGCTGCTTCAACTGCTATATATGGCGCACGTGCGGCCAATGGTGTAGTTATTGTGACAACAAAAAAGGGAAAGCCTGGCAAGTCAAATATAAACTTCAAAACTAAGTATGTATACAACAAGCGCAATAAAGACCCAATGAAGTATCTTAACGCCGCTGATTATGTTAAATTCAATCGCTTGGCAGTTGCAAATACTCAAATGGTTGAAAATAACCCTAAATCCTTTAAGGCTTTTTTAGATGGGAATAACTCTGCCGGAACAGGTAATAATGCGCTGAATTCTATTTATACAACAATGTTTTTATCCGACGACAACCGTCATTTGTTGAAATATGAAGGATGGCAAACTTTGAAAGATCCTATAACAGGCAAAGACCTTATTTTTCAGGAAAATGACATGACCGACCTGTTTTACCAAACGAGCCATACACAGGACTATAGCTTATCATTTGACGGAGGAAACGATAAAGGGACATACTACCTGGGATTAGGTTATATGGATGATGAAGGATTAGTTTATGATTCTGGGTTTAAACGTATATCAGGAACTATGAATACATCATATAAAATAACTGATTCGTTTAAAATATCCTCAAATGTTATTTATGCACATTCAAATCAGAAATTACCTTACGACAATATTTACAACTTGTTTCAACGTACAGCTGGTCTAGCTCCAACATCACGTATCTATAACAATAACCCTGATGGCTCACTTTCAAATGAGATGCAACCTGGAACTTATCTTGGATTTGGGAATCCATTGTATTATCGTGACAAGTTCCCTTCAAAAAACCTGGAACAGCGACTAACTGCTTCTTTACAATTTGATTATGATTTTCTGAACGATTTTAAATTGACAGTTAGAGGCAGCCATTTTACGATTAACAATTCTAATGAGTCGTTTGAAAAAGCCTATATGAATTCAGGAAAAATGAATACTAATCGTACTTCAAGTGCTTCACATAGAAGAACAACCAGGGATCAAATTACAGCTTTGCTAAATTATAAAAAAAAGATAGAAAAACATAACTTAAGTGTATTGGCCGGTTCTGAGTATTTTAACGAAAAAAGATTTTCTTTCTCGGCAGCTACACGTTATTCACCAACGGATTTAATTAATACAATGAACGTGGGGGCCGAAGCTTCTGGAGTTCCTTATTCGTATCGTACAGAATATGCTATAGCATCATTATTTAGCCAGGCTAATTACGACTTCGATAACAAATATTTAGCCGGATTAACATTTCGTTACGACGGTACTTCACGTTTGTCAGACCATAAATGGGGATTCTTTCCAGGTATTTCACTCGGCTGGAATGCACACAATGAAGATTTCTATAAAGAATCAAGTATCAGCAATGTAATTAGCAAACTGAAACCGAGATTGAGTTATGGTGTAAACGGAAATATTGAAGTATTAAGCAATTTTGGAGTCTTTGGTATTTATGGATTGACCAGTATTTATGACGGACAGTCGGGGTATGCCAATACAAATTTACCTTTACCAGATTTAAAATGGGAACGCTCAACCACTCTTAACTTCGGTCTTGATATGGGCCTGTTTAACAATCGTATAAATTTAACAGCCGATTATTTCGTCCGCGATGTTAAAGACAAATTAGCAGGGTTGACATTACCTCTCTGGACAGGATTTTCATCAATTCTTACCAACAACGGGACCCTTCAAAACCGAGGACTGGAAATTGAACTGAACGCAGACGTCATTGGTACGAAGGATTTTAAATGGAATATCGGAACCACCTTCTTCAGAGTATGTAACTATGCAAAAAAATTGCCTGACAATGGCATTGAAAAAAATCGTCAGGGTGGAACGGAAATCTATGATCCGAAAACTGGTGAGACAAAATATGTCGGAGGATTACAAGAAGGCAAAAGAGTTGGACTGGATGTAATTACAGCTTATCTGTTTGACGGTGTATATCAAACACAAGCTGAAATAGATGCCGATAAAGACCGCACTGTGGAGTTTGCCTGGAACAAGAAAAAACGGTTCTTGGGCGACACCCGCTGGAAGGATATTAATGGTGATAATGTTATTGATTATAGAGACAGGGTTATAATTGGACGTACAACACCAAAGTTTATTGGAGGAGTAACTACAAACTTGACTTATAAAAACTTTGATTTATTTGTTAAGGGTGACTACGCTGTTGGTCATTATCTTGTTAACGGTAGGCGGGTAAAGGGTATTGCCCAAACTCAGGGTAACCAAAATGGGCCAAGGGAAATAAGAGACTCGTGGACAAAAGATAATCCGACTTCAACAATTCCACGTTTTGACATCGTGGACCGACAGAAGAATCACCTTGCTGCTGGATGGGATCAGGGTGATTTAAGTAGTGGTAATTCGCGTTATATTGAGAAAGGGGATTTCTTTGCTTTGCGTGAAATAACACTAAGTTATAATTTAAAAGGTAAATATCTGTACAATGCATTCGAGAATGTTAGATTTTATTTTACAACCTCTAATGTTGCCTATTTTAGTGGATATACTGGATGTTTACCTGAAGAAGGAGGTAACGATACAGGTAGTTATCCACTGTCAACAGCATATACAATGGGATTGAATATAACATTTTAATAAACTTACAAGATATGAAAAAATATATTCTGACAATAATTTCGTTAGCATTGCTTTTTAGTGCTTGCGATTTGGATATAAAACCTGAAAGTGATCTGACATATAATGGCTTTTGGGAAACAGAAGAGGCTGTCAAAGCTGCCCATGTTGGTATTTGCGCAAGCTATAGAAATTATGCGTATACATTTTGGTTAATGGGCGAAGTTCGTTCTGATATATGGGGAGGGCTTACGGTTGAAACTCCAAGTAATATAGAACTAATCAATAATAATATTTCCAAAACACAGGTTTATTTTGGAAACTGGGCTAACTTTTTTGGGCTGTTGCATTATATAAACGACTTTATCAAAAATGCACCAAATGTTTCATTTCAAAATGAAGCTAATAAAAATCACATGTTAGCTCAAGTTTATGGAATTAGGGCACATATATACTATACAATGTTAAAAGCGTGGGGAGATGTTCCTGTCAGCACTGAACCATTGACAAACATAGATTTGGAAAAACTTAAGAAACCGCGTTCGCCAAAAATCGAAGTGATGAAACAAGTCAAAGCAGACATTGCTAAATCTCTGGAGTTATTCGGCGATGATAATAGCATGTGGTTGAATAAGAGGATTTATTGGTCCAAAGCTGCAACCCTTGCTTTAAAAGGTGATGCATATCTCTGGTCTGGTAAAGTTCTGGACGGTGGTGATACTGATTTTAAAGAAGCGAAACAAGCACTGGCTAGTATAACAGGATATGAATTGGTAAATTATAATTCTCTTTGGGGTGAACAAAATGAAAATAATAAAGAATTTATCTTTGCATTCGATTACCAGCAGGATCAAGCCGGTAATTTCTATGGAAACTTTACAGGACGTAATGTTGACTTTAATCCTTTTTTTACTGATAAGGGAATTTCAGCTAAAGATAAATCAGTTTTGGGTGATGGCAGTTCAGTGGTTGTGAACGGAGCAAGCCGTTATGGCCCTACTAATAAGATTCTGTTGCTTTTAGATGATGAAAATGATAATCGCAGAAATACATTTATTCGTTTGTATAGCGATAATGAAGGTCATACTCCTTTTGATCCAAATGACCAAGCATACAAAACATCTGTATTGAAAAAGTTTTTAGGCCCTATTTATAGCGACGGAGGACGAAAATATTTTAACAACGTGCCGTTGTATCGATATGCAGACGTAATCTTGATGTTGGCTGAAGCAAAAAATAATTTAAATGAAGATCCGACCGAGGAAATCAATGCTATCCGGCAAAGAGCATATGGAGACAAATTTAGTGATTATAAATATGTTAATGGCTCCCAAGCAGATAATAGAAAAGCAATTCTTAATGAAAGGCTTAAAGAATTCATTGGCGAAGGAAAACGATGGTGGGACTTGGTTCGTGCTGGCGAAGGTATTATTTTTGAAGAAGTTACATCTCTCAATAAAACAGAGGCTTATAAAATTTATTATTCTATTTCAGAGTCAATGTTAGCGAACGATGATCAGCTAACTCAGACAAAAGGATATAAGTGATCTGCTATTATATTTTAATTTCTGTATTTAATCTAAAGTGGCAAAACAATTGTTTTGCCACTTTAGATTAAATACCTTTTGTTGACTAGCTTAAAAACAGCCAATAAAAGTTTGTATAATTGCTGTATGAATGGACCGATATTTTCCGTCAAAAAACAATATAATAAAAAAATATTTGTTTTAAAAATTCATAACTGACCTATGTCCTGAATTTTTAGCTAAAATGTTGCCTTATAATTTTAGACTTATTGCCAAAACAGATATATTTGTATATATCGATATCAAAGAACATGGATTAATAAAATGAGACACATTTATTTACTCTATCTTATGCTTTTCTTCTCCGTTTACATTCTTATTATTCAGGAGAGTAAAGCCGCATCCGACACCATTATATGGGAGCCGCATGTGGTGGGAGTTCCTCCCAGCGACGCATATATAGGCCTATCACTGCTGGAAAACGGAGAGATCAGGCACTACAACTACGGTGAGCAGGCTGAAATCGGTTCGTTTTACCTCTCCAGTCGGGACAAAGGAATTACCTGGGAAAAAGTTAACATCCTGAATAAGGTACCTTTCGCCGACACGCGAAACCCCCTCAGCGGGGATTACATCAGGCTGATCGCGGCACCGGGAATGGGCACCTATGCCATACATACCACCGGCGGACTTGAGGGATGCCGCGAGCTGGTAAAAGTTTCTGACGTCTACGTAGATCGTAAATGCCGGATGAGCATTCCCTTGACTCATGAGTCGCTTCATGCTTGTCCTACATTCACTTTCTAAGCGACAAGCAAGCCGGCAACAAGGGTTACCTGATTGAATGTGTAAAAGCAGAGTCGCTCTGAATAAATAAAAGAAAACAACAAAGTTAAAGTGATATGAGAATAACCTGCCTGTTACTGTTGTCTATGACCTGGCTTCTCTCCTTCAGTGCTGGAAAGAAGAGCGAGCCACTTCAACTGCTGCCGCAACCGCAGATGCTCACCATCGCCCCCTCCAAGCAGCACAGGCTCCATCAGGGCAAACCTGATCCCTCCGTCATCACCGAAAAAGCGATTGCTGCGATACCAGAAGCAAAAGTGAATTTCAACGAGACATACCGGCTCATTATTACTCCCGACTCCATACGGATTGAAGCCACCACTGATACAGGAATCTATTGGGCTCGGCAGACACTGAACCAGATCATCGCCTCCTCGGGCGGGAAAAGCATTCCCTGCCTGGAGATTATTGACTGGCCTGCCTTCCGCGTGCGCGGATTTATGCACGATGTGGGGCGCAGCTTTATCTCCGTAGAGGAGCTAAAGAAACAGATCACGCTGCTCTCACAGTTCAAGATCAACGTCTTCCACTGGCACCTGACCGAGAACCAGGGATGGCGACTGCAAAGCAGGCGCTACCCGCAGTTGAACGACAGCTGCAATTTCACCCGCCTGCCAGGTAAATACTACACCTTCGCTGATGCACATGAGATTGCCGCCCACTGCAAAGAGCACCACATAATGCTGATCCCAGAGATCGATATGCCGGGCCACAGCGCCGCCTTCATACGTGCCGCAAGACACGATATGCAGTCGCCCGAAGGGATGAACATTCTGAAAGACCTTATGGAGGAGATCTGCACCGAGGTATTTCCCGACGCACCCTGGATCCATATCGGTACCGATGAGGTGGAGTTCACGAACCCCTCCTTTTTGAAGGAAATGGTTGTACACATCCGGGGGTTCGGCAAAAAGGTGATCTCATGGAATCCCGGATGGGAATACAAGCCCGGAGAAATTGATGCCATACAGCTCTGGAGCTACCGCGGTAAGGCGCAACCGGGCATCCCCGCCATCGACTCCCGGTTCCACTACATCAACCACTTCGATGCGTTTGGCGACATCGTGGCGTTATATAATAGCCGCATATGTGACACTGATCAGGGAAGCGACAAAATAGTAGGTTCCATCCTGGCTGTATGGAACGATCGACTGCTGACCAATGAAAAGCAGATCATGCTGCAAAATTACTTTTATCCCAATATGCTTGCGCTGACAGAACGGGCCTGGCGGGGCGGTGGATCGGAATATTTTGACAAAAACGGCGTCATCCTGCCAACCGACGAAAACGATGAGGCTTTCCGCTCGTTTGCCGATTTCGAGCGGCGAATGCTCTGGCATAAAAAAAACACATTTTCCGGCGAACCGTTTGCCTACGTGAAACAGGCCAACTTAAAGTGGCGAATTACCGATGCATTCCCGAACGATGGAGACCTGTTGAAATCGTTTCCGCCCGAGACCAAAATTGCCGATACATACGAATACAATGGCATCAAATACGGTTCGCGCGATGCTATCGGTGCGGGAATCTACCTCCGCCACGTGTGGGGAAACACTGTCCCGGCTTTCTACGATAAGCCGCAGGAAAACCACACTGCCTACGCCTACACCTTTGTCTGGTCGCCCAAAAAGCAGACTGTGGGACTCTGGGTAACGACGCAAGACTACAGCCGCTCCGAGAGCGACCTGCCTCCTCCGCAGGGGGAGTGGGACTACCGAAAGAGCCGCATCTACCTCAACGATACAGCGATTACCCCGCCTCGCTGGGAGAACAACCACACCAAAAAGAGCAACGAGATAACGCTGAAGAATGAGAACTTCACCGCCCGTCCGCCCCTGCCGGTAACTCTGAAGAAAGGATGGAACAAGGTGTTTCTCAAGCTTCCGGTGGGCAAGTTTTCTACGCCTGAGGTGCGGTTGCAGAAATGGATGTTTGCTTTCCTGTTTGTCACCCCTGACGGAAGTGAGAGAGCGGAAGGTCTGGTTTACAGCCCCGACCGGATAAGATAAACAACCGATGAAAGGATATCACGCAACAACGACACGCTCATTGATCATTTTCAGTATCCTGACGATACTATGTATTGCTTTGATGCTGTCGTGCAAAGCGCTCCACAATAAAAAGAAAGATATGAATTTACCTGTACAAAACTGATGACAAAAGGATTGAATGATAGCCTGACAAAAGGGACCTCAGCTACATATTATGCTCTAATAGACAACAATCGAGTGGTTGCCGGCGGTGGCCAACTTTTCAGACAAACCCAGATTTAAAGGCGGATTTAAAGCATATTACTCCAATAATTATGCCTTAACACTGATTTTAGGAAGATCTACAGAGGCAATCAATCTGGATGGCGGAGGCTCATCATGCATGTTAATAAATGGGAAGGAAACAATAATTCCCAGCGATGGTAAACAACGGACCATTACAAATATGGTAGCAATATATTGATATAGACATTTCAGAATTAAAAAACAATAAATAAAGAGAATTAAGATGGATAGAAGAAGTTTTATTACGTACGCTACTTTATTGGGAGGTTCTGCAGCATTAAAGGGTAATAATACTTTTATACCCTCCAAGAAACATATAAAAAAGTCCATTAATTCCAGATCACGTGAACTACACGCAGATGTCATCATCCTGGGTGGAGGAATGGGGGGGTGTGCTGCCGCTCTTGCCTGTTGCCGCAATGGACTGAGTGTGATCATGACCGAAGAGACCGACTGGATTGGTGGGCAAGTGTCCCAGCAGGGAGTCCCTCCCGACGAACACCAGTGGATCGAGACCCACGGCGCACCGCAATCGTATCGAGAGTTCAGAAATAAGGTACGCAACTACTACCGTCAGAATTATCCGCTTACGGAAGCGGCCCGCGGCCGGGTAAATCTCAATCCGGGTGATGGGAGCGTATCCAGGATATGTCATGAGCCAAGAGTTGCCGTGTCCGTCTTGACAGATATGCTTTCGCCGTTTCTTAGTACCGGAAAATTGCGGATTCTCCTTAACCATAAGGTATGGAGCAGCGAAGTCTACGGTGACCAGGTAATAAGTGTAGCAGTAAAGAGCATGGAAAAAGGTGACCGGACTATATTAACGGGTGATTCTTTCGTTGATGCAACTGAATGTGGAGATCTGCTCCCATTGACAAATACGGAATATATTACAGGTACAGAATCGAAACATGACACTAAAGAACTGCATGCACCCGAAAAGGCTGATCCGATGAACAACCAGGCATTTACCGTCTGCTTTGCAATGGATTATCAACCCGGAAGAGACAATGTACAGGATCCTCCAAAGGAGTATGATTTCTGGAGAAAATATGTTCCTGAATTGACTCCTCCCTGGTCGGGAAGGTTGCTCGATTTATCCTACTCTAATCCACGTACGCTGCAACCTCAGAAAGTGGGCTTCGACCCATCGGGGAAAAACCCGGAAGGTCTCTTCAACTTATGGAACTACCGTCGCATCATAAACCGACAAAACTTTGTTGAAGGCACATATGATGGAGATATCACCATTGTCAACTGGCCACAAAACGATTTTCTTTTGGGTAACCTGCTGGATGTGCCGGAAAAAACATTCAAAGAAAATGTTGAAAAGGCAAAACAGTTGAGCCACGCACTCTTCTACTGGTTGCAAACCGAGGTGCCCAGACCCGATGGCGGTAAAGGATGGCACGGCCTAAGGCTGCGAGGGGATATCATGGGCACCCATGACGGGATGGCAAAATATCCCTACATCCGGGAATCAAGACGCATCCGTGCCGAATTCACAGTTCTGGAAGAACACGTGGGAGCCGAAAACAGACGTTTGGTTGCCGGCGATATTAAAGGGATGCGTTCCGCAGAATTTTTCGACAGTGTGGGCATCGGTTTTTATGCCATCGACCTGCATCCCTCTACAGGTGGCATCAATTATATCGACATTCCGTCGCTTCCTTTCCAAATACCACTCGGCGCACTGCTACCCATACGTATGAACAACCTGCTCCCGGCCAACAAAAACATCGGCACCACTCATATCACCAACGGCTGTTACCGGTTGCACCCTGTGGAGTGGAGCATTGGAGAAGCGGTAGGCCAACTGATTGCTTTCGCAAAAAAGAAGGAGGTGCCTTTCAGAGCTGTAAGGGAACAGCGGGAGCTTTTGACGGATTTTCAACAAATGTTACATAAGCAGGGTGTGGAAACTGAATGGCCTTGACCCGTAAGGCAGCTTTTATAAACATTATTAACAACATACAGGAGATGAAAAAAACAAGCCATTTAATATTGATTCTGATTTTAGGACTAATCGCAATGAACATGAATGCAGAAGGTATGAAAA
>ENA-UOOK01006072-UOOK01006072.1-fermentation-metagenome-genome-assembly--contig:-NODE-6072-length-11759-cov-19.219241_pt1 | contig 11759 bp, 18 predicted proteins | sample MGYA00245777_ERZ724023 | MGnify/ENA primary metagenome ERZ724023 (study PRJEB28704, sample SAMN03018312) | fermentation metagenome | biome: anthropogenic terrestrial biome; feature: soil... | reverse complement strand
GACAGATTAGCAGTATATATCCCTGAGATACTATCTTTAAGATTTTGAATATTGCGATTTAGGATGCGAAAATTCAGTAATTTTACATTGCTTGACATGAAAAGAATAATGCTTTAATATGATGTAAAGCGTGCTTACATGGATGAAGCTGAATTGTTTTGTTTACAACACGTTTACAACAAAAAGCTTGTTTTAGCCTGTAAAACCGTTGATTTACGTTAACATATACTTATCATTTTACTTGTTTGCTGTATTTCTTTGTTTTAACGGGAATTCTGTATATGATTGTTGAAACGCCCTAAATATGGGGCGTTTCAAGTGATTCCGAGCGTGGTATATTGATTGATTCTGAATCGAATTGATATAAATTGAATAAAACGGTTTACAACACGTTTACAACAAATATGCAAAATATGAATATTTATACATTTTTAGGTATCTTTTCGATTTCCACTCTCAATTCTTCAATATCCCTGTGCCCATACACCTTGTTTGTTATGTCTTTTCCGAAACTGTGTCCGAGCATTCTTTTTCGGTCATTTTCATTTATTTTATATTTTTCACATAAATAAGAAAACGTATGCCTACAATCTTGGGGCGTATGCTTTTCTATTTTGATATTTTTTAGCGTGATATACATTCTTTCCCTAAAAGCACCATCACTCACAGTCAATAAGCATCCATATTTCTTGAGCCTATGCTTAACCAGAGGAAGTACTGCTGAATGTATTGGAACGATTCTGTTTTTTCCTGCTTGAGTTTTAACCCCACCTTGGAAATATTTATTGTCCAAATCTATTTTTAAATTTTCATATGCCGATATCCTGTATCCGGAATAACACATAATCAAAATAAATTCCACTATATCATCATTTTTATTTTTCCACAATATCTTTAATTCATCCTCGGTGAATGGAATTCCGTTTTCATCGTCATCCGCAATACTGATTTCGATATGCTGGATAATATAGGCCGCCATAGTTTCATCGCAGTACCCGTGAGCAGGCGCGTATCTATACATTTGTTTTATAAGAGAAACTATCAATTCCAGTGATGAATGTTTTAATTTACAGTCGTCAATAATTTGCTGTAAATCTTCGAGTGTTAAACTGGCAAACGGCTTGTCATGGACTGGTTCACAATTATTAAAGCCAGACCTTATCCCGCGATGTGACGAATAAGACAATTTTTTCCCTTTTTTTGATTCAAACTTGAATTTGTAAAACTCTTCGTAAACCTCCGAGAAAGTAGGGCTCTTTTCTTCTTTTTTCTCTGATTCAATGCCCTGTATCTTGTTGTAGTCTGCCAGCATCTTCTGAACAAAAATATTTTCATCCGTATTGTCATCTATTGCAAGCTCCCGCTCATCCCCTGGCTTGTACGTCCCAGCTTTATATGAGGTCAGCACCCCTACGCCTTTGAGCCATTCATCCGTATAGCAGATAGCAGGCTGTGATATAGCTTTTCCCTCTTCATCGTACTTTGCTGGTGGGTACACGCCATAAGGGTTCCTGCGCCCTTTTCCCAGGTATCTTATTTGCCCGTATCCATTTGGAAGTTTTGGGTGTTTTTTTCTTCTTGGCATGTCAACCCTCCTGATTCTGCGTATAAAAATAGCACCCGGTCTACTAATTTATTGACCGATTGCTCCGGAGATGATACAATGTTTTTGGGTTAATTCTGCATATCTCCGGATATGTGAGCCGTTCGGTATTGTCAGTACCGGGCGGTTTTTATTTATTGCATTACTACATCAATTATAAATGGTGAAAATTGTAAGTCATAATTATCGCTCATTCCCTCTGCATATATCTGGAAACTTGCGGAGCTGTCCATTGCTGGGAACACCAGCACGCCGGATGATGATGCACTTGGCAGGATATCCGATGATAATTGTGGATAATCTCCTTCGTAGCTTGACATGGAGCTTGAATCCTGCGCTATCTGATTCCCATTCTGGATTAACTTGATATCATACGTGAAAAATGAGAACTTATCTGGTGATGCATTGGTTGCGGTAACATACATTCTCGTTTCTTTTTCAGCGTATTCAACTTTTTCAAGTTTGAATGAAACTCCATTTTGCTCTACAGCACCATTTTCAATTGTCGCCTCTTTGACTGTGGGTGCTATTGCGTCTATATAAGAAAGCACCTCTATGCTGTCTGCTTCAATCAATGGAGCAGATATAGAACCGCCAAATGCGTTTTCTCCCTCGAAAGTCCCGTTGATTTTGCCATCTACCATGATATATGAATCCGATGTCAGCTCCATGCCATCGGTATTATCGTAGTATACGATAAAGTTGTTTGAAGAGTTTTCAGGATTATGATATACCTGTAAAGCGACAGAGCTTCCGTCAACCTCCGGTTCCACAAATATCTTACCACTCATTTTCACATACTTTCCTTTGAACTTGTCTGGAGAACTAAATACATCCCCGATCTGCGCTTCATCAATATACTCTTTTTTTGTTTCCTTGGCGGAAGTTTCTTTTGCTGGTCCGTTACTTTCTCCGCACGCAGATAATAAAAATATCATCATTCCTGCCAGTACAACTATTAATAATCGTTTTTTCATTTTCTTTTTCCTCCCTCATTATATTGGAATATTTATGTTATGCCTTGTGGCTTAACATTATGTCGATATATATCATATTTTACCATATTTTTCCAGAGAAAACACCATATCTTTCCATTCTATAGTTTGTTTACTTATTAACACAATGGAAAGGTTATCAACAACTTATCCACATACTTATGAACAAAATATACAAACATATGTTCTGTTTTCTCTTGAAATAGCTACCGTATAATGCTAATATAGTCTCAATGAGAAACGGACATGTATTCGAGATGCGGAGGGCACACTTATGGAAAACGAGGACTACAAGGACCTAATGATTGAATTAATCAGAAGAATGGAAGATGAGGAGCTTATCAAATCACTCTTTTGGATAATTCAAAAGCTATGCAGGGGATTTTAACCCCTGCGGCTTAAGAGTTCCATATAGTCCTGTAATTTATCCAGATCATCCTCCGAGTATGAATTTATCTCTATTACGATATTTTTAAATTTATCATCATCTCTAAATCTGAACTGGATATCATTTGTAATATCATCCACCCGTTCTTTAATTGTTATCAGATCCGTCACTTCAATCATCAGCCATATGGCGATATCCACTATCTTATCTACTCGTGGAGTCTTTTTGCCATTGCACCAATCAGATGCTGTCGCTGATGTTACTGCCATTTTCTTGTATAAATCTGCCTGTGTTTTTCCACGTCTCTCCAACCAGTAATTTAGGTTTTCAGAAAAAATCCTTCTTAAATCTTCATCCATTTATTTATACCTCCATTAAAATGTAGTATAAACTATAGGCTAGCAAAAATCAATACAAAAGTTAAAAAAGGTTAGTAAAAGTCATTGACATACTAACTAAAAGCTAGTATAATCCAAGATGTAAATAACAAAGATTCATAAAAACAAGCGTAAGGAGGTGGCCTGTTTTGAGAGGTACTGAAAAGTTACCAATGAAGGTTTTAAGGGTTGCGGCGAATCTCACCCAAAGAGAAGCGGCTGAACAAATAGGCGTAAATAAAAACACTTATAGCAATTGGGAAAGATACAAGACATACCCAGATGCGATGCAGCTCATTAAAATGTCAAAAGCATTCGAGTGCTCAATGGATGCTTTTTATTTTCCAACAGATGCTAGCTTAAAGCGAGCAAACAATGAAAAAATTCAGCGAAAGGAGATAGTATGAACAATTTGAAAATTGAAAACATGTTGGACAGCAAAGAAGTAGCTGAAATGGTGGGAAAAGAGCACAAAGAGTTGCTTAGAGATGTTCGGAGATATTGCAACCAATTAGGAGAGCGCAAAATTGCGCTTACCGATTTCTTCAAAGAATCTTCCTATATAACAGAACAAAATAAAAAAATGCCCTGCTATCTGGTAACAAAGAAGGGGTGCGAATTTATAGCCAATAAACTCACGGGTGCTAAAGGCGCTGAGTTTACCGCAAAGTACATTAATCGTTTCCATGACATGGAAGGGATAATTGCAAAGGGATTTGACTTAAGTGAATTGTCACCGGAGCTTCAAGCTATATTCTCACATGACAAAAAGATTCAAGTCGTGGAGCAAAGAGTCGATCATCTGGAAAACACCATGAACATCGACTACGCCCAGCAGAAACAGTTAAGGAATTTCGCCAATGAAGTTGTTGTCAATGCAATCGGCGGCAAAAACGCTAAAGCCTATACATATACCGATGAAGACGGAAAGAGGATTTGCAAGAAATGCTTCTCTCGGTTCTGGAATGATTTCAATGATTATTTTGAAATCAATGCATATGCGAATCTGCCGAGGGTTAAGTTCCAAGATGCATTGGAGTACATTAATCACTGGCAGCCACCCGTAAACATGCAGTTAGAAATCGGACGAATCAACAGAATGGCAGGTGATTAATTTGCATGACATTCTAAACGCAACACAGGCTGCAAAAGTAATTGGATGTGCTAGACAGGAATTAGCTGAAAAAGGAAAGCGTGGTATATGGCCATTTATCAAAGTGATTACTCCAAAGGAATCCGGCAAAACGGTCAATAGATATGAGATTAACAAAAGGGACTTGGCAAATTATCTCAAGATTCCGTATGAGGAAGTTGATAAGCGGCTTTCTTTGGAAGAAAAGTGAAAGGAGGATAAGTTAATGCAGAAGGAAGAATACAGGCGGTTATACAAAGAACTATATCCACTGGTAGAGCGGATGCAGGAAATACTTGAGAACCACGGAGTAAACAAAGGGATATCGCTCACGACCTTCGAAGACGGGTACATAACTCTTGATTTGCGAAGTGTCGGGGACTATGGGCTCGTCAAACCTAGAAACGGTGAAGATGTTTTGCTTTGGAACAATGACCCGACGCATCCAATCGTAACCGAACCATTATTTGAGAAAGGAGAACCAGAATGCGAAGAATCAGAGACATGCCCCGGCGATACAAAATAGAGCTAATCAGGCTTATTGGAACTATGCTGATGTTTTGTGCGGTGTATGTGTTTATCGCAAGGCTGGCATAAAGAAAAGTGCTCACATAAACCCGGCAAGGTATGGAGCACTCGGAAAACTATTCAACATTATTGTATATCAAACAGAAAGGAATGTAAATGATTAAATCAGAAGAAGGCGTGGTTAGCATCATTGGTGAGCAGGTTGTTGTTGAAGCTGAGTTCCTCTGTGCGACATTATCGCTGAAAAAGGCAATGATGCAAGATTTTAGAATGGATGAAAAACATGCAAATAAGAGAATATCAAAACTTGTTAAATTTGCCCTGACATCAGATGCAGAACCACATAATCCAAGCGAGGTAAACGAATGAAGCAGACTAAAAAGTTGACTCGGGACCAGAAGAAACTTCTTTCCAGCCGTGGTATGGACCCGGGCGAATGGAAACTGATTCACGAATCAAAAACAGATTTACAACTTATCCGCACGCTGACGGGTGAGATTGAAACCATAGAAAAGTGAGGGAATGATTTTGACAACAGTAAAAATTAAGAAATTGATACTCGCAGATTTTAAGGGTATTAGGGAGAAAGAATATTCATTTGGAGATATCACAAAAATTATGGCTGCTAATGGTCTTGGCAAGACCACGATTTCAAGCGCATGGTACTGGCTGAACTCTGATAAGGATTACAGTTTGAAAAGTAATCCGAACATTCTTCCAATAGGTGTAGAAGAGTGCCACCCACGGGTTGAAGCCGTTCTGGATATTAATGGTAAGGAAGTAACGATTGCTAAACAGCAAAAAACTTCTAAAAGCAAACCGGATGATAGAAGAATTGTAAAGACCAGCACCACAAATACATATGAGATTAATTCCGTTCCGAAGACGGAGCGTGACTTCCGTGAATATCTGGAACTGGAGGGTATTGACTGGGATTTATTTCTTCCGATTAGTCATCCAAATGTATTTACTGGACAGAAAGCTACTGACATGCGGAAAGTACTTTTCAAAATGGCAAGTGAAAAATCTGACTTTGATATTGCTGGAATAAATGAAGATACTGCGGATGTGGCTGAATTGTTGTCAGACTACAAATTGGAAGAGATTGAAGCCATGCACAAGGCTTCCAAGAAAAAAGCTGAACAGCAGGTTAAATCCATACCAGACCAGATTGTTGGTTTGGAAAAAGCTAAAGTGGATATCGACACCGCTGAACTGGAATTGCAGAAGACCGCCTTAAATGGGCAGATTAAAGCAAGAGAAGATATGATTTCTGACAGCAGTAAGGCTGCGGAGGACTACGAAAAGAAGTCCCAGGGGATTCTGGACGTGAAGTTTAAGATTTCTGATATTGAGCGTGCAGCTACAGAAAAATTGAGTGCTGAGAAGAAAATCATTCAGGATGAACTTCAATCAGCAGAACAGAGATTCTATTCTGCGGAAATGGCTCACAAAAGAGCGGAGCAGAAGATTGAGAACCACAATAGCGAAATCGATTCATTGGAAAAGAAGAAAGTTTCTCTTCAAAATGACTGGAAACAGGTTAAGGTCAAAACATTCGGGGAATTTACTGAACTTCCGGCATTTGATGAAGATACTCTGATTTGCCCGACTTGCGGTCAGGCACTTCCAGAAGATTTAAAATCTGAAAAGATTGCTGATTACAAAGAACGTAAGGCTGAACATCTAGCGGCTTACGAGAAAGGAAAAAAAGATTTTGGAGCTGCAAAGGCTACTTCACTGGAAAAGATTACTAAACAGGGAAATGAAGTCGTTCAGCAAATTAAAGATCTGAAAGCTGAAATTGCAATCTTACAAGAAGAAATTGAAAAGCAAAAATCCGAGAAACTCAATGCCAACAAGAAAAAAAATGAGCTGACCGAGAAATTGAACGCTCTGCCGGAAAAAGCTGATTTATCGGAGAATCAGGAGTACGAGTCTTTGTGCTTACAGGTTTCCAAAATGGAAGAGGTTCTTCATGCTGAAAATTCGCAAACCGATTATAGAAGTGCTTTAAAAGCCGAAATCACAGAGTTCCAAGCGCAACTGGACGGAATCAATGCTGAACTCGGAAAGGCTGCTCACAACGTGGATATTGACGAACAGATTTCCGATTTACAGGAGAAACAGAGAGACTACGAACAGGCAAAGGCTGATTCTGAAAAGATTCTTTATGAGTTGAGCCTGATTTCCAAGAGAAAAAATGAGTTGCTTGTGGAAGAGATTAATAATCATTTTGGAGTTGTGCGCTGGATTTTGTTCGACTACCAGAAGAATGGGGAATATAAGGAAGTTTGCATTCCAACTGTAGACGGAAAGCGTTTTGGTGAAAGCACGAATACAGGACGTGAGATTATCGCAAAACTGGATATTTGCAACAGCCTACAGAAGTTCTTTGGAATCAGCATTCCAGTCTTCCTTGACGGAGCGGAGAGCATCAATGAAGAGAACATTCCAGAAATGGACAGTCAACTCATTTTGCTGAAAGTAACTGGAGATAAAGAATTGAAAGTGGAGGCATTGCGTTGAAGTACAAGAAACAAGTCCTTAATTTTTTAGGTGATAATCATACCATGATTAATTCCCTGATGTCCAGAGAAGAGAAGCGCATATTCAATGGAGATGTAGTTGGAATCATGGAAAAAGAAATAAAGCAGCAGGTAGCAAAGGAGGAGAAGAAATGAACTTTTACAAAGTAAAGTTTCTGAAAAACGGAAACCCACAGGGCAGGGCTTATACATATAAGTCAGAACTGGCATTGCAGCCTGATGATGTGGTGGTGTTACCCGGAGGTAAGTACGGGATTGTAATTGATGAACCAGTAGACCTGGAATGGGTAGAGACATATGGTTCTGACAATATCAAAGCTATTGTCAAAAAAGTTGAAGAAAGCGAGGAATAGCAATATGGAGATAACGGTAAAGAGAAATGAGAGATTACGTGTTTATGACAATACAGACGGTACAAAAACCGTAACTATTACTAAGGTTGAATCTAAATTAAAAGACCTTAATCCCGGAGAGGTGTTCCGGATAGGGGATAATGATTTTATCGTATTGGAACAGGACGTAGAAAATGGCGTAACTTGTGTAATTTCTAAATGGCTCATGGCGGAGAATGTTCGATTTGGAAACAATAACGATTATTGTAATTCCAATCTCAAAACAGTCATGGAAACTGATATCCTTCCCATTATTGAAAGAGAAGTCGGGGCTGAAAATATATGTGTACACACAGTGTCGTTAAGGAGTGTTGATATGCAGCACGGAACTAGAACGCTTAGATGCAGAATCCGTCCTATCACTTTTGATGAAGCACGTAAATACAATAATCTTCTGGTAAGCGAAGAACTGGATGATTGGTGGTGGACTTGCACGCCCTGGAGTACAGAAGAAAGAGGGTGGGGACGCTCAATTACCGTTGTTTCGCCGTCCGGCTACATCATCGACGGCTACTTCGGCAGCGTCAGCGGTGTTCGCCCATTTTGCATCTTAAATTCTAATATCTTTGTATCGAAAGGGGAGTAATTATGGGGAATAACTTAAAAGAAAGACTTAGCATTGTGGAAACCGAAATTGAAGCTATCAAGAAGGAATTGAGTTTCAAGAAGTTCCAGGGGTTAACAGTTGGGGACACGTTTCAGCTCATAGGCGTGAACTGGAGAATTCTGGATATTACAGGCAAAGGGTATTTGTGTCTGGCAGAAATCATAGACGATTCAATGAGGTTTGGCGGTGAGTCCAATGACTGGAAATCCAGTGGTTTAAGAGGATATCTCAACGGTAAAATTCTTCATGAGATTGCGGAAGAGATTGGCGCTGATAATGTGATTCCGTTTGAAAGAGACTTGATTTCATTAGACGGACAAACGGAGTATGGGAAGTGCACGGAAAAAGTGTCTCTCATATCTCTGGATCAATACAGGAAATACAGAAAACTCATCCCTAATAGCGAAAAGTATTGGTGGACGCTTACACCGGATAGTACAAAGGGGAATGATGATAGCCGATGGGTTCTCGTTGTTTCGCCGTCCGGCCTCGTCAACTTCAGCAACTGCGACCTCGGCAACGGTGTTCGCCCATTCTGTATCTTTTCATCTGCTCTCTTTGAATCATAGGTGAAAATATGGCATCAAATGACCTACAGGTAATTTTAAAAGCAAAAGAACTTGCCGCACACACATTAAGGTTGACTTCAAACTGCAATCATTATCCAAAGAAATATAGGTTTTCGCTTGTGGATAAGATGCAGACAAAGGCACTTAACATGTATGAATCACTAATGGAAGCCAACCGAACGGACATCAGGGACTACAAAAGAGAGCGGTCTGAATTACAAACTAGGGCGATTACTTATTGTGATGAATTGCTTTTCTACATAGAACTTTCAAATGAATTAAACTTGATAAGTAATTCCAGTATGGGATATTGGTCAAAAATGGTGTGCGACATCAAGCATATGGCAATTGCATGGCGTAGCAAGGACAAACAGCGTTAATATTTCAGGTTTCATGTCGTATAAACCGTTGTTTCGCCGTCCGGCAACATCAACAACAACAACTACGACAACAACAACGGTGTTCGCCCATTCTGTATCACAGACAGTCGGAGTAGACATAAAGTCGAAACCAGAAGAGATACAAAAAGGCATGAGACCTTCCGCTTAGCGGTAAATACAAAGGTGTTTTTAAAATGGATAAAGATATTATTACGGATTTCAACAATTTGTATAAGGCTTATCGGAAAGCTAAAAGGTGTAAGGGACACAATGGAAGTTGTGCTAAATTCCAAACCATGAGCCTTGAAGGAGTTCATACATTAAAAGAGCAACTTGAAAATCAGACCTATTTCATGGCTCCGTATAACGAATTCAAAATATACGAGCCGAAGGAAAGAGTTATTAAGTCTTGTGCATTCAAAGACAAAGTAGTTCAGCACTGTTTATGTGACGAAATTATGCATCCGAAACTGTCCAGAGTGTTTATAAAAGAGAATTCGGCAGGGCAAAAAAGCAAGGGCACGCTATATAGCATGGACATTCTTAAACAACATATGTACGGGTTCTATGGGAAACACGGGACGAACGGCTGGATTCTGAAATGTGACATTACTAAATTCTTCTATCAAATAGACCATGAAATATTAAAAGATATCGTGGATTATTATTTCACAGACGAATACACAACATGGCTAAATCACATTTTCATCGACAGCACAGATGGATTAGGGTTACCTCTTGGAAATCAAGTGGCACAGGCATATGCAATATTGATGTTGGACTGCATAGACCACTTAGTGACCGGAGAACTTGGAATTAAATATTATGGCAGATATATGGATGATTTTTATTTGATCCATCATGACAGGGGGTATTTGAGGTTTTGCCTTGAATGCATTACAGAAATGGTTTCGAGCCTAAAATTGTCATTGAATGGGAAAACACAGATATGTCCATTTAAGAATGGAATGTCATTTCTGGGGTTCCACCATTATATTACGCCGGATGGAAAGTACATCAGGAGGCTAAAGTCTGAAAATAAGCGTAAGGCTAAAAAGAAAATTCGTAGCATGGCGAAAATGGTGAAGTCTGGAAAGATGTCGGATAAGGATTTTTACCAAAGGTATGAAGCGTGGAAAAATCATGCTTCACATGGAAACTGTAAGAAATTAATTTTTAGTATGGATCAGATGGTTCAGAAAACTATGGAGGGATAATTAATGGCAGTAACTAAAACAAAACAGGAAGTCGCAGAAACAGGAAAGCAACAGGCGGGACTTGTGGTAAATAACTCTTTTATTGACGGTCTTTCCGCACAATTAAAGGAAAAAGAAAAGTATGGATTGACATTTCCTGCCGACTACAATCCCACAAACGCCCTGACAGGCGCATACCTGGTGTTACAGGAAACCGAAGACAAAAACCACAAGTGCGTGTTGCAATCTTGCACACAGGCGAGTATAGCACACACACTCATGGATATGGTGACTATGGGACTATCCATGCAGAAGAAACAATGTTATCCGGTTGCTTACGGCGGAAAATTGCAGTGTCAGGTTTCTTATCACGGGCACAAAGCGATGGCTCACAGATATGGCGCAAAAACGATTAATGCGGAAGTTATCTATAAGGGTGATACATTTAAGTATCATATCGAAAATGGTCGCAAGGTGTTGGATGAACATACGCAGGATTTCCAAAATATTGATTTGGATAAAATTGTTGGCGGCTACTGCGTGATTCAGTTGACGGACAATACTGTTTATCTGGAAGTTATGAACATCAATCAGATAAAAACAGCTTGGAAGAAAGGATACGGCTACAAAGAAAATTCCGGTACTCATAAAGATTTTACAGACATGATGGTAAAGAAAACTGTTACATCAAGAGCCTGCAAACAGATTGTGCAGCAGTACGGAGATGTATTTGCAGTTGACACATATGAAAATGTTGAGTCACATGCGGATGATGATAAGGTCGTTGCTGATTCTGATTATGACATTCAGCAGAATGAAAATTCCGTTGATTTCCCAGAAGATGATGTTATTGATGCAGCCGAGGAAGATGTCAAGGATATTCCGGTAGAAGAAAATGAGCCAGTGAAGGAATCAGACGAGGAAGAAGTTCCAGAGTTCATGCAGGAGTAAATATATGAAGCTGAAAGTTTTAGGTTCCGGGTCTTCTGGAAACTGTTACATATTGGAGAATGACAATGAGGCTTTAATCATTGAGGCTGGCG
>ENA-UOOK01006071-UOOK01006071.1-fermentation-metagenome-genome-assembly--contig:-NODE-6071-length-11760-cov-3.109697_pt1 | contig 11760 bp, 12 predicted proteins | sample MGYA00245777_ERZ724023 | MGnify/ENA primary metagenome ERZ724023 (study PRJEB28704, sample SAMN03018312) | fermentation metagenome | biome: anthropogenic terrestrial biome; feature: soil; material... | reverse complement strand
AAAAAAAAATCCTTTTTTTTTTAATTTTAAAGCTATTTGTAAAAGCTCGGGGTCGTGGAAATGATAAATATCTGCGTTTACTTCTAATGCTTTTTTCAACATCACCTTTGGGGAATTGAAAATGCGGTCAAACCTGTTTTTAGGTTCAAAGTGTACCGGGATGATCGATACCCCATTATTTATTTCAGGCTGCGATCCCTTCTTTTCTGCAACCAAAAGAATAACTTCATATCCGGCGTTAACAAGAGACGTGCATTCCTTATAAAATATTCTTGTGTCGTATCTTGGATGAGCACTTGTAACATGGCAAACTTTTTTCATGACAAAACAAACCTTCAATACTGATTTAATTGATCAGTCATCGTTTTTACAATTTTATCTGCGGCATGTCCGTCACCAAATATATTGGCAGGATAATCGAATGGCTTCATGATCTCTGAAATCAAAGATTTCCAATCTGCCTGAATAGGATCGCCGATCAATGTATGCCATCCAGTATCTGTTATCTCCTGCCATCCCTGGGGCATTGTGAGGATACCTCTTTTACCTGCCCAGTATGACTCCTTCTGAAATCCTCCGCTGTCAGTTAAAATAGGACCTTCCCATCTTGTAAACTTATGCAGTCCACCAAGCTTTTTTACAGTTTTATCTCCCGGTCTTAGGTGTAGATGATAAGTATTACAAAGTTGAACTTGGCATTTTATTTTTTTTAAGTCAAGTGCAGATACGCCGCCTTTAATCGCCCCGCAAGTTGCTACATTCATAAATGCAGGAGTTTGAATTATACCATGAGGCGTTACAAATTCCCCGCGCCTGGCTGTATTGGATGTACTTTTTAATTTATACATTTATATAGTCCTTTCAATAAATAAACATTGCATCGCCAAAACTGAAAAACCTGTATTTTTCTTTAACTGCTATTTTATAAGCATTCATTGTATTATCATAACCCGCAAAGGATGAAACAAGCATAATTAACGTACTTTCCGGAAGATGAAAATTTGTAATTAAACCGTCAAGCACTTTAAATTTATAACCCGGGTAAATAAAAATATCAGTCCAGCCGGCACTTTCTTTTATACATCCTTCTTTTGTACCTACTGATTCAAGAGTCCTGCAGCTTGTTGTTCCAACTGCAATTACGCGGCCTCCGTTTTTCTTCGTTTCATTAATTAAATCCGCTGTACACTTAGGTAAATAATAATGTTCAGAGTGCATTTTATGGTCAGTAATTTTATCTGCTGTAACAGGGCGAAAAGTTCCCAGTCCTACATGTAGTGTTACAAAAGCAATTTTTACACCCTTTGCTTTAATTTTTTCAATCAGCTGAGGAGTAAAATGTAAACCCGCTGTAGGAGCTGCTGCAGAACCAATCTCTTTTGAATAAACTGTTTGATAACGTTCGTTATTTTCAAGATGTTGAGTTATATAATGCGGAAGCGGCATCTGACCTATTTTATCTAAAATTTCATAAAAGTTTCCGTCATAACTGAAATTAACCAAACGGTTTCCATCTTCAATTATATCTAAAACCTCTGCTTTTAATATGCCGTCTCCAAATACAAAGTGTGTACCTGGCTTAGCACGTTTACCCGGACCGCATAGAACTTCCCAAATATCTTTTTCTCGATGATTTAAGAGCAAAAATTCTACTTTAGCTCCTGTTTGTTCTTTTATTCCGTATAATCTTGCAGGAAGAACGCGAGAATCATTAAGAACAAGACAGTCGTTGGGGGTTAAATTATCAATAATATTGTAAAAATGCTTATGTGAAATTTCTCCCGTGTTTCGATTTAGCGTTAGCAGCCTTGAAGAATCCCGAGGCTCAATCGGTGTTTGAGCTATAAGTTCCTTTGGCAAATCATAATTAAAATCTTTTGTCTGCAAATTTTGCAAATCTAATTCCATTTTTTATATCTCCTAATATTTATTATCAATAGTTTATTATAAATAAATTGACAAGCAATAGCAACACATGTTATTATTAATTAAAATTAATTCTTAAGATAGAGGCGCGAATTTAAAGAGTAATGTGTAGTAGGCTGCCCAAAGCTGATGATAACATATAAAAGGTAAATTCGCCGAAGGGAATTTTAGGGAAGAAATTTGCCTGGTTGTTTTGTTAATAACTTTGCAACTGTCATCATTTGATATTATGGTGAAGCGCTATCGGCTTATTTAGGTTTGGCTTGAACACTTTAAGCCTTACTGCATTTGTCGAACAGTTTCAATAAATATTTACTTGATGACCGGTGTATAACCGGTTTTTTTAATATAATTATATTTTTTATCAAGTTTCAGTCATATATTATTATTGGAGGAATACGAATGAAAAAGTATAACGTAGGTATAATAGGTGCAACAGGAATGGTAGGTCAAAGATTTGCAACTTTACTTGAAAATCATCCATGGTTCCATGTAACGGCATTAGCGGCAAGTGCTCGTTCAGCAGGAAAAACATATAAAGAAGCTGTCGGAGACCATTGGCTTATGACAACGCCTATGCCAAAACCAATGGAAAATATGGTTGTTTTTAACGCTGAAAAAGATGTTAAAGAAGTTACCTCATTAGTAGATTTTGTTTTCTGCGCTGTTAATATGAATAAAGATGAAATTAAAGCACTGGAAGAAACATATGCAAAAGCTGAATGTCCTGTCATGTCAAATAACAGTGCAAACAGAGGTACACCTGATGTGCCTATGATTATTCCTGAAATTAATGCTGAACATGCACAAGTTATTTCTGCACAGCGGAAAAGACTTGGAACAAAGAGAGGATTTATATCCGTAAAATCAAACTGTTCACTTCAAAGTTATGTACCGGCTATAAATCCATTAATGGGTTTAAACGTAACTAAAGTACTTGCATGTACTTACCAAGCTATATCCGGTGCAGGTAAAACCTTTAAAACATGGCCTGAAAGTTTAGATAACGTTATACCTTTTATTGGTGGCGAAGAAGGAAAATCGGAAAATGAACCGCTTAAAATTTGGGGACACGTGGAAAATGGTGTTATAGTAAATGCAACTTCACCAAATATAACTTCACAATGTCTTCGTGTACCTGTATCTGACGGTCATACTGCGGCTGTTTTTGCGTCATATGAAAAGAAAGTAGAAATGGAAGAAATTATATCGAGATGGGAAAACTATAAAGGAATTCCTCAGCAGTTAAAGCTCCCAAGCGCTCCAAAACAATTTTTACATTATTTCCGTGAAGATGACAGACCACAGTCAAGGCTTGACCGTAATCTTGAAAACGGTATGGCTGTTTCTATTGGAAGACTTCGACCTGATACTCAGTACGATATTAAATTTGTATGCTTATCCCACAATACACTTCGTGGTGCTGCTGGCGGCGCTGTACTTATGGCTGAACTACTTTGTGCTAAGGGATATTTAGATTAACATGCTTGTAAATTGGAGGTAAATCATCATGAAAAAGCTTGTTTTTAAAGGCTCAGGGGTTGCACTCGTAACACCAATGAAAGAAGACGGCTCAGTTAACTATGAAACATTGGATTACTTAGTCGACTTTCATCTTTCAAATCAAACCGATGCAATGGTTATTTGTGCCACAACAGGTGAATCACCAGTTTTAGACCACGATGAACATTGTAACGTTATAAAACACGTTGTTAAAAAAGTAAATAAAAAAGTTCCGGTTATTGCAAGTACAGGAAGTAATGACACCCGTTATGCTGTAGAACTTTCTAAGAACGCGCAGGAACTTGGTGCAGATGCATTATTAATGGTTACTCCATATTATAATAAATCCTCACAGTCCGGTCTTATTAGACATTATAACTATATTGCGGATCGCGTGAATTTACCGATTGTTTTGTACAATGTACCATCTCGAACCGGATGTAATATTAAGCCGGAAACTTATTTGGAACTATCTAAACATCCAAATATTAACGCTGTTAAGGAAGCGAATGGAGATATAACATCCATAGCAAAGACAATTTCTTTATGTGGTGATGATTTATACATTTACTCAGGGAATGACGACCAAACTTATCCTATCCTTGCTTTAGGAGGAAAAGGAGTTATTTCCGTTTTTGCCAATATACTTCCAAAAGCAATGCATAATATCTGCTATGACTATTTTAACGGTAACATTGAATTAAGCAGAACAGCATTTTTAAAATATTTTGAGCTAATGGAAGCTTTGTTTATGGATGTTAACCCAATTCCGGTTAAAGCAGCAATGAAAATGCTCGGAGTAAATAGCGGTGACTGCCGTATGCCTCTTACTACCTTAAGCGATAATGATTGTAATAAACTTAGAGAAGTTTTAAAAAAATATGGATTATTAAAATAAATACCATTTCGGAGGAAATGTAAAAAATGACAAGGATTATTATAAGCGGATGCAATGGGAAAATGGGACGCCAAGTATTTTCATGTGCCGCAGACAGGGATGACTGTGAAGTAGTCGCAGGAATAGATATTAGTACAGAAACTGAAAATGGTTATCCTATATTTTCAAAACCCAGTGAAATAAATATTGAAGCAGATGTTATTATAGATTTTTCAAACCCTGCACTTCTTCCATCTCTTCTGCAATATGCTCAAATAAATAAAATGCCGCTTGTGTTATGTACTACCGGTTACAGTAAAGCACAAATTGAAACTATTGAAAATGTTTCTAAAGAGGTTCCGGTCTTTTATTCGGGAAACATGTCAATAGGAGTAAATCTTTTGATTGAACTTTCGAAAAAAGCAGCGAAAGCACTTGGAAATAGTTTCGATATTGAAATTATCGAAAAACATCATAATCAAAAAATTGATGCTCCGAGCGGAACGGCATTGATGATAGCAAACAGCATATCGTCAGTAATGAATAATAATATGCATTATGTTTATGATCGACACTCGCAAAGAAAAAAACGTGAATCTACCGAAATTGGCATTCATTCAGTTCGCGGAGGCACAATTGTAGGGGAACACGAAGTTTTGTTTGCAGGAAAAAATGAAACAATCACTATTACACATACTGCACAATCAAAAGAAATATTTGCAATAGGAGCCGTTAATGCAGCTATATATTTAAAAAATATGCCTGCAGGGCTCTATGACATGGGCGATTTATTAAAATAGGAGGTAACGAAATGAGCACTCACACAACGATTACCACCACGAATGATATTACTTTGATAACGCTTCAAAACTGCCCATCGGAATCAAGTTTTATGGCTAAAATTTTTAATAAAATTACTGAATATAATATAAATGTTGATATGATTTCACTTGCTCCCAACCAGGGAGGATACACTTCTATATCTTTCACTATATCTGACGATGATTTGGGCAAAATTCTTAATTTTACATCAAACTTACACGAAAGTTATAAAATAAAAACAATAGTAAGCAGTGGAAACTGTAAAATATCTGTCTATGATTTAAGTATGAAAGATTCTCCAGGTGTAGCTGCTAAAGTGTTTTCGGCGATCGCAAAAGTTGACACGGATATTAGAATAATTACGACATCGGAAATGGATATTTCATTGTTAGTCACGGCTTCTGATTTTCATCAAACACTTAATGAAATCGAAAATATACTTAAATAAAATCTTAAAACTATTTAGAAAACAAAATATCCTGTAGTAATGGAGAGATCCAATACTACAGGATATTTTACTTTTAATTATGGTCATATAACTCTGCAGAAATATTACTTGAGGGAATTTTTATTGATTTTATAAGTCCGGTACTTCTATCTGCTGTTATAGTAAAATCACTTCCGTTTATATTACCGGAAATTTGGTTTCCGTGCATATCTAAATTGCTTTTATTTTGTTCAGCAAAATCAATTACTTTCATTAACTGTACTGCAAAAGATGTTTGAGGAAGTAGGCATTCAGTGCTTTTAGCAGATACACCTTTGTATGAAATAGAAAAATCTTTACCGCTCCAATAATAAGTTAGGCCATTAAAATTTGGTGACAGAATTTGAATATTTGCTCTGGAGGGAGCTTGTCGATATAAATTACAGTTTATTTTTTCTCCTTTATATTCTATATCAGCTGTACAGTCTAATATATAATTTATATCTATTTCTGTATCTTCTTTTGAGCATGCGGTGAAAAATATTAACGTGCTTAATAAAAGTAATACAAATATACCTTTTTTACGCATAACTGTATATTCTCCCAAATATAAAGCAATAAAAATATATTTTAGACTAATTATTGCTCAAATTTAAAAACAGCCGTGGCAGCATATTAATTAAGTCTGTTGGAAGCATTGCGTATTCGGATAATTCCTTTTTACATAGGTCTCCTGCCGCTCCATGAAGATATACAGAACCGGCAGATGAGATAAGTGGGTCATCCCCTTGTGCAATAAATGATGATATCATACCTGCCAAAACATCTCCGCTTCCTCCTTTAGCCATCCCTGCATTCCCTGTTGTGTTAATGTAACAAGTACCGTTAGGTGATGCGATTATTGTTACGGCACCTTTAAGTACAAGAATCACATTATACTCTGAAGCAAAATTTTTGGCATATTTAAGTCTATTTGTTTGTACATCGTTGACTGTAGTGTTTAATAAACGGGCCATTTCACCGGGATGTGGAGTCAACACAACCGGTACACTGACTGTTTTCAATATATTTATATTCTTTGCAATGATGTTTATTCCATCGGCATCAATTATAAGCGGTACTTTAGAGCAGGATATTATATCAAATACTAAATCTGATATATCTTCATTGGTGCCTAATCCACATCCAATTAAGCATGCACTTGATTTAAACAATGATTTTAATAACTGAGAGCGGCTTTCTTTTTGTAATTTACAATCTTGCGTAAAGTCTAATATTGTATATATTGGCTCTACAACATTAGAAGCTACTATTGGATAAATAGATCTTGGAACAGCTGCATTTACAATACCTGCACCGCATCTGATAGCTGCTTTTGAACTCATAACAGCAGCTCCTGCCATTCCCTCACTGCCGCAAAAGCATAAAAGTTTCCCGTAATTTCCTTTATTGCTTTCGGGATTTCTTTTTTTAAGTAAGCACTTAATGTCTGATATTTCAACGGTTTCTAAATCAAAGTTTTGCATATCGATAATTTTATTTTGTATACCTATAGGAACCGTAATTACCTTGCCGCAATACAATTTTGACGGGTAGATTAAATGACCATATTTTAAAGTAGAAAAAGTTATAGTATAGTCTGCATTTATGCATTCCTCATCCACTAATCCTGTATTGCAGTTTGCACCACTTGGAATATCCAGGGAGAAAACTATTGCAGAAGCTTTATTAACTGCCCTGAATAATGGCTGCAAACTTTGATTAATATTTCCGTGAAATCCGGTACCGTATACTGCATCAATTATAAAATCCGCATTCATAATAATAGAATAGCATTTGTCAATATTTCGATTGTAATTTATTATATTAACTATGTTTTCTTTGGTTTGTAAAAACATATGCTCTGCAATATCAGTTACCGGTAAGCTTTCTGCGATAATTACCGTCACTTTCGCTCCCCACACAGAAAAGTGTCTTGCACAAACAAATCCGTCCCCGCCATTATTACCTTTTCCGCATAGAATAACGATACTTTTTCCTTTAATATTAAAATTATTATGTATATAATCAGCGGCGGCAGTTCCCGCATTTTCCATTAGCTGAAGATAGCTGAGCCCTGATTGTACAGCACGTTTTTCAAGTTCCCGACTTTGATTACTGCTAAGTACCTTCATTTTGTATAGCCTCCTCGCCAATAACAATAACAGCTGCATAAAGCCTTGTATGGGTTACACTTACAGCAAAATTAATTTTTCTAACCTGTGCAATTTTAAGTGCATTTCCGCTTAGTTTTAATATTGGATTTCCACTTATACTTCGTAAAAGTTCAACTTCGCTCAAAGAAAAGCCCCGAATTCCTGTGCCAATTGCTTTTGAAAAGGCTTCCTTTGCACAAAAACTTGCAGCAACACTTTGAAATGGAAAACCACGCATTTTAAGTTGAGAGTACTCAGTCATGCCGAGTACTCTTTTTAAAAAGCGCGGATTTTTCATAGATTTTTTTATTCTGTTTATTTCTACTAAATCAATTCCTGCCAAAAGCATCAATAGCTACCTGCCTTGAAAGAAATGGCTTAATCGCTGAAAGAACTTTATCATTTGGAGTAAACAGTACAAAGACATTACCTTTTTGTGAATTGTGTCCTGAGAAATACCAGTTACTCTCATTATTTTGGCTTTGCGATACATTAAGTCTAATATAATTATTTTTTATATTTGTAGGCTTATTTTTACCCATAAATTCGATATCATGTGCATCTATTGATATGATGCGTTTTCTTCTGCTTTTGTTAATAATTTTGTCTATTGTAATGTCTCCATTTGTTATACTGTATTCAAACTCAATATTTCTTGATGATATTATGTAGTACGCTAATGCAATATCACCAATTATTACTAAAATTAAGGCAAATGGAAAAAACATTAAACATAAGGCAACTAAAACAAAGCTTAGTAAAAGGGTACCGAATACTATAAGGGAATCCATAAAGTCATATTTCTTTTTTATTATTTGTTCGACGAATACATCCATAGGTTTTCTCCATAATTAATTTATAAGTTTTAATATTATTCTAACATATTAATTATAGCTTTACAACTTTATTAACTCTGGACTCCCCAAATTTGCATTGCGTATTCATTAATAGTGCGGTCACTTGAAAATTTTCCGGCATTTGCAGTATTAATAAAACACTTTTGAGTAAACATAAATCTATTACTGTAGTCATTATTTGCTTTTAATCTTGCATCACTGTATGATATAAAATCATAAAGTAAAAAATAGTTATCTGGTTTATGCCAACTTGCGCCTTTCAAAAGTGAAGTATACAGTTCTTTAAACATTCCGGTATTGCCATCGTCAAATGTTCCATCAATCAGAACATCTACCGCAGCTTTAACTCTGGGGTTACTTTCATATATTTCTCTTGGATTATAGGTATCTTTTATTTTTTCGAGTTCTTCAACCCTTGCACCAAATATATAATTGTTTTCCTCCCCTGCTTGGTCAACGATTTCAATATTAGCTCCGTCATATGTTCCGAGAGTTACTGCCCCGTTTAACATAAATTTCATATTACCGGTTCCGGATGCTTCTGTACCCGCTGTAGATATCTGCTCAGAAATATCAGCGGCAGGGATGATTTTCTCAGCATACGAAACACAGTAATTGGAAATAAATACAACTTTCATTAAATCATTTACTTGAGGGTCATTGTTGATTTTGTCAGCTATTTCATTTATAAACTTTATTATGCCTTTAGCTCTAAAGTACCCCGGAGCAGCTTTTCCTCCAAATATAAATACTGTTGGATTGAAATTCTTAATTCTACCATTTTTTATTCCAAAGTAGATATCGACAATGGAAAGTGCATTTAAAAGTTGACGTTTATATTCATGTAATCGCTTTACTTGCACATCAAATATAAAATTTGGATTTAGCTTTATTCCGTCGTGCTTTTCAATATACTCAGCAAGCTGTTGTTTTTTAATACGTTTTATATCAGAAAATTGACCGATAACATTTGGGTCATTTTTAAATTCCTCAAGATTTTTAAGCTTGTCTAAATCTGTTATCCACGAACTTCCGATTTTATTTGTAATAAATCCGGAAAGTTCTCTATTTGCTAAAGCAAGCCAACGCCTTTGGGTAATGCCATTTGTTTTATTGTTAAATCTCTCTGGGTAAATATCATACCATTCTTTGAGGGTAGAGTTTTTTAAAATATCCGTGTGTATTTTAGCAACACCATTAGTTGAATGCGTTGCGAATACTGCAAGACGAGCCATATGAATTCTTGTATTATCCTCAATAATCATATATTTATTCTGCTCTGCTCCGATAATTCCCATACTTGTAAGTTCTTTTTTCAAAGCCTTGTTTATCATGGAAACATATCTGAAAACATCCGGTATTACACTTTTAAATAATTTAACATCCCACTTTTCAAGAGCTTCTGCCATTATTGTATGGTTAGTATATGCAAATGTCTGTCGTGCGATTTTTAATGCTTTTCCAAAAGGCACTCCTTCATTTGACACAAGAATACGTATAAATTCAGCAATAGATATTACAGGATGAGTATCATTTAACTGAATTGCATATTCATCTGAAAAATGTGAAAAGTCATTTCCGTATCTCTTTTTATAGTTTTTTATTATATCTTGAAGCGATGCGCTGCAAAAGAAGTACTGCTGTTTTAGTCTAAGTTTCTTACCTTTATCAGTGCTGTCATTAGGATATAAAACACTTGTTATTGCTTCTGCCTCATCGCGTTCTTTAACTGCTTTTTCAAATTTTTGTTCATTAAAAAGCTCAAAATCGAAAGGATTTACTGCTTCTGCCTGCCATAATCTCAAAGTATTTACAGTTTCTCCACCGTATCCGATAACCGGTGTATCGTATGGAACTGCATAAACTGTTTGATTTTTAAACTTAATTTTTATTTTATCTTCATCTCGCCTAATTGACCATGGGTCACCGAATCTTTGCCAATCGTCCGCTGTCTCCATTTGGAAACCTTTTTCAAAATATTGCTTAAAAAGTCCATACTTATACCGTATACCGTACCCGTTTAAAACGATTCCTTGGGATGCAGCTGAATCCAAAAAACAAGCGGCAAGTCTTCCAAGACCCCCGTTGCCTAAAGCTGCATCTTCAATATCTTCAAAAATTCCGAAATCAATGTTATTTTCATTAAACAATTCAGATAATTGATTTAGTAATCCGAGGTTTAATAGATTACTGTAAATTAACCTGCCGATTAAAAATTCTGCTGAAAAATAACACGCAGTCTTATTGGCCGGTGACAGTTCCCATTTAGTGTTAACTTGTTTCATAGCTGCTTTTGATACTGCATGATACATTTCTAATGTATCAGCTTCTTTAATAGTTTTTCCATATTCTAATTTCAGAATATTAACAACATCGTTCTTAAAAGTAATCAACAATACCCTCTCCTTAAATTATATTATATGATTATATATATGATTATATTTTATAAATTTACGAAAAATTACGAAAATTATGGTATTATAATATCAAATGTAAAATTAAATGTCAATATAAATTAATAAAATAATGCAAGTATTTTGTATGAAAAATTTATATTATGTTTATAACTAAAGTAAAGTATTGAAATTATATTTTACTGCTGTATACTTAAATTTATTACAATAAAATGAGGTATGAAGATGGCGACTATTAAAGATATTGCTAATAGGCTTGGTATTGCTGTCAGTACGGTATCTAAAGGCTTAAACGGTGCGAATGATATAAGTGAAGAAATGAGGCAGTTAGTTCTTGACACAGCTGTTGAGATGGGCTATGCATCCAAAAGAGCTCAAAAACTCGGTAAACGGAAAGTATGTATATTAATTGAAAATATGGAATATGAAAATATAGATCAATTTGGATATGAAATTGTTGTGGGTTTTAAGTTAAGTGCTGCAAGACATCACTGCAATGTAGCAGTCATACCTACAAACTTAAACATGCAAGCACATGAAAAATATGACTCTTTTATGCTCAAAAATGGATATAGCGGTGCATTCCTTTTAGGTTTTACGTTGCATGATGATTATATAAAACAGTTTACTGCTTATGCTATTCTAACCGGCATCAATGATTTTCTTATTCATTATCCTTCGAAAGAGAAATAACTACAATACCAATAAATTACTATCGGTAATAATTTATCCTGCTATT
>ENA-UOOK01006069-UOOK01006069.1-fermentation-metagenome-genome-assembly--contig:-NODE-6069-length-11768-cov-3.857509_pt1 | contig 11768 bp, 10 predicted proteins | sample MGYA00245777_ERZ724023 | MGnify/ENA primary metagenome ERZ724023 (study PRJEB28704, sample SAMN03018312) | fermentation metagenome | biome: anthropogenic terrestrial biome; feature: soil; material... | reverse complement strand
GGCGGGAAGGGTGACCACAAGCGATATCACTACGGCGGAGTGTTCCGGGAAAGGCTTAACCTGGGGTGGAAGCTTGGCTAGGATCCAAGCTACCGGTTATGGACTATGTTATTTTGTCGATGAGATGATTAAGGCAAAGGGTAAATCCTTTAAAGGGGCAACCGTTATTAGTTCTGGTTCCGGTAATGTCTCGATTTACGCGGCGGAAAAAGCCGCTCAATTAGGTGGTAAAGTGGTCGCTATGAGCGATTCCAACGGATACATTTATGATCCGGATGGGATTAAACTCGAAACCGTCAAAAAGATTAAAGAAGTTGAACGGAAACGGATTAGCGAATACGTCAACTACCACCCGAACGCCAAGTATACTGAAGACTGTAACGGTATCTGGATCATCAAATGCGATATCGCCCTTCCGAACGCTACCCAAAATGAAATTGACAAACAAGCGGCGAAAACTTTGGTGAAGAACGGCTGCTGGGCGGTGGGCGAAGGGGCAAATATGCCTTCAACCCCGGAAGCGGTTGAAGTCTTCCAGAAAAACAAAGTGCTTTTTGCGCCGGCTAAGGCGTCCAATGCCGGCGGGGTCGCTACCTCCGCATTGGAAATGTCCCAAAACAGCATGCGTCTTTCTTGGACCTTTGAGGAGGTCGACGCTAAATTGAAGAACATTATGGTAAGTATATATAAGAACGCCAGTCAAGCGGCGAAGGATTATGGATATGAGGACAATTTAGTGGTTGGGGCGAATATAGCCGGGTTTAAGAAGGTAGCTGAGGCTATGATGGCTCAGGGGGTTGTGTGAAATAAGCTATCGGGGTTTAGGTATAAAAAAGGGGCTGAACCGGAATTCGGGAGCCCTTCTTCTATCATAATTATTTTTTCCATATAATGCGTCGTATTCCTTTAACAGAACGGCTCTGATCGATATTAGAATTATAAAACTGGGGTTTGTTAACATTAACAACACGAAGCCCGGTCCGTATTTGACGATCTGGATTTAATTTTCGTTCTAAGTCAAGCCGTGGGTTTTTGTTAAACATCCTTTTTTGGGGATTGTCATAGCCCGAGTCGTTTTTTGTTACGGGGTTTACATCAGACATATCGAAAAAGTCAAGTACTAAAATAGGTTCAACCTCAGGGTCTATAGTGTTTTTAAGGTAAATTTTATGCCGTAACCTGTCTTCAAAGTGGGACTTAGTCTTACTCTCGTGGACCTCCACTCTGTCTATTTCAGTTTTAATTGTAATAGTATATTCACAAATTTCATCGGGGTTAAAACCAGGTATTGTTTTTTTCAAATCAGTATAAGTAATTGAGCAATTACCAAGTTTATTTCCATATTCATCTGTGCCGTTTGGTTGAAACATAGCTTGATTGGCCTCTGTATTTTTTGGGTCGACTGCGCTTTCACCGGCCATATCATTTGCAATAAAATATTCCTTGGGATCTCTATTCGGCCCGTCACCCGTAGTCTTATAGAATTTAGTTACAGAAAAGGCTTGGCGGGCATTATTAAACTTAACACAATATGCAGCAAATGAATAAGCAGTATCATCCTCTGAAGCGCCGTAAATCACTCCGAGACCACCCGGAGAGGATTTGGCGGATTTTTCAAATTTAACGTTATAATCAATGCGAAACTCAGAAGATTCAGGATCATCGTTAAAAAGGATGTAATTCTTATTCATACCGTCTACTGGAGTTCCATATGTCCGCCCAGCTTCATCAGTTCCAAAAAGCCAATCTTTTTGATAATTCCCTCTTCTATCACTTTCATAATGATGACAATATAATTCGTTATCAGAATTAGCACTTGTGATTAGGTCGATTAAGTCGGGGGATTGATATCCAGGTATATTTGACGAGTCAAAAACTATCCAGGCCATGGATTCGGTGGTTACTTTATTTGCTGTTGCTTTTGCAATTACTTGAATCCGCTCCGGATTACTGGGTTTATTATTTTCTCCGGGGAAGTATTTGTATTCATAAGAATACTTAACTCCGCCTGTTTTAAGTAGTGATTGGTCATTTAATGATACAGTTGCGGTTTCATTCGGATTGGGTTTTTCGCCAGTAGTCGGAGATAGAATGTCATAGACCTCTCTTAATCCTCGTTTAACTCCAGCCTCCGCAGTGTATTTAGCTTTTAATTGATCCTCTGTATGAACAACATGTTTCGCTTGTGTTGTGATCATTGGGGTAAGTCCAACAACTAATAGAGATACTACTAATACAGTGGATAGCAAAACTAGAGGAAAAGCAAAACCATTAGTAGATTTAAGTTTAAGGAATAAGTAATTAAACATGATACCACCTCAATCATTATATATTCATTATTTTGGAGGGACATAATTCAAACTACGTATGATAGTATTATATGTATGCCCATCTATTTGAAGAGTGACACGGACGTTAAAAGGGTTAAGTTTTGTAAAGCTTAAATCTTCAATAATATGACGATCGGAGTATAAGATCCTAGTACCATCATCCCGATCCAGATAGATTTTATTGCTAGTTAATGAAATTGCTGCATTTACTTCATCGCCTGCATCAGTATAATCGGGAGTCAAAAAAGATAATACTGTGTTATCGGAGGAAACACTAAAATCAAATCCGTATTTAGCTTCATCAAATATACCATTAAGCACTTTATTAGCAACAACTAAAGAGTCTGTATCGGAGATTATGAGATCGTTAGTTCGAAAGCTTGTGGTCACAAAACTTGAAAGTGCTATAGCGATAAGGGAAATTGAAACTAATGCAATTAAAAGTTCGATGAAGGTAAAACCTTGATTGTTGGAATGTAATAATTTAAAAAACATCAAGGACCTCCTTTAAGTAAGTTATTATGATTTTAATTATTCTTTGGAGAAAGCTTACTGCCATTTTATCAAACTAGTATCAACAACTATTTGATATGATCCTTGATATGCCCATTGAACAGTAACACGGATTGGAATATAATTATCACTGTTAATATTTAAATTTAAGTTATTTGTATCAATTAACATCTTTTTTACAGTATACAAAACATTATCAATCCTTACATTTTGATCAGTAAGTACATATTTTGGACTATTTTTATTCCATATATCTGAATTCTTGTCATATTTCTGCTGGTCATATTGTTTCAAGTCCTCAATAGTCTGCTGAGCAAGGCGTATAGCATTGTTTTTGGCTTTATTTGCAAATGAAGTCTTCATCGAGGTTCCATAAGAGAGCATAGCTCCTACAAAAACAATACCGATTAAAAAAACTGATATTGTAACCTCAATCATACTAAAACCTTTTTCTGAAGGACGAATCATAAGATCAACTCCATTATGGATTAAATTAGTAATTACAAAGGAGTGAAAGACAGATGTGAAAAGTAAGATTTCGATGGCAATATATTAGCACATTCTTATGTTAATTATAACTCATAAGTAATTTTTTGACAACATAATATGATAAAGTTAAAATTTCCAGAATTGAGTTTTATTTAGACAGGCTTTAGGGCAAGTTAGACAATGATATAAAGGGAATGCTAAATTTATGAGTTATATGTTAGCAACGCTTTTTTTATGGGCTGTATTCGGATGGTTAGAACCTTTTCGCAAGTGGAGAAAATACTATCCATCATTAATTTTATCTGCGCTTCTTGCAATTGTCTCCGATCTTTTTGGAGTAGTCCTCAACCAATGGGCATACCATGGTCCAACAGTAGGCGGCCTCAGCCTCTGGTCTGTCCTGGGAATCGCCCCGGCTGAAGGCGGATTATTCATTCGATTTTTTCCTGCCCAACACCGTTGGCTTGTGATAATCAGTTATTTGTTGTTTTGGTCATTGATAAATACCGTCGGAGAATGGTTTTTTGTTCAAGCCGGGTGGATCGAATATATTCAGTGGAATGTATTTCGGGCATTCTTATTTTACCTTTTCTTTTTCGGAGCGGTTTGGCTACAAGAATATTGGTATAATGGGACCGGAAGAGTAAGAAGGCATGAATAATTGACAATTAACGGCAATAGGCTATAATTATTTTAGGAGCTAGGAGCTAGGAGCTAGGAGCTAGGAGCTAGGAGCTAGGAGCTAGGAGCTAGGAGTTGAAATTTTTTTATAGGAGGAGCAAGTGGTACGATACCGCAAGGCAACCAAAGATGACATTGAACCCTTATTAGATTTAATCGAAAGAGGCTTTTCAGTCGAATCCGACTCGGTGGTTAATCAAGAAAAGGGAAGAGAACACCGGGTTTTATTTTCATATTTGTATTCAAAAAAAGATTGGGATCCGGACTGGGTTTTTCTTGCTGAAGATTCAGGCCGGTTAGCGGCAGCGGTAGGATTTTTTCCGCAACGCTTATTCTTCGAGGGCATTCCCATACCAGTCTGGGCGGTATCGCCGGTGGTAACCAATGCTGATTTTCGGGGGAAAGGTTATGCCGGGACTTGTCTGCTCCGAGGATTAGCAGCATTAAGGGAACGAGGGGTGCCGGCGGTATTTTTGTGGGGATTGCCCAAATATTACCCCCGATTTGGGTTTGTCCCTGTTTTGCCAAGATATAAAACTAAATTAATGCCGGGCAAATTAACTGAAAACGTTCAGGTCCGGGGTGGTTTTAGATTTGTCGGAAACGAGGACCTTCCGGAAATAGCCGCATTATATAATAAAGGTAACATAGACGGTTGGCTTCAACCGGAGCGCGATTTGGATTGGTGGCGGGAGCGTTTTTCGGAAATAGATATTAGGGACGCTTTTCTCAAAGAGGTTCCTTTTCCAAAAAAGGAAAACTTTCTACTTTGGGAGAATAATAAAGGAGAAATAAAAGGTTACCTAAACTTCTCAGAATTAGGCCAAAAAGTTATCGTTAACGAGTCCGCCACAGCTGAATTAGAAGACGCTATCGAAATAGTCTCGCTACTGGCAACAAAGATAGCCATGGAAAAAAACTTATATATTAGAGGAACGCCGAATCATAAACTGAATGCAGCGGCGTATCGTTTGGGCGGCGCACACATCAATCCGGCGCCACTAGCCGGAATGATTAAGATCCTTGATTGGCCGGGCTTTCTTAGTTTTCTACTCCCGCTCTTAAATGAACGGACCTGTTCATTGGCTAACTTTAAAGACGGAGATTGTATGGAATTAGGACATTCAAACCAAGAGCTTCGCTGGGTATGGCATAATGCTACCGGTTGGGAAATAAAAGATGATGGGGGAGTCCCTAACTGTATTGAATTCGAAAGGCTTTTCACCAAATTGATATTAGGGTTCTACGATACCTTTGATCTAAGCCGAATCCGGACTAGGGATATAAATATTATCAGGTGTCTGTTTCCGAAGAAGTATCCTTTTATATGGGATAATAATTATTTATACTAAGAATTAGTGGGGGATAAGGAGTTGGTTTTTTGGATGAACAACTTGCGTTAACCAAGGCGGCCTTATTGACTCCGTTTGTAATGTTTGATGAAGCGACCGTACTAGTGAAAGACGGGAAAATTCTTGCCGCGGGACCGGCGGACCAAGTTAGCGTTCCCCCTGACTTTCGGGAAGTCCCTTTGGAAGGCTTGATGATCGCCCCAGGATTCATCGATCAACATGTGCATGGGGGCGGCGGGGCCGCCGTAATGGAAGGGACGGCCGAGAAGTTAATAGAGGTGGCTAGATTCCATGTGACTCACGGGACGACCACCTTTTTGGCCAGTATTGTTTCTGCTACCCCTGAGCAATTAATTACAGTAGCAAAAGCTTATGCCGGGATGGGCCGACAGTTATATAAAGGCGCTCGGTGCTTGGGGTTACACTTGGAGGGTCCTTATTTGTCCCCCAAGTATTACGGAATCCATACGGCGGATGCTTTGAGAAAACCGGATTTGGAAGAAGTCTTAACTTTGCATCGGTTATCCGACTTCGGAGTTAAAATGATAACCATAGCCCCGGAATTGCCAGGAGCCATGGAGTTAGCGGCTTCGTTGGTTGAAAAAAGGATCTTATGCGCAATCGGTCATAGCGACGCTGATTTTGAAACGGCCATCACCGCCATTACTAACGGGTTCAGTTGTATCACTCATTGTTTTAATCAGTTGCGCCCTTTTCACCACCGGGAACCGGGAGTCCTGGGGGCCGCTTTGCTCCGATCGGAGCTAATGGTGGAATTAGTCGCCGACGGGGTCCATCTCCATCCGGCCACATTAGAATTGGTTTTAAGAGCCAAGGGACCAGAGAGTATCATTTTGGTATCGGACGCCATGTCGCCAACGGGGATGCCTAACGGAAAGTATCAAACTTCCGAGGGAGAATTAACTCTTTATAAAGGGAGTCTCACTAACCAAGATGGAAAATTAGCAGGAAGCGTTTTGACCTTGGAACGGGCGGTTAAAAACTTTATGGATTTTACCGGTTGTGAATTAACCGATGCTTTAAGAATGGCTACCTATAACCCGGCCAGATATCTTGGGCTTAATAAACGAAAAGGGAGCCTATATCCTGGGAAAGACGCCGATCTGGTGGCTTTAACCCCTGATCTGGATGTGGTAATGACGATGGTTGAAGGAGAAGTCATCAGTGGGCTAATCTCTTTAGACTGAGAGGCGGAATGCGAGTATTAGCTGTTTCCGATATTGAAGAACCGGTCCTTTATGAAGAAACTAAACAAACGAAGATCGGTAAGGTTGATTTGATAATTTCCTGTGGCGACGTCAAACTGAGTTATTTATCTTATTTAGCCACAGTGTACCAAGGCCTTCTCTTTTTTGTCAGGGGTAACCATGACAAAGCTGTCACTGGCGAATTACAATTCGGGGAGAATCTACATAACCGGTTCGTGAATTATCAAGGAATTAAGTTTTTAGGCTTTGAAGGTTCGCCGGTTTATAGTAATGAAGGGGTTCAATATACTGATTTTTCAATCGGTATTCAAGTTAAAAAGGCCATTTTAAAGTCTTTGATTTTAGGCTCTCCTGATTGCGTTATAACCCATGCTCCTCCAAAAGGGATCCATGATCAATCGGACTATGCCCATCGAGGCACAGCGGCTTATACTGATTTAATAAAATGGTTAAAACCGAGATTTTTCCTTCATGGGCATACCCATTTGAATTATAACCGGAATGTGCCTCGAATAACTCAAATCGGACCGACAACTGTGATCAATGTTTATGGGTATTACCTTTTTGAAATATAAGGTGTGGTGATCTATTGGGCTTGAAAACAACCAAAAATCTTCGGTTTAAAGGTAAAAAGGAAAATAGTTTCGCACATATATATAAGCAAGAGAGATTGACCGAGATTAGATATTTAGGTTTACAAACAATCAAGGTCGAACTGATAATTGGGAGCGTGAATCGTTGGCAAGATTTTGACCGGCATTTTCGTTCTCAAAAAGCCGATCCCAAAAAACTGCAATCTGTTTTAAACGCCTTAAATATCGGCTTAATCCTTCCTCCAATTAAAGTTTATAAAATTAAAGAACACTATTACATTATTGACGGAAACCACCGGGTAGTCGCCGCAAAAATGAATAAACAGATCGATATCGATGCCGAAGTTTATGAGTTAATTCCTCCGGCTGATTCAATCGAACATATACTCTGGCGGGAGCGTTCGCGATTTCAGTGGAGAGCAGGCATTAGTTTAAACTTTACCGAACCAGGATCTTATAAGCGCCTCTTTACATTTCTTCGTTTGTATACCAGACAATTAAATCAAAAAAACAATGGGAGCTATACACTTAAAAACGCTGCCCAACAGTGGTATGCCGAAGCATACCAACCGGCGTTGAAGAAGATTAATAAGGAAAATCTATCGGAATGTTTCCCGACTCATACTACGGATGATTTATTCCTCTATGTTATTCACCACCAATTAACCAAAGCAAAGCTGCAGGGGCGTAAGGTTGACCTGAAAGAAGCAGTTAATGATTTCTTTGAAGAACCGGATTTAATTGAAAATAAAGTCAAGAATTTGTTTAAAGGATTTGTATTTAAAAAACATTGTCGCAGGCCATGCGGAAAGTGTGCCAAAGGTTGTCCGGAAGGATTAATTTGCGCTGAAAATGGGCGGTTAATGATTAATGATGATTGTTCCGGCTGTGGGTTATGCGTTGAGTCTTGTCCGGAAGGTAATTTAGTCGCATATGAGGAATTGTAGAGACCGACAATAAATTGCTCACTTATACTCTTAAAAAGATCTTAAAAATAAAAGGACATTATGGAATCATACTTAAAAGTCGTAAATTTTGAAAGCATAACGGCGATACCTAATCGGAATTTCGTCTTGGCCAGACTTGGGTATAGGAAAAACCATACTCAAATTGATCCGGTTGTTCAAAAAAAACTGGAACAGGCGTTTAAAGATTGTAATTTATACTGCCGCTCCAAAGGGGCGGCAGGCCGTTTCTTGATTACCGAGAACCGGGAGAGCTCGGTCAGAATCGAAACTGGACTTTCGTTTGAGAGTAAATATTTAGTAAGGTTTTTAGGAAATTGCAGAGAATTGGTTTTACTCGCCGCTACGGTTGGTAAGGAAGTCGTCGAAAGGATTGGTTTTGAAATTGAAAAGGGCGATGCCGCCTACGGCGTAATTTTAGACGCGGTAGCTTCGGAGACGGCCGATGCCGGACTTGATTGGATTATGGGATTTATGAATAGAATTTTACGCCGCGAAGGAAAAAAAATAACAAGACATCGCTATAGCCCTGGTTATGGTGATTTGAATCTTGATTACCAGAAGGCAATCTTTGATTTGCTTGATTTGGGTAAGTTAGATCTTAAATTAACTGAAAAGCAGATGTTGATTCCGGAGAAATCGGTGATCGCTATTGCTGGGATTGAAAGGATTGAGGCGGATGAATAAAAAAGCTTTTAGAGAAATGGCTAATCAAAAAATAATCGTCCTGGACGGAGCATTCGGCACCGAATTACAAAAACGAGGAATGCCGGTTGGGGTCTGCCCGGAGCAGTGGGTTTTGGAACATCCGAAGTCAATCGTCGCAATTCAGAAAGAATATGTCGCGGCTGGTTCAGATGCCGTTTACACCTGTACTTTTAGTGGGAACAGGACCAAGTTAGAAGAGTTTGGTTTGGCTGATCAAGTTTTGGAAATTAACCGAAAATTAGCATTACTGTCTCGGGAAGCGGTAGGACATTCGGCTTTGGTGGCGGGAGATCTTTCTATCACCGGACAGTTCGTTCGTCCTTTCGGACCGGTCCCTTTCGAGAAAACGGTTGAAGTTTACAAGGAACAAGTAAAAGGACTTTTAGAGGGCGGGGTTGACTTTTTTGCCATTGAGACAATGACCGACCTTCAGGAGGCTAGAGCTGCGGTAATTGCCGTCAAGGAAAGCTGTTCGCTTCCGATATGCGTCACGATGACCTTCGATGAAGATGGTCGTACTTTAACCGGTTCCGATCCGGTTACCGCTTTGATAACTCTGCAAAGTCTCGGGGCTGATGCGGTTGGCTGCAACTGTTCAACCGGCCCTGAAACGATGGTTAAGTTCCTGCAACAGATGAAGCCTTATGCAAAGGTTCCTTTAATTGCGAAACCGAATGCCGGATTGCCCCAACTGATTGAGGGCAAAACAGTGTTCAGTATGAGCGCGGCCGAATTTGGAAGTCACGTTAACGCCTTATTGGATGCAGGGGTAAATTTGATCGGGGGTTGTTGCGGAACATCACCGGAATATATTAAAGAAATCTACGACCGAGTCCTTAAAACTCGGCCAAGCCTAATCGATCCCACTAGTTATAGCGCCATCACTTCCACCCGGAGATCAGTTTTTTTCGGTTTTAACCAACCCTTGACGATAATTGGGGAACGAATCAACCCTACCGGTAAAAAAAAGCTTCAGGAGGAGTTGCGGGAAGGCAAAACTGCGGAAATCCGCCGTTTCGCCTTGGAACAAACCGAGAAAGGCGCTGTTGTTCTTGATGTAAATGTAGGGATGCCTGGAATTGATGAAAAGGCAAAGATGGTTGAAACAGTTGAATTATTAAGTTCAATGGTGGAATCGCCTTTGTGTCTTGATTCAGCTAATCCTGAAGTTTTGGAGGCTGCGCTAAGAATTTACCCTGGGAGGGCTTTGATTAATTCTATTTCCGGTGAAGCGGGAAAAATGTCGAAATTGTTTCCTGTTGCCGCCAAATACGGAGCGATGTTCATTTTGTTACCCTTAGGCGATGATGGCCTTCCTGAAACAGCCGCTGAAAGAATCCGGATTGTGGAAAGCGTTTATCAAGAGGCCAAAAAATATGGGTTTGTAAAAGAGGATCTCATTGTCGACGGATTAGCGCTTACCGTCTCATCTAATCAAGGGGCGGCTTTGGAAACCTTGAAATTAATCGATTGGACGACCCATCATTTTGGAGCCAATTCGAATATTGGGTTGTCGAATGTCTCTTATGGCCTACCGGAAAGAGGCTGGGTAAATGCCGCATTTTTGGCGATGGCTGTTTGCCGTGGTCTAACTGTAACAATCGCTAACCCCTCAAGCGAATTACTTATGAACCTGAAAATGGCCTCCGATGTATTAACCGGTACTGACAAAGGTAGTAGAAACTACCTGAATTACTTCACGGAAAAGAGTGAACCTCATAAAGCTGATGCAACTAATGGAACAGTTCTTTTAGCTTCAGTTGATCAGGTCTATCGCGGCATTATTAAAGGAGATAAAGAAAATATTGTTACCCTCTTAGAAACCGCAATAAAAGAAGGGTATGTTCCAGGTGTTATAGTTGACAAGTATCTAATTCCGGCCATCACTGAAGTGGGAGATTTATACGAACAAAAGAAATACTTTTTGCCCCAACTTATCCAAAGTGCTGAAACAATGAAAAATGCTTTTGAATTATTGGAGCCATTATTGAAGGAACACAATGATAAAGCTCTTGAGAAAAAACCCAGAGTCGTTTTGGCTACAGTCAAAGGAGATATCCATGATATTGGCAAGAACATTGTTGCCTTAATGCTACGTAATTATGGTTTTGAGGTCTATGATTTAGGCAAGGATGTAACCGCCAGTGAAATAGTTGCTAAAGCAAAATCGTTGGGAGCACATATAATTGGATTATCGGCTTTGATGACCACGACCATGGTTGAAATGGAAAAGGTGATCAGTTTGGCTAGAAAAGAAGGTTTAAAATCTAAGGTGATGATCGGTGGTGCTGTTGTAACAGAACAATATGCTAAAGAAATTAAAGCTGATGGTTATGCGGAGGATGCCCATAAGGCTGTCAAATTAGCCCAGAGGCTAGCCGGAACCTTAACTAGTTAGTTTTTAATTATTTTAAATGGTAAAGCTAGTATTGATAAGGGTTTGTTTTAATATTTAAAAATTTTAAAAAAGACCTTGACATTTAAATGTGGGATGTGTTAATCTATAGAAGTTGTCGCATGACGGAGCAACAAATCAATCATTTAGCAGCTGGTTTTACAGAAAAAGGTTGAAAAAAGTGATTGACAAAGCAACGAGAAATATGCTAAACTAACAAATGCGTCGCGAGACGGAAAGCAAGACTTGAACCTTGAAAACTGAACAGCAGAAAAGCGAAAGACTGGTAGGTCTTTTGGAAAAAAGTCTTTTAAAAGAGACGAAACCTGTCATGAGGTAAGCGCAGGAATGCGCTTAAAAACATGGCCAGAAGTAAGTAGAGCTATTGTTCAAGCTCGCCAAGATCGATTTTTGTGAGAACGCGCCTTGTCGCGTTCAGACAAGATAAAGATTTTACGGAGAGTTTGATCCTGGCTCAGGACGAACGCTGGCGGCGTGCCTAATACATGCAAG
>ENA-UOOK01006067-UOOK01006067.1-fermentation-metagenome-genome-assembly--contig:-NODE-6067-length-11768-cov-4.984547_pt1 | contig 11768 bp, 8 predicted proteins | sample MGYA00245777_ERZ724023 | MGnify/ENA primary metagenome ERZ724023 (study PRJEB28704, sample SAMN03018312) | fermentation metagenome | biome: anthropogenic terrestrial biome; feature: soil; material... | reverse complement strand
TCTTGAGCGATGACCCGGAGACGGGGATCGTCGGGCAAAGCAAAATATTCCCGTGCCACCTTCACTACTTCCGGATCAATTTCCACCGCATCGACCGCCTGCAGTGATGGGTAGTCATGTAAGAATTTTGCGGGGGCCGAACCGCCGCCCAGGCCGATAAATAACGCCCGCGCCGCTTGGGGGTTGGCAACGACCCCTAAATGCAGAAAAGAAGTATAGCGAAACATCTGGTCTAAGGGGTTATTTAAATCAATGGCGCTTTGCAGGGAATTATCAAAACGCAAGTAGCGCCGGGAACCGTTTTCCGTAACCGTAATATGGTTATACAAGGTATCCCGCTCATAAAGAACTCCGCTTCGGTCGAAATTCCGGCACGTAGAACCGGATCGCCACATAACAACCAAAAACCCGCTTACCATTAAAATTAGGAGGATGGCTGCCCTTGTAGCCCACATAACCTTGCGGACAGGGGCTGAGCTTTGACTTACCGCTTTGCTGAGAAAGATTAAGCAGGCTAAAAGAAGGAGAATTAAACCTAAAGCATGGACAATATTCCGTACTCCGGTCAATGGAATCAGAAAAAAGGAAGTCACCAAAGTACCGATCACGCTGCCAACGCTGGAAATGGCGGATAAACGGCCGGCAATATTCCCGAGGTTCGCTAGATTTTGCCCGGCTAGCTTGACCGCATACGGAGAAATCATGGCCAAAAGAATACTGGGAAGAAAAAAGAAAGCAGAGGCCGCCAGGAGCGAACCGGCTCTTGGTTCCAACTGTCCGCAGAAAAAATTGACCCGGCTTGTCCAGAACGGGAGAAAACCGATAAAAGCTCCGGCGATGGCTAATATAATACCAATAACTAATAGATCCGGGAAGCGATCCGCAATCCGTCCGCCGACATAATAGCCGAGGGTGAGGGCGGCCATAACCACAACAATCAAGGAGCCCCAGATATAAATCGAACTACCGAAGGTCGGCGCCAGGATCCGGCTGCCCACCATCTCCAAAGCCATTAATACAGCTCCGCTTAAAAATACAGTCAACGTCAGCACGGGATTACCCTCCTTTTATTTCAGTGCGCTATCTATAAGGATTACCACTTTATTCTCCCTGTGCGCTTTTTTTCCTCTTCGATCGTTGGATTTACCTCCTGAATCAACGTAAAAAAAGGGGATATAGCAACGTTCATCAGTCCCTACACCCCAATTTAAATAATAATTGTTCTAAACTAGAATTAAAAATAATAACTAAACCCTACATTAAAACTATTCCCTTTTATATTACCCTCGGACATCTCCGTAAAGAGGTCCCCCTCGACATACCGGTAAGCCAGAGTTAGGGAGGCGTCGTCGCCTACGGAAATTTCGGCTTCGGGTCGGAGCATGAACCCACCGGTTTCCGTATTATAGAACGAACCGAAGCGCAAAGAATGAATGGCGGCAATCGGTAACTCCAAGGCCTGTTGGAGCAGTAACTCCTTATTTTGCATACGATCCTTTTTAAATACTAACTGTCCTACCAGGTAAAGCCCAGTGCCAAATTTATAATCCCCACCAGCCACTGCCGTATAGTACTGGTCGCCCTCTCGGGGGAAGAAGTAAGCGGCCTCCGTCCAGAGACCAGCGCCACCCAGACCGGTGGCCAGGTCCAGGCCGACCACCTGATATTCACGAAAATAAATCCTTTCGGGCACGGGACCGGTAGAAGTCTTCTTTATTTTTACAAAGGGAAGAGCCTCAAACCCCCGCAAATAACAAAGAGCATAATCCCAACCGTAAACTCCCTTACCACTAATCCGCACAGCATATTGGGTATTAGTCCAGTCATCAACGACCGGATCAGCCTCAAACAGACCGGCCGGAAGAAGAATTTTATGTACTGCCGGTTGGTGGAAAGGAATAATGACCCCGGTTAGCGTATGGGTGTTACTCAAGTAGTAATCACCGGCCACCATTATTACCGGTTCTTTCTCCCCAAACGGATCAGCCGGATTAGGCGGGTTTAAATTATCGGTGGGGTTAATCTCCAGCGCCGCCCCCCATGCCCGCCGCTGGCGACCGATCCGGAGTTCGTGGTTTTCTCCGGAAAAATCAAGATAGGCTTCGCCGATCTCTAACTGAGGCTGAAGCTGGCGGAGATCACCACCGATGTTCAAATCTATATAAAAACCAACGCCTGTTTCAGCCTGTTGAGTCTTTAAAGCTAAGCTATAAACCGGGCGAGGATGGCTGTTTTTCATCTCTCCCCTATACTCCGCGGTGAGAGAGAATTCTCCCCCGCTGATGCCTGCCGCTACCGCCGGGGTGGTCTTTAATCCCATCCCCACCGGGAGCAATAAGGAAATAACTAGCGTTATCCATCTTTTACCCACTTTAATCTTCATCTTTAGATCCCCCTTTCCAGATATCGAGTGCTAAAAACAGAGTCATCAACCGCCGGATTGAAATCCACCTTGTTCACTTTTAGCACCGTCTTACTTCCTTTTTTGAGGTCTTCCATCTGCAACCGCCCGGCTACCCAGCGACCGTCAACTTGTTGGTGTCCGAAGGTGGTTAATTTCTTCATGGCTAGGCCATCCCGGCCATGATAAATGATCTGTAATGGTAAATAAAGCTCTTGATGAACCAATATTTCCAACTTACTGTAGCTGCTCTCGGGGTCAAGCGGAACTAAATCCAGTTGATAGACGGCAGTTCCCTCTGATTTTGTTTCTTTAAACGCTTTAACCTGATGCGTGGCGGAGAAGCCCGCGCTGCCCAACGCCTCCATATCCTCGTAACTAAGATCGCTCCCCATAAAACTCCCTTGTTTGGCCGAACCGGCAATTCTCTTTACTTTACCGAGCGCCGGGAGATAAAGCCACATCTCATCATTTTTCATCAAAAAGCCCGTCCCTTTAACATTAGCCGGTCCCAGGAAACGCACCAGCATCATCTCTTCCTCTCCCACATTTTTATTCCAGACGGCCACCGCCCGGCTACGCTCCGCCCCCGAGGCGGTAACCAGGACCATCTCCTCTTCCATGTATTTCCGCTCCGCTTTCATCGTCGCATCCATCTTGTCTAAAACCGCCTCTCCACTCACAGGAACAGCATAAACTCGAGGAACGGCGATCATTGCTATTATCGCCACAAAAATCAATAATTTTTTCATCTTCAAACCTCCAGTTTTATTTTTTTATTACTTCGTTGCCAGGATGCTTGCCAGACCGTTACCGCCGGGATAAAAAGCAAGGCGCCGGCAGCCGCAAAAAACATAATCAAACTGACCAAGATCCCAAAATATCTGAAAGGAGGAAAAGTAGAGAAGACCAGAACGATAAAACCGCTGATTACCGCCACCGCATTACTGGCAATTGATTTACCTGTGCCGGTCACCGCCACGGTTATCGCCTCCTTAACATCCAATCCTTTTCTCTTCCCTTCTAAATACCGGGAGTAGATATGGATGGAATAATCAATTCCTACTCCTACACCAATGCTACTGATTAAAACGGTCACAATATCTAAGGGAATGCCAAGCCAGCCCATCACCCCAAAATTAATGATGGTCACAAACCCAATCAAAATAACGGAGAGAATGCTTCCCTGCCAAGAACGGAGTAACAGCAAAAGAATCAGGAGAACAGCAATCAGCGCAAAGATTAAACCGTTAATCTGTCCCTGGATAATCATCTCCGCTAAGGCATCGATCAAGACAATAATCCCTGTTTCTGTGACCCTAACCTTGTCGGACGGAAAATGCTTCTCTTTTAACTCCTCAATCGCCGCCAAGAGCCTGGCGGTACCCGAAGAAGAGGTATCCTTAACTAAAGCCTGAATCCTCGCCTGCCGGTAATCGGGGGTGACAAACTTACTGAGATAGGTATCATCACTCATCTCTACCAACAATAGATATTGGGCAATCAGCGCCTCATCATCAGGAACTGTTTTATAATCCGGGTTTCCTTCATGCATCGCCTGGTTCGTTCTCTCCAGAATATTAACGAGCGAAGTAGGTTCACCGATGATCCCTGTAGCTTTAAGCTCTTCCTGGAATCCTTTCATCGCAGTTAAAAGTTTCGGGTCTTGAAGATCTCCTTCAACCACAATCTCTACGCTCTCCGAGCCGGTAAATTTCTCCTTAACCAGGTTATAAGCGATCTTAGGTTGAGAATCTTCAGGAAAGAAATTAAAGAAATTACTATCCGTCCGTAAGCGGGGAAGACCCAAGGCGGTCGTCAGAAGGAGCAACAGCGAAACCACTACAATACTTCGGGGTTTATGATTAATCCACCCGGCCAAGAGCTGAAGCGTCTTTCCCTCTCTGGTTTTCTTTGCATGCGCCGGGGGACGAGCCGGGAACAGAGATAAGACCGCGGGAATGAAGGTCAAGGAGACCGCAAAGGCAATCGCCACTCCGAAGGAGGTAAAAAGACCAAAGTCCCGCATCAAGGTAATATCGCTAAACAGATTGGAAGCAAAGCCGGCAACCGTGGTGGCGCCCGCCATAATAATCGCCGGTCCCACGGCGATCAGCGCAGAGACAACCGCCTCCCGTCGTTTTTTGCCCCGGGAGAGTTCCTCCCCAAAGCGATTAAGTAGGTAAATCCCGTAGGCATTCCCTAAACTGACCAGAATAATCGGCATGACCGCATTTAAAGGAGATAATTTCTTGCCTAGCAACCCCATCAATCCCAGGGTCCAGATCAGACTAATAAAGACCGTGGCGAAGGGTAAAGCCACGCCCTTAAAATCTCTAAAATGAAGGAAGAGGATCAAGGCGATAATGAACAGAACAACGGGAAATAATTTTTTAAGGTCTTTCTGCATCGATGAAGCCAGGAGATTGTTGAGCACCGGCGTTCCTGTCAGATAAAGCCTTTCCGGAATCGAATAATCTTTAATCCGCTGAGTAATCAGACCTGCTAAGGCCACCGAATCAGCATCCGGTTGGACTTCAATGATGATTAATCCAACCTTGGTGTCCTTGGAAACAATTGCTCCGCTATACAGTTCATCAGCTAATACTTTTTCTCTTAAATCTTCGCCCGCCTCCGGGGTAGTCGGAAGCTCTGAGACCAGGGGAGAGATCTCCAACCCCCATTCGGTTCCTTTAATCTCATCTACGGAGGTCAGGCTTCTAACGGTCGCTACTCCCTCTATTTCTTCCAGATCCCGGGTTATTAAATCAATACTTCTAATCGTCGCCGGATGGAAAAGATCTTCCGCCTCGAGCGCCAGCATAATATATTCGGCCGCCCCAAAATCCGCTTCCACCTGTTCATAGGTGATCACTCGGTGGTCATCTTGGGGGAAAAACTCTTTAAGGTCCGTAGTCATCGTGACTCGAGTGGCAAAAAAACCAAAAACCACCGTAAGAATAAGAATTATTAAGATCACGGCTCTAGGATGATCGGTTGCTATTCTCACTAGTTTTTTCACTAATTGATCCCTCCAGTATTTGAATGAACATTCATTCATTAAAGTAAATAACTTCCCTTTTACTTTTCTCAAATATCCCCTGCCCGAAGCGCCAAAGCTATGTTATAAGCCCTTTTTCAAAAGTTCCACTAAATCCTGAGCCGCAGTAGTCAACAAGGAGAAATCATCCGTATTAACCGTCTTTTCGACCACTCCCTGCACCGCGCCAAAAATAATAGCCGCTACTACTTTTGCCTTATGTTTTCCAATCTCACCCCTTTCCATCGCCTCATTTAGCATCAGTTCAATCGCCTCCGGAATTTTTTGCAGATAGCCACTGATCTGGGTAGCGCCGTTTTTCCGTGGATATTCTTTCTCCCGTACCAAAATCCGTCCAATCTCCGGTTGCTTAATGATCTCCTGGAAATGATAAGACAAAAAACGGTCCAGTTTTCCCCAGAACCCCTCTGTCGATTCCCTTAGCCTGTTTAAAATAGTTAATCTTTTTTTTAATTCAACCGCAAATATGTACTCCAGAATCTCGTCTTTACTCCGAAAATAATTATAAATAGTCCCTACCGCGACTCCGGCCTCTTCCGCCACACTAGAGGTTTTGGTATTAAAGAATCCTGTTTCCGCCATTACCTTAATCGCTGCTTCACGAATTCTTTCCTTTTTATCATCTTCCATCCTTTTTTCCCCTTTCAGCGCATGAATGACGGTTCATTCATATGTTAGCATAGATAACTAATCTCTGTCAATAAACTTTATCTTCTTAATTCCCATTTTGAACTTAAAAATTATTCTATTTCCTCAAGGGCGATTTTATCTAAGATCTTGATCTGTCTTTGTCCAATTTGTTTAATTAAGCCTAAATCCTGAAAATTTGATAACTTTCTGCTCAAGGTTTCCTGACTCATCCCCAGATGGGAAGCTAAATCCTTCTTACTCATCTTTAAAATTACTTCGTCTTGCTCATTGGCCATATTTATAAGAGTTTCAGCTAATCTTTTTTCGACGCCATGCAGATTAATCTTTTCTATGAGTTTCTCCGCTTTTTCCAGTCTTTCGCTTAATTCCTCCATCACTTTAAAGGCAATGGTGGGATACTTTTTCATTAGTTCTTTGATTTTCTCTGCAGCGATTATACACACGTTGGTTTTTTCTAAAGTTTCAGCATTATCAGTTAAATAACTAGCGCTAAAAAGTGAAAGCTCCCCCATAAATTCTCCCGGACCTAACACTCTTATTACTTGTTCCTTTCCGGCATCGGATAATCTGGTTATTTTAACCTTGCCCCTATGTATTACATAAAGCTTGTCTCCTGTATCACCTGAAAGATATATCAATTCCCCTTTTTCAAAGGTTTTCTGGGTAGTGATTCCGGCAATCTCTCTCATCTCTTCATAGCTAAGATGCGCAAAAATAGGGACGATTTCAATACACATTTTGCCTTCCTGCTGATGATGATGGCACTCCATTTAAACCCTCCTCAAAATAACCTTTTAGTTTATGACACTAAGTAATTATTTTTAAATTATATAATTCCTTAACCGAAGTATACTGAAATCTATTCTTCTTACTTTAGCCATTCCGTTAGTTCGCCTAGGTTAGCGGCAATTATATCGGGAACATATGGGGAATCCTTCACATCTTCAAGTTGCGTTTCACCACTTAGCACCAGAATTGAAGTAATACCTGATTGTTGACCCATCGCAATATCAGTATACAAACGATCGCCGATCATGGCAATGTTTTTCCGCTGCAAACCAAATTTAGAACAAAGCGCTTCCACCATTTCCGGGTAAGGCTTACCAATGATTTTGGGACTGACACCAGTCGAAGCGGTGATTGCAGCAATCATCGCGCCACAATCCGGAATCGGCCCCTCCGGTGTCGGACAGTTAAAATCAGGGTGGGTAGCAATAAAAGGTATGCCTTGTCGGAGTAAGGCGCAAGCCACTCGTAATTTGTCATAAGTCAATGTTTGATCAAACCCCAACACCACCGCAGCCGGATCGGTGGACGTAAGGTGAAAACCATCTTCGCAAAACTCTTCCTCCAAGTCGGGAGTTCCGAGGAGATAAATATGGCGGGAGGAATAGTTGCTTTTTAAGAAATACCGGGTAGCTTCAGCAGAAGTAAATACCTGTTCCGCTTGTAGCGATACCCCCATTCGTGTTAACTTGGCGACATAATAGGCGCCTTTACGGGAAGAATTGTTCGTAACAAAGATAAAGTTCTTTTTCAGTTCCTTAAGGCGATCCAGAAACCCGAGCGACCACGGGTAAAGGTGATCTCCCAGATAAACAGTGCCATCCAGATCCAGCATAAAGCAGTCAATTTGCTCTAACTTTTCCCGAATCTTTAGCTCATTACAAGAATCTATAGGCATCAGTACACTCTCCTAGTTTCTATTAAATTATATATTGTAATATTCTCTGTCTTCTGATTAACTCCCTCCTTTTTAATTGAATGAAGCAAATGACTATAATACAAAAATTATTGTTCCCTTTAGCACCTGACAACAATAAAAAAAACCAAGTAAACGTTAGATCTTACGTTTACTTGGTCATTTGTCAACAATCCTATACAATTTTCTTACAACGCAACTTGCTTTTTTGACTTTCCTCGATCTCCATAGCCCAGAAGTCGGATCGCATTGATTACTACTAACAAGACGCTTAACTCATGAACCAGCATCCCAAAAGATAAGTTAACTGTTTTGAAGAGTACTCCCGTTAAAAGTGTGGCGGCGACCAGCAAGGCAAAGTAAATATTTTGCTTCATATTTCTAACTGTGGCGCGACTTAAGCCGATGGCATGAGAGAGTTTCCTAATCTCATCCGACATCAGGACCACATCGGCAGTCTCCATCGCCACATCTGTTCCCGCGCCACCGATGGCAATCCCCAAATCGGCAGAGGCTAAAGCCGGCGCATCGTTCACTCCATCTCCCACCATCGCCGCCATCCCGTGCTTTTCCTGTAACTCCCCTAAAACTTTAACTTTTCCCTCCGGAAGTAACTCGCCATAGTGATCATCAATTCCTAGCTCATTGGCGATTGCCTTAGCTACCCTTTTATTATCTCCGGACAGCATTACTATTTTTTCTACACCCAATCTTTTTAAGTTGGTAATCAGTTTTTTGCTGTCGTCTCTAACCTGATCCGCAATCGAGATCACACCCCATAGCCCGCTTAAATCTCCGACCAGAACCGCAGTTTGTCCCTGTTCTTCCTCAGACCTAATATAATTCTCCTGTTCTTCAATGTTCACAGCATTTTCCGCAAACAGTTTTCTGTTGCCGATTAAAATTGTTTTCCCCTCAACAACTACTTTCAAACCTTGACCGACGATTATTTCGGATGCTTCCGGCACTTGAGTAAGCGGACCTAGCGCCTTTTCTGCTTGATTGATAATCGCCCTTCCTAAAGGGTGCTCAGAGTAAGCTTCACCAATAGCTGCGATTCTCAACAGTTCATTTTCCTCGAGACCATAAGTTTTTACCCGATTAACCATCGGCTTTCCAATGGTTAAGGTTCCCGTCTTGTCAAAAGCCAATATCTTAACTTTCCCCAGTTTTTCCATCACTTCTCCACCTTTAACCAACACCCCATGTTTAGCGCCATTCCCAATTCCCGCCACAATCGAAACTGGAGTGGAGATTACCAAGGCACCTGGGCAAGCAATTACCAGTAAAGTTAGAGACAAGACCAGATCCCCGGTGAATAACAAGAGGACTAGCGATAAGATAATAATGGAAGGAGTATAGTATTTAGAAAACTCTTCAAGAAACTTTTGCGTCTTAGCTTTTTTATCCTGAGCTTCCTCTACCATCTGGAGGATGCGGGCAAAAGTAGTATCTTCTCCTACTCGATCAGCTCTAACTTTTAAATAGCCGGATTCGATAATCGTCCCCGAGAAAACCCCATCCTCCAGCTGCTTGCTCACAGGGATTGATTCTCCGGTAATAGCTGCTTGATTTACATAAGCGCTGCCCTCAATCACCGTCCCATCCACTGAAATTTTCTCCCCGGGTTTAATTACTAAGGTATCTCCTGTCATTACTTCTTCTGGAGAGATCTCCAGCTCTTCACCATTTCTAATCACGCGAGCCACATCCGGAGCCAACTCTAAGAGCGCTTTAATCGATGATCTGGTCTTTTCCAGAGTCTTTGACTCCAGATATTCGCCGAACATAAAGAGAAAGGTAACAGCTGCCGCTTCCCAGTACTCCCCGATAAACATCGCCCCCAGCACAGCGATTGATACCAGGGCATCGATCCCCAATATTTTATAACGTAGCGCTGAGATCGCATTCCTCAAAATTGGTGTCCCGGCCATAACTGCGGTGGCGATCATAACAATACTAGTAATCGGTTGCTGTCCAATCGTGCTTTTGAGGATATAAGAAATAACAGCCAGTAAGCCGGAGATTAAAACCCTTTGTCCCGTTGTTAATTTAATCATACCCCTTCCCTCCCTGCCAGTACTGGTCTTATTTTTCTCCCAACACTTTAAAGCCCAAAGCTTCGATGATTCTTACGAGCGCTCCGGATCCTACTACGGTTTCCTCAAAAGTAACCCTGACTCTACTCGAATTAAATAATACTTCGACTTCCTGTACTCCCTCATTTCTTTTTAAAGCAGTTTGAATTTTAAGCACACAGCTTGGACAGGTTAGAGTCTCTAATTGATAGGTTTTTGTGGTCATAATTTATTCCTCCCTTTCAGTGATGGCTTTATTATATGTCCTCCGTAACTAAGTCGCCTTGACCCAGATCAAAATTCCAAATTTTCTTCTTCTTTATTTTTCCCTGCTATAAGGATTTTCCTGGCTAATACTTTCACTTAATTTACATAGTTTGTTTTCTTTCCAAATTAAGTCGACATGATTTACTGCCAGAACCGTTTTGTCCTCAGCATAATAAGGCCGCTGCCTGTAAAAAATAGCAACATAAATTAAAGTTTCCTCTCCAAAAAAGCTTAAGGAGGGAATAAGCAATCCTCTTCTTTAATGCCGCCTTTTCCACTCCTTAAATGTCTTTCATTTAATAACCCTTATTGTTACCTTCATAATTACCACCAACTATCACCACTATTCCAAGTAACAAATCAACTTTTTCTCTTTTTGCATCTTTGGAATAAATCGCAATTAATAAAAAAGTGGAAGTTCAAACTGATACAAACATAAAAGCCATTCTCCCGAATGGCTTTTTTAATCATTTATTTTCTTTTAAGCATAAATTTTTTGTAACGAGATTAGTCCAAGTCAAACCTGACTAAATATTTAGAAATAATATTGATCCTACCCTTTTGGTGAAAATAACCTAAAACAGCAAAGACCAATGCTCCCATCGTATCCAAGATTAGATCCGTCATCGTATCATCTAGACTACCTCTTTGCATAAAGAAACCAAAACATTTATCCATGGAATACTCGTAGATTTCCCAAATCGCGCCCATGGCGACCGCAAAACAAAAGGAGAAAATCGCCACATAAATGGGGCTTAGCCTTATATTCATTTTACTACAGTTATTTAGATAACTGACGATGAGAAAACCGATATTCCCTAAAATAAGCCCGGAAAGACTATGAAGCATCTTATCCCACCACCAGAACCGATCATAAAACTGGTGCATCTCTCCAAGGAATAAAGAGGCATAAATAAAGAAGATTAAAATGATCTCAAACTCACTGGGAATATCCAAATTAAATCGCTTTTCCATAATTGACGGTATTAACATGGCAATCAGTATTAAGATTGACATTCCTAAGGCTGTCCAGTTTTTTTCAAAAATGGCAATCAATCCGGCAATAATAATCGATAAACGCATAAGAATAAAAATCAAAAGTTTGGTTTTATCAATTCTTCTCATTCTATTCCTCTCCTGAAACGTATTTTCGAAAAAATACAAGTACTAATTATTTCTTCCTTATTGAGAGAGCCAATATTAGCGTAAGAAAATCCCGGTATAGTCCCATCAGCATAGAAGCAATTCCAAAGCATGAGTAATTAAGACATAATCAAGTTTCTTCGTGAGTTGGCTCTAACATAGACTTTTCAAGTTTAAGTTTACATTCCGTCTTTTCTTTTTCAATCTCATTATGCATAAGTGAGTCTTTATTGATAATACTTAGTAAAATCAATGCTGAAATTACAAGCATCAATACATCTGTTATCGGTTGAGCGTATATAAAACCTTTAAATCCAAGCGTTATATTTAAAACGAACAATAGTGGCAAGTAGAAGACACCTTGTCTTGATAATGAAAGGAATAAAGCCGGTAGTGCTTTTCCCATAGCTTGAACCGTTGTTCTACACAGCATTTGACCTCCAACAAAAGGCAAGGATAGCATCA
>ENA-UOOK01006064-UOOK01006064.1-fermentation-metagenome-genome-assembly--contig:-NODE-6064-length-11772-cov-4.518648_pt1 | contig 11772 bp, 17 predicted proteins | sample MGYA00245777_ERZ724023 | MGnify/ENA primary metagenome ERZ724023 (study PRJEB28704, sample SAMN03018312) | fermentation metagenome | biome: anthropogenic terrestrial biome; feature: soil; material... | reverse complement strand
AGTTTTCTACTTGCATCCCGACGATATAAGTGTATACTTGTATCAGCAAGAAGGGGAAGAGGGAAAGGACATGACATGTACGGCTTCAAGGTAGCAGCGGCCTACAGGAACGCAATAGAGAGCGAGGTAAACGACGCTTGGGGCACCATCTACGACTGCCAGCGCGAGCTTATCGAGATTGACACTGGCAAGTACGACGGCTTTCTTACCAAGAGCGAGCTTGCAAATGAGCGCGAGAAGGCCGAGCGCGAGATTGACATATGTACGGCACAGGTTGAAGCGCTCACACACGCGCTTGAGGTAGCGAGCAACATGCTTGAACACCGATAGAGCAGAAAGGCCGCCAGAAATGGTGGCCTTTTCCCATTCCCACAATTACCGCTGGCAGTGATGTATAATCGTGGCAATGCAGAAAATGCGTTGCTAGTGGGGGTTCGAGCTTGGGTCCATTACCATCAGAGGTGCTTGTCGCGGTCATAACGTCCGGCTGCGCGGCGAATATGATGGTACGCGCACTTGGACTTTTCCTAATGGCAGTTCGCGAACAGAAAGGTGGAACCCCGCTACTGGGGATTGGATAAATATAACGAGGTGATGATGGGTGTCTTTTGAAAGTGTTGATGGGCCATATCCTGCATCTGGGAATGGTACTCCACCTACAATGAATGAATTCCGCGCTACTTGTATTGCTGTTGCAAAAAGTCATACAAGGCCGCATGGACTTGTTCGTTTCCCGTTTAGCATTGATGGGTTAATCGGTAACCTTATGCCAAAACTACGAGGCAAAACAGCGGCTATGTGGGCGACACATCTTGCCAGCACTATGAGCGCGGATGAGCTTGCTTATGGCGGGACGCCCCATAATATGAGTATTGGCGAGTTGGCTGCGCTAGACACGCGTCTTAATCACAAACACCCATATTGTGTGTTCCTGCAAGATGATAAGGAGACGGTGGCTATTATCGCTAGTCCTATATCTTCAAAATATCGCTCGACTATGGTTATTCTATCCCTGATAGATATTATCGGCGCACCGCGCTGTGCGCTTATTAGAACATGCTATCCGAGAATAGGATGGGCGGATAATGGTCTTGGCAAGGCTATAGAAGACGAATCAATGCTTTATGTTGACCATACTGCCACAGGGTTCAAAAAAGCACTCCCGCCTTCCACACGATTATTAATGAGCATCCATCAATTTGATGGAATTGTGGCGAGAATAGATAAGAGTGGTATTATTGTCAAAAAGGATGGTGAAGAATGGAACTAACATCTAAAGGGAAGCCAGAAATCAAGTGGCTAGGTTACCATCGGGCCTGTGCTTGTTACCATTATGATGAGGATAGCGATGTCTGTGCAAAGCTCGTGAATTACTAATGGCTGACGAGGATACAGAGATCATCAATGACGCCGATGAAGCGTTGCGCAAAGCCGCTTTTGGCGGAGAATATAAAACCGTGAGGGTAACTAAAGGGCATATTGCTGGGGTCAATCAAGACGAACAGATGATTGAGAAAACAGAGGTTGCTCCTAATGCCACGCTGTTGAAAGAAGTCTTGGCAGCACGCATCGGTGGCCCACAGGATTATTGCTAGGTGTACCATGAAAAAAATTGTTAAGAAAGACATAATGCCTAACTGCCCGATCTGCAACCATGAAGACCGTGAGGGTATTGAGATGCTGGGGCTACTTGCCGCTTCTTCCTGGAGAATAGCGGCAAAGCGTATCAACAATACCTTTGGTACGAGCTTTACTGCGCACCAAATGGAAGAACATATGATGCATCATGTTCTCCACTCAACCGCCAAAAATGCTGGGCTAATCCTTGATGCTATTACTGATGATGACTCGCCAGTGATTACACCAGAGGTCATGATGCGGCAATTGCTTATTCAAGCTGCTCTCGATATTGCGCGTGGGAATATCAAATGCAAGACGCCTGATGAGGTAATGCGCCTCATAGCGATGATTGAACATTTGCAGGAGAATGATACGAAGTACCAAATGGAAAATGGCGACGCGGAAGGCTTCTGGAACGCCATGAGTGCCTATGGCTCAGCAATCAACAGTACGTGCTCTCCCGAGCAGGTTACTGCCATTGTTCAGAAGGCTAATGCGCTTGGTGCCTTCTTCAACATCCGCAATACTCCTAAGGCTCACCCTATAGATCCCAACGTAGAGAGAGTCCTCAATCAGGCTGCTATCGACATGAGAGAGCTTGGTCACACAAGAACGAGAGAAGAGCTCATTGCGGACGGAGTCATTACCCAAGACATGCTCAACAACAGTCTTCCCCCTGGGGTGTAGACGGTAGATTTATAGCTTCAAAAGTGAATGGACGGCGCATAACCGTCCATTCGTTTATTCAATGGAAGAAGGCCGTAACATGAGCAGGAAGATACTGCTTGCAGTTGTAACAAGTGCGATAATCCTTTTGGCCGTGCCGCCACAGGCAAAGGCCACCACGAGTGATGATCTTTATGCTCAAGCGGCTCAACTTTCACAGGCGGCAGATACCGCAGAGCAGAATGCTCAAATAGTTGAGGATGAATATAGCGGTAAGGCTGCTTTGATCGACAAAATACGCCCAGACATGAGCGTACAGACAACGTCTAAAGCAAATGCTGTGGCCGCTAGGTGCAAGGCAGATGTAGTACAACATTCTGCTGATGTAGCAAAAGCGCAAGAAGACGCGCAAGCAGCAGAGGAAGAGGCACAAGAGGCTACATCTTCTAGTCCAACCACTAGCAGCTCAACATCAAATTCAAGTAGCTCTGATAACTTTACGTGGGTGGCTGCTTCTGAATATGGCGATGGTGACGGATGCATGGGAGGAACTACTGCCTCTGGTGCTACGGTTACGGAATCATCAATGGGTATAGCTATGCGCACAATAGCTCTTGGCACTAAAGTAGAGTTGTCGTATAACGGGCACACCTGTTATGCAACAGTAGATGATCGCGGGCCATATGTAGGGGATAGGCAGATCGATCTTCAGCCTGCCGTGGCTTCTGCTCTGGGCTTTGACGGATTAGGAACGGTAGGGTATCGTGTTGTCCCATAACAAATATAGCCTATAGGCTATATTGAGCAGCCTGCGGGTTGCTCTTTTTTTAGAAAAATTATTTTAGATTCTTGCACTCCTCTGTGATAACAGTAGTATAATACTAGTCGTAAGCAAAGATACCACAACGAAGGAGTAAATCATGGAAAGCGGGTATGCGTACAAGTATTATGCCAAGAATAATTATACGAAAGCTACGCGCGAACACTCTCTAGAAGAGTATCTTGATCGCAAGGAGCGCAAATTCAACGATAAGCTGTATATCAATGGATTGATGCAACGCGAGTTTTCTTTTGAAGGATGAATGAAGTAAAAATGATAATCTATATTATAGAAGCGCTTGCCTTGTGTGTCGTGAACGTGCTTTTTATGACCGGGCGCGATGGGACGGTTGCTTATCGATTTGCGTGGCTCGTGGTGAGTGCAAGTGCGGTTGTCATTCTTATAATGCAGCCAGCCGTTTCGTTTATTGTGCCGGTATGCACCTGTGTTTCTATTATCATTTCTGCTGTTACCATGGGGCGCGAGAAGCACACACCTGTATTCTGATATGTACTATCTACATTTCTATCTATCTTTGCCCTTCTGTTTGTGCTATTGGAGATGTAAATAGGATTTACAGATATGCGTATTCGTGTTTGGAATGACGGCGATCTTAGCATCACAACTCCTAAAATTGACGTTTTAGAGCGCGATCCGCAATTTGCGGTATATACTGGTGGAGTTAAGTAAAATATCAAAAGAGATCGAAGGACAAGATAAATGAGCGATAAACTGGACGTACAGTGGGTGGATATAGATTCTATCACCCCATACGAGAACAATCCGCGGCACAACGCCGAGGCTATAGAGAAGGTGGCGGCGTCCATCAGGGAATTCGGTTGGCAGCAGCCAATAGTAGTTGATGAGCACAATGTAGTTGTAGTAGGACATACTCGTCTTGCTGCGGCATATACACTTGGCGAGACGAGCGTACCCGTGCATGTCGCCACTGAGCTGACGCCTGAACAGATCAAGGCATATCGTCTTGCAGACAACAAAACGAACGAGTTTGCAGAGTGGGATATTGGTCGCCTATCGGATGAACTCAATGAGCTAAGAGATACACCAATAGATATGTCGGAATTTGGTTTTGACATTAATATCATCAACCCAGAAGACATCTTTACAGATGAAGAACCCGTACCCCCGACACCAAAGCCAGCAAAGATGCATACCTGCCCCTACTGCAAGAGGACGTTTACGGAGGAACAGGAAGCGTCCGGTATTACGCCAGACAACGACAAGAACGACGAAGAATATGGCGATTAAGATACATTTCGCTGGGTGTGATAATGCCCCAGCAGATATTGTTGGTTTGCGAGTAGCTGGTGTAAAATATCGGCTATTCACAAGCTATCCCTTCATCGTGCACAAGGACAGTTCGGCGGCTTCGTTTAGGGTGGATAATCTCTATGAAAAAATCGGTCAATTTCGTCATACCATCCTGGATTCTGGCATCTTTACGCTGATGTACGGCGCTGGAGCTGGCGGCGACAACTCACCAGAAGTCATGAGAGAGTGGATGCACCGACTTGTCAGATTTGTTGTCGATAACAACTTAGACTGTGATGTCGTAGAGGTTGATTGTCAAAAGATATGCTCGCCAGAGGTCGCATGGGAGCTTCGCAAGGAGATGCGGGAGCTGTTACCGGAGAAAAATAATATCATCAACGTGTACCATACGGAAGATGGGGAGGATGGGTTTCGGCGACTCGTCGAGTTCTCCGACTACATTGCGATTGGATGCCCCGAGTTAAGACATGTCTATCCGTCGAACTATCAAAACAAGATCGGCGCTCTAACCAGACTAGCGAAAAGTATTAAACCGAGCATTAAGATACACCTCCTGGGATGTACCGAGAAAAAGATATTGCTCGCGAACTCGTTTTGTGATACCAGCGACAGCACGTCCTGGGTAAGTGGATTGAGATTTGGAACCATTGGTGCGGCGGGGAAGCATATTTCACAAATTAGCCCGACCGTCTTTTCGGCCGTCGCCCCATCTCTGCGGAGAGTCGCAAACGACTCGCATATCGAGATGAATGATAAACGCATGACTAGAGCCACAAAAATATATGTATGCGCAAAAATTTATAAACAGCATTATTCTTCCTATCTTGGAAATCAGGAATAGTCGCCTCTTTTCTTTTGGAATATGTGATATGATTCCCTTGACGTTCGAGAACCCTGTTACCGTCAAAAACTAAACCACAGGGCATAAGAGGCCGTTTATCTTATATCGAGCGTTCGTGCGGGTGTAACCGATACAAGAATGGACGGCTATTCTTATGAGGAAAGGCAGAAATAATGTGTGATAAGGCGATTGTCCTTAATAGTGGCGGCTGTGATTCGACGACATGCGTTGGCTTGGCCGTGCAACGTTTTGGCAAAGAGAACGTCACTACGGTCTCTATCAACTACGGACAACGACACCGCAAGGAGCTGGATTGCGCAACGCAGGTCGCTGAACGATACGGACTTGCTCATCGTGAACTGGATTTTACAGGCACTCATATCATGGACGGGTCTGACTGCCCGCTTTTGGCCGAGAACGAAGATACCATCAAACATGAGTCCTATGCTGACCAAATCGCTGAGGACGGCACGGGCATGGTGCCGACATACGTGCCATTCCGCAACGGTTTGTTTCTGTCCGCTGTTGCTGGAGTTGCTATGGCAGTATATCCAAAGCAACGAGTCCATCTTTACTATGGCGCACATGCTGATGATGCTGCTGGAGACGCTTATGCAGACTGTTCACCGCAGTTTGCAGAAGCGATTGGTAACGCCATCAATATCGGCACTTATGGCCTTGTGACTCTTGAAGCTCCGCTTATCCATCTTAACAAGGCAGGCGTAGTCAAGCTCGGACTGTCACTCAACGTTCCTTATGAGCTTACGTGGTCGTGTTATGAGGGCGGAGAGAAGCAGTGCGGCACTTGCGGAACTTGCATTGACCGCAAGGCTGCATTCGCCGCCAATGGCGTTGTCGACCCCGTTCCATATGAGGCGTAAAGAATGTTAAAGAAGACTACTAAGGCACAACTACTTGTCGTGTGCGCGGCCCTATCCGTCATGTCTATCATTGTTAGCAACGTGATTACCAACAAGCAGATGGATTTCTTCAATTTCGCCCTGCCGTGCGGCACCTTGTTGGTGCCAGTGGACTATATCATGGGCGATCTCATCACGGAGGTTTATGGATATAGGACGGCGAAGAATATTATTCTAGTCGCATTCTTTATGAACTTGCTTGCCGTTATATTCTTTATGTTAACGCTTGCCCTCCCATCGTTCTATACGTTTACAAATCAGGATGCTTTTGTTGCTGTCCTTGGCTCTACGCCACGTATCTTGGCGGCATCTTTCGCTGCTTTTATCTTCGGGTCTTTTGCTAATGCTAAGATTATGGCTATTATGCATGTGCGCGATGGCGAGGACAAATTGGCGTGGCGGTGTATCGCGTCAACTATCGTAGGTGAGACGCTCGACATGTCGGTGTTTTCAGTGTTTGCTTTTGGCGGCGTGCTGCCATGGTCAGTAATTTTCCAAATGATTTGGCTGAATTCGTTGGTCAAGATAGCGATTGAATGTATTCTGTACGCTCTAGCCACTCGTCACATCATCAAATGGGCTAAGGGACTTGATGCATAATGTATTATGTTAAGAAGACAATGGAAATAGCTGGAGCACATCATCTTGTGTTGGACTACGAGTCCAAGTGCCAGAACCTACATGGACACAATTGGATTGTCACGGTCTACTGCAAGAGTCAAATGCTCGATCGCAATGGCATGGTCTACGACTTCACACACATCAAGCACGATATTCATGACAAGTTAGATCATACTTGCCTGAACGATATTCTGCCGTGCAACCCCACAGCAGAGAATATCGCTAAATGGATATGTGATAAGCTCGGCGATACTTGCTACCGCGTAGATGTTCAAGAGTCTAGCGGGAATGTCGCCACTTACGAGGTTGATGAATAATGTATCAATTCCAAGTCAGTGAGATTTTCAAGTCGATAGACGGCGAGGGTAAACGCGCAGGGGCACCATGCACATTTATTAGACTTGTCGGATGTAACCTGCGGTGCTCTTATTGCGATACGGCCTACGCCTTTACGCGTGACAGCACAACACAAATCATGACCACAACAGAAATAACGGAACAAACTGATAGGTTTGGCATCTCTAATGTAACTCTAACGGGCGGAGAACCACTCCTACATCGTACTCAAGCACTAGAGCTAGTTGATATGCTAAAGCAACACGGACATGAAGTGAACATTGAGACAAACGGCGCGATACAACTTGACGATATTCCTCGTGATAATAGCACATCGTTCTTTACGATGGATTGGAAGTCACGGTCTAGCGGTATGGCTGACAAGATGATCGAATCGAATCTTGATGCTCTTCTGCCGCGAGACGTGCTGAAGTTCGTTGTTGGCACACAAGAGGATTTGGACAATATGTGCCAGGTACTTGGTACTCACGACATTAAGGCGCAAGTATTTGTCTCGCCAGTATGGGGGCAAATGAATTTGCTAGATATGACTCAGTTTGTGCTCAATAACAACATCAATGCAAGAGTCCAGGTGCAACTCCATAAGTTGATATGGGCACCAGACGCAAGAGGAGTGTAATAATGGCAGAGGCATTTGAGCGTCATATAGACAAGGATGCCGTCGAAAAGGCGACAAGAGAACTATTGATTGCCTTAGGCGATAACCCAGAGCGTGAAGGCCTTGTCGAAACGCCCAAGCGAGTGGCAAAATTTTTTGATGAGGTCATGCAAGGTATGTTATATACGAATCACGAGATAGCGCAACTGTACAACAAGACTTTTGTTTCTAGTTCGGATGGTCTCGTTGTCGAGAAGGACATTCCGATATTCTCATGGTGTGAACACCATATCGCGCTCATGTATGACATGAACGTGAGCATTGCCTACTTGCCGCACGGTCGAGTCATCGGACTCTCGAAAATGGCGCGAGTTGCGGAGATGTGCGGGCATAGGCTTCAACTTCAGGAGCGTCTCACACAAGACATATACGACGTGATGTCCGAAATTCTCGGCAATCAAGATGTGGCCGTCTTTGTCACGGGCAAGCACTCTTGTATGACCGCTCGTGGAATCAAGAAACCTGATGCCTTCACTACGACTAATGTACTCGGCGGCGAATTCAAAACAAATCCGACATTGCGCGCCGAGGTAATTGCTGCCCTCAAATAAAAATTAATCACCACTTCCCCTCCTAACAGTAGTATAATATAGCCAACACGAGGGGAAAGAGGCTATGAGCAACGCACACAAGGACAGACTATACTTCAGCAGTCAGATTTTTGATTGTCAATCCGTCTCTGTGAAGCAGGGACTCGTCAACATTCAAATCCGTTAAGGTTAGGTTTGGATAAGGATGAAAGAACGGTAGAGGTAATTATCAGTCAACGGGAGAAAGGATAATCATGTCTACTAGTCAAGAGAGGGCAAAACAGATTTTGTGCCAAATTGCTAAAGATGCTCAGATTGAGGATCGTATCGTTATCCATCAAGTCCCTACGGGTGATGACTCACCGCGTTCATGTTCTGGCATCTTTGGATACCAGCTTGACGTACCTGAATACAACTGGAGTGTACTGATACAATACCGGAACATCGGTACTTCTGAACCATGTGCAGTTTGGGATAACCACGGACATTACAAAAATTATTCTCAGGCATATACAACTGAAATGCTGCGCAATCTTGTCGCTGGTAATGGCGATCCGAATATCGGATTAATGCTTAATGGAGCATACGACAAGATGATGCAGGGCAAGCACTTAACACGAGAGCAAAAACTCACGATGCTGCTCAAAGACGAAAAGTGGCATCATGGCGCAGAGTTGCTTGACACTGTAGGCTGGAAGTTTGACAGCGCACTTTGCAATATGCGCCATAAGGGCATGCTGCATATTGAGAGTAGACACGCAGAGAAAGGCAATACATACGATTATCGTCTTGTGCCGAAAGTGAATTAAAATGGTTGCCACGTTGACCGTAATAAGTGTTGCTGTGACCGTAAGTTGCATTGACGCAGACATTTAATGCATCTATTGTCGCGTGTAGTTTAACGCCTAAGATGCTATCATAATTGGTAACAGTTAACTGCGTCTTAGGGGTTTTTCTATGCTTGAGGACTATTCCATTGGTGACACACTCACCTCTGATGATTTTGCAGACGATTGGTACTTCCCAGCATATAAATGGGAAAGCGCGGAGATAGAACATATCGATAATGCAACGGTGACACTTGTTTATCATCCGTTAGACCCTGATGGGCAGGATGAAGAACGTACAGTGACTCGCGCTGATATGGAACATATGCTAGGCTGGGACTTAACGGCAGAAGACGTTACCATTGAGCCTGGTGATTCCGTTGACTAAACGCAAGGCAGATAAACTCGCGGCTACTAACAGCGGAGTGCGTAGAGACGTATTGCTCGGCGTTACTATTGGCACAGATGATACTGATCATCCCGAACAACGTATAGAGTGGTCATACGAACGCACAGCAGATAGTGATGGGCATCTAGTCCCGACTCCTTGTGTGGTGCGTAGTGATGCTAATACTCGTGAAGTTTTGGCCGTTTATGATGGCACTTTATCTACGGTCATTGCGTCTATCACAACATATTTCATAGAGTGGAACTCAGCCACATCTGCCCCGCCCGCAACAGCTGATTGGGACACAAATACTCCTAGTTGGACGGCAGGAGAATATGTATGGCAGCGTGTTGATACAACATACGGCGATGGTGTTGTGAAAGTGGGTACCCCCGTCTGTATCCAAGGAGTATCCGGTAATGATGGTGTTGGCATTAGCTCTACTGCTATCAGCTATGCGAAGTCTACAGATGGGATTGACGCGCCGAGTACAGGTTGGCAAAGCACGATACCGACAGTTGCGCCGACTCAATATCTTTGGACGAAAATTGAATGGACTTATACTGATAATTCCTCGAAAACGTCTTACTCTGTTGGCATGATGGGAAAAACGGGTGATGATGGCACGGGAATAAACTCTTCTGTCGTTTCATATCAACTAGCTTCTTCTGCTACGACTGCGCCTATAGGCACATGGTCTAGTTCTGTCTTGGCTACGACTGATGATCTGCCCTATTTGTGGACGAAAACCTATCTTACGTATACCGATGGTACCACTTCAACTGCATATAGCGTTGCCTCCAAGGGCGATAAAGGAGATGCAGGTACTCCGGGTACGGCGGAGAAAGATGGTGTGACACCCTACTTTCATATTGCTTATGCCGATACATACTCTAAAAATTCTGATGGGACAATAACTGTTACGGGGTTTTCGACAACCCCCCGTGACACTTCTGATTATATCGGTACGTATGTTGATGAAAACGTCACGGGCAGCACGAGCGCAAGTTCTTATAGCTGGCATCTAACCAAAGGCGAAACAGGCCCGCAGGGCATCGCTGGCACCAATGGCGCGGATGGCACAAGTGAATATCTTCATATTGCCTATGCTGATACCTATGTAAACAATAGCGGCACCATCACGGTTACCGGATTTACAACCACCAACGCAAGCGGGCTGCAATATGCCTATATTGGCATGTATGCCGATGAAACTTCCGCTGATAGCACCGACCCGACAAAGTATACATGGAATCTGGTCAAGGGGAATAAAGGCGACACGGGGACAGGTGTTGAGTCAACGGCTATTGCCTATCAAGCATCTACCTCTGGCACTACCATCCCTACCGGCACATGGCTAACGTCTATACCAAGCGTCACAGCAGGGCAATATCTCTGGACGCAAACTGTTATTACATACACTGATAACACAGAATCAACCTCCTATTCCGTAGGGATGATGGGGGCTACAGGGAGCACAGGGAAAGGCATTTCCTCCACTTCGATTACTTATCAGGCTTCTACGTCGGGAACAACTGCGCCTACCGGTACCTGGAATACCTCTATTCCAAGCGTAAGCGCAAGCCAATACCTTTGGACGAAAACAGTTATCACATATACAGACTCTTCAACCTCTACGTCTTATTCTGTTGGCATGATGGGGGCTACAGGCAACGGAGTTGAAACTACAACCGTTAAATATCAACTCGGCACAAATGGAACAACTGAACCTACGGGAACATGGAATACCTCTATTCCTACATTGACAGCCGGTTCTTATTTGTGGACGCAAACTGTTATTACATACACGGATGCTTCTACTTCGACAAGTTACTCTGTCTCGTATATCGCTAAAGACGGCGATAAAGGCGACCCGGGTGTGGGGATTAGTTCGACAGCGATTTCTTATGTTGCATCTACAGATGGGGTTACAGTTCCATCGTCCGGTTGGCTAACTTCGATCCCCGCCGTTACCGCAAGCCAATATCTTTGGACGCGAACCGTCATCACCTACAGTGACTCCACGACCTCCACGGCCTACAGCGTAGGGATGATGGGGGCCACAGGCGCTGCCGGGACGAACGGCACCAACGGTGCCGATGCGCTCACGCTGGTCGTCACCTCAAGCAACGGCACGATCTTCAAAAACAGCTCAATCGCCACGACCTTGACCGCCCACGTCTACAAGGGCGGCGTCGAGGTCACGGGGGATGCGCTCGCCGTTCTCGGCG
>ENA-UOOK01006062-UOOK01006062.1-fermentation-metagenome-genome-assembly--contig:-NODE-6062-length-11776-cov-3.023292_pt1 | contig 11776 bp, 11 predicted proteins | sample MGYA00245777_ERZ724023 | MGnify/ENA primary metagenome ERZ724023 (study PRJEB28704, sample SAMN03018312) | fermentation metagenome | biome: anthropogenic terrestrial biome; feature: soil; material... | reverse complement strand
GCATATCTTGCTTTACAGAGAAATGGGAATTGGTTTGGATCACATCGGTTCACTTTTGGATGCACCTTCATTTGACCGGTTAAAGGTATTAAAAGAACATAAGAATCAGCTGATTGAAAAAAGGCTGAATTTGGAATTGCTGATTGAGAATGTCGAGAAAACAATTGCATCAGCGGAAGGGAAAATCATCATGAGTGACAATGAAAAGTTTGAAGGATTTAAAAAGCAAATGTTGGACCGTAATGAGAAATCATATGGCAGTGAAATCAGAGAAAAATATGGGGAGGAAGTTGTGGATCAGTCTAATCTTAAATTTTTGAAAATGACACAAGCAGACTACCAAAAAGTTCAAACCATCGAAAAAGAAATGTTTGAAGAATTAAATGAGGGTATAAAATCAAAAGACCCGAAAGGAGAACATGCTCAAAAAGCAGCGTTACTACACAAGCAATGGCTGAGCTTTTATTGGGATACCTACAACGAGGAAGCACATGCCGGATTAGCGCAAATGTACGTGGATGATGAAAGATTCAAAGCCTATTACGATAAGGCTCAACCTGGTACTGCCGAGTTTTTACGAGATGCCGTTTTGATTTTTACCGGAGTTGATGGCAGTAAATAACAGCTATCAAAGCAATGTTTTATTACCATAATAGTATAATAACATCTTCATGGAGTAACTATTTATGGAAAAAAAGAATGTATCAACATTCAAAATTGCAGCAACATATATTGGAACCATTGTTGGTGCGGGATTTGCCACCGGACAGGAAATATTGCAATTCTTTGCGCGCTTTGGTAAACCGGGGCTCATAGGGTTAGCGCTAGCCACTGTTTTTTTCGTTTATTTCGGTTATGTAATCATGTATCTAGGCAAGCAAGGTAATGCAGAATCTCACTTGGAGGTGATTCGATACTCCGGGAAAAGGCTTATTACCGGTTTGACGGATGTTTTAATTACATTTTTCTTGTTCGGTGCATTTGCTGCCATGATCGCGGGGACAGGAGCTTTGTTTCAACAACAATTTCATGTGGATGAAATTGCAGGAAACATGATCATGGCTGTATTGACCGCATTGACCGTATTGATTGGTTTTGATGCCGTAATCAACTCCATCAGCTTTGTGGTACCATTTCTTTTGCTGTCGGTGATTGGTATCAGTATATTTTCTATCATCAGCACGCCACCTGATTTCTCTGAAATTGTTGTGACCGCAAATCAAGGAGGATTGGTGAACCGGTGGCTACCGGCTGCGCTTCTTTATGTATCCTACAACACTGTCATATCTATCTCCGTATTAGGACCTTTGGGTGTTAAAGCGCAAAACCGTAAAATGATCATTATGGGCTCTATCTTGGGAGGACTCGGATTAGGAGCGGGATCTCTATTCATTTTCCTTGCATTATCGGCTAATTTGCTTGATGTTGCAGGTCTCGAGGTACCCATGACCTTTATTGCCGGTAAGATTCATCCCATTGCGCAAATTATATATTCCGTTATTTTGATAGCAGAAATCTATACAACTGCAGTGGGTTCTTTATATGGATTTGTTGCACGTGTAAATAAAAACGACAAGAAAAAGGTGAAAACCAAGGTCATAATAATTCTTGTTACAATTGGTGCTTTCCTGGCAGGTCAATTGGGCTTTTCTAATCTGGTCAAATATCTGTATCCTTTGGTTGGTTACGGTGGACTGTTAATGTTGATCAGCTTGGTAATCGCCATGAGAAAGGTTGAAAAACCCAAACCAAATCGGTAAGCCCCTTTTCCAAAATTGTGGTTATGCATATTTACTAATAGGTGAGTAATGGTATAATGGTAAATATAATTTGACTTACGACATATTGAATATTTGTTAGTCGGTGACGAAGAGAGGATGTATTATCGTGAAAAAGATCATTATGCTGATTAAAGAAAAACAGTTGTTTTGTTTTTTCTTGTTAACCTATTTGCTTTCTTGGATCGTATGGTTCATGACGCCGGTTTTATCCAATGACATTCAAATTCAAAACTTATTTATTTATATCGGCTTTTACGGTCCGGCAGTCTCCGCCGTCATTATCGCAGGCACACTAGGTTTAAATAATCAACCGGCACCGACACTCCGGTACTGGATCACATATGCCGCATCCTTCTTAGTTGTCTTTGCCGTCAACTACCTTTCCATGGATGTTTTTCAGATCCCTAAAAATTCAAATTCCATCATGTTGATGGCTGCCATTGCGCTTTTAGCCGCATTGGTTTTGTCCGGTCCCGTATCAAAAAACCGTGGAATCCGACGATTGTTGCTGTATATTAAAAAGGCCAAAGTTCATTGGAAATGGCATATTATTGCACTTTTGGGTGTTCCATTGCTTACATTACTCAGCCTTTTCATCGATTTAATATTAGGAGGGCAACTTGACGGTAAGTTTTTCAACGAACCTTTATATATTGAAATCTATAACCGCATCATCATCTATCTGGCAATTTTCATTTATGGAAACGCAGCATTAGGTCAGGAACCAGGTTGGAGAGGGTTTGCTCTTCACAGGCTTTTGACAAAATTCAATCCTTTGTTAGCCAGTGTTATTGTCGGTGCCATATGGACTTTATGGCATGCCCCCTTATACCTGATCGGGTTTTATGAGGGAGGAGTCGCAGCATTGCTTGTACGATTCCTATGGAACATTCCTTTGGCAATTCCTTTTACCTGGATCTATATGAAAACACAAGGAAGCCTGTTGCACGTTGCCCTGTTTAACACAGCTGTCAATACATTGGGGCTTTTTGTACCCATCACGATGCGTTCAGCAACCATATTCATTATTTTATCGGTGATATGCATGATTGCCATTACTGTGGAAAATCGATTATGGACGAAACGGGAGACTTTAACGCCTTTTCGTTCAAAAAAAGTATTCTAATTAATTTTCCGGGCTATTGAATCATATCGATTCCTTTTCGGAGTAATTCTTCATCGATGGCACCTATTGCACCGGTGATCACATAACCGTCTTTGTCTAAAAAAAGCGTGGTAGGATAAGAATATACCCCTAAACTTAATGAGGCAACCAAGTCAATATCGTAATAAACGAGGAATGTATATTGGTTTTTTGTAATGAAATTCAATGCTTTTTCTTTGGTTTCACGAACGCCGTCTGTGACATTGATCATAAGAAATTGGACATCTTCTCCCAACACCTTGTAAACATCATGAAACTCAGGCATTTCACCGACACATGGGGGACACCAGGAAGCCCAGAAGTTGATCACTATGGGTTTGCCAAAAAAATCAGAGATCGAATAGCTATCACCGTCATAATCCGTTATTGTAAAATCCGGTATCATAACCTTGCTTTCATCTACTTCATCTTCTTTTGTTTCCGAAATGACTTCACCGATCGTCTCATTATTAGGATCTGAACTGGTTGTAGTCACTTTGCTTTCATTCGGAAATCGATTCGATTCAACCTTTTCGCTCAATGCACCATATGCAAAATATGCAATTAGAATCGTCAAGACAATGGCCAACAGATAAATCAATACTTTTTTCTTGTTCATATGCTCCTCCTAAAATGATTGCAAGGATAAAAATGACCCTAATAAACCGGTGACCATCAATATGCCGATGATGATAAGAAATACACCGCTTATTTTGTTGATGATATCGTAATTCTTCTTAATAAAATCAAATGCGGATTTCAGATTGGCCACCAATACAGCGGATAGCACAAAGGGAATGCCAAGACCTAATGAATATACCAAGAGCATCGTAATTCCTTTTACGGTACTGCCGCTTTGTGCAGCCAGCATTAATGCAGACCCGAGAAAAGCCCCGACACAAGGGGTCCAGCTAATGGAGAACACCATTCCGAATAAAACGGAATGGAGAAATCCCAAGTCTTTTGTTTTTGTTTCTCCGGATCTGGTTTTATTTAAGAAGCCGATTCTGATTACACCTAAAAAATTCAGCCCGAACAGAATGACGATGCCTCCTGTTGTAATATTAAAAAGGGTGGTGTGTTCTTTTAAAAATCGTCCGATGGTTCCTGCAAATGCACCTAACAAGATGAAAACAATTGTAAATCCAAGTACAAAACCCAAAGCATTTGTCAGAGTCTTGTTCTTCCGATCTTCTCCGGCTGCGAAATAGGAAATGTACACGGGTAACATCGGTAATAAGCAAGGAGATATGAATGTGATGATGCCTTCTAAAAATACTACAATATATTCCACGGTTACCTGATCCTTATCTTAAAATTTTTTTTATTATAGCATGACATCCAAAGTGTGATAAGTGATTTTGTTACATAATACTCATGTTAACAGTTCGTTCATACATAAAAAATGCCTGACATTATACGTCAGGCGGGATAAAAATTTTTGTATTACTTAACGATATCCGTTCTCTTTGTCGGTTGCTTCGTCGCGAATTTCTTGTTTCATTCCATCAAGAGCATTCCTGCGACGTTCGTTTTTATCCAACAGCTCCTTTTTTGTTTTTTCATCATCTGTCTTCTGAATCATTTCTTCGGCTAACTCCATATTTTGTATGGTTTTTCCGATGTTGTATTGAATCTTTTTCACATTATCTCTTCGATCGTCCGGTTTTGGTTTTTTTGTCATTGAAATTTACTCCTTTATGATATTCTTGTTCTTATTTTGCACGAATTCAAACAAAAAATGAGATGAAGAAAAGAGCAGAAAAAGAAAATTAAGATGATATGCATTGATTGGCAGTAGGTAATTTGTTACAATAATTTTGAATAAAAAAAGGAATGAAATTTATGAGATTTTTAGGAAATATCATTTGGTTGCTATTCGGCGGCATAATAGGATGCGTTTTATGGTTTGTGGCAGGGCTTCTATTGGCGTTAACTATAGTCGGATTGCCCTTTGCTCTGCAATGCTTTAAAATATCGGGATTTGTGTTGTGGCCTTTCGGAAGAAATATAATACCGGGTAATTTCGGCGTAATGGGGCTTTTGGGAAATATCATATGGATTTTAGTTTTTGGTTTTGAGCTTTGTATCATCCATTTGATTATGGGACTTGTGCTTTGTTTAACCATCATCGGTATTCCATTCGGCAGGCAACATTTTAAATTGGCAAAGCTTTCTTTGGTACCCTTCGGAGCAAAAATATATTATGAATGAGAAAACCTCAGGTATTCCCGAGGTTTTCTTGTACTTTTTCTTAAAATTTGTATTCAGTTTAATTGATCTACAGTTCCTTTTCCATTGAAACGTGGGGGATGCCTTCCTCGTAAAACAATGAATCGGATGTTATAATATATCCGAGCTTTTCGTAAAAAGGTATTGCATGAGTCTGAGCGTGTAGTATGAGCTTTTTTGCTCCTTTTTCCAGTGCAATTTTCTCAAGCTCGTCGACCACCATTTTACCAACGCCCATTTTACGAGCTTCTTTCAACACACATATCCGTTCACATTTCATAACGTCTTCTACCGGTCTAATTCTCCCGGTTGCAATGGGGTTTTCCTTCCAACGCACAAGTACGTGAACCGACTCATCCTCAAATTGATCAAATTCATTTTCAGCCGGTACATTTTGCTCTAGTACAAATACCGTCTTCCGAACTTTTTGAGCATCTTTGAAGTCTTCTTCATTGTTAATACGTGTTACTTTTATTTCGTTGTCTCGTATCATATTTACCTTTCTAGTTCCAATACTTTTTCCTTTGAATGGTATTAATGAACTCATATACATCAAATACGTTTTGTATCACCGATTCATTTTTACGGTAATAATTAAAATATTCCGTTTGTTTTGCCTTTGCTTCTTCAACGGATGAAGATGCGGCAAATTCAAGGAATTTAGCATAAAGTATAGCACCTTGGGCGTGGATGTTCAAGTAGAAGAATGATTGAGCCACCGGTTGGGAAGGGTACTGCATTCCTTTTTGAATGGTTTCTTCAAATGACCTGATATATTCCGGTATTTTTTTAAATTTCGCCAATGCATCCGGATCGGTAAAGCTCTTTTCTCCTCTGATATAATGGGGGTCAAACAAGTTGGACAATGTCTTCATGTACTGCAACACGTCAGAACCGTATTCCCTGAAAGAGGCATTGAAATATTCCGTTGCGATATCATCAAATGAGATGTTTGTGTTCCATAATGTTTTTGCCATGACATACATCGGAAGTCCTGTGGGGAAGAAAGCCCTTTGCACTTGGCAGCTGTTAAAACCGTTCAATCCGATTTTTGACAGGTTTTTAATGTCCTCGTACAATATTTTGGCATTGAAGTAATATCCGGGGTCGCTGTAATGATCCCACATCATGTGATAATCAAAATCGAAGCTGTCTCCTATAAAAATCTCCTGCCAAGCCTTTAAAAAGGCTAGGTTCTCTTCAACGCGTTTGGGCATTGTCAGCCGATTGCGTTTGTATTCCGGCAAAGGAGGGAGATGTTTTTCCGCTGCAAAAGAGGCGGTGTAGGATCGGGTAATAGGTGCAAACATCATAATAAAGCGGTCGGGATTGACGAAATGCTCATTGACCGGTGCCCATAACAGATCAACATAAATCAAGAAGACAATTTTTGTGTCGATATGATTTTGTGATAAGTATTTGTCCACAAGATTCAGCAATTTCACATAAAAATCAGAAGGTAATGCTTTACGGCAATTCTCGCATTCACATTGGTTGTTGGAGCCGTCTGCCAGCCACAAGTGCAAAAGATCAACCCTTGTGTGAGTTTTCAAGTAACTTACAACATCCTGTGCTATTGTTTCCATAACAACGGGGTTTGAATAGCAAAGATTTGTGTCCAGAGGAATACCATGCCACAAAGCACGCTTGCCGTTTATTTCTGCAAAGTATTGAAAGGCATCTTGAGGAAGTTTGCTTTCGTCCACTTTTTCCCATGCGGTTCCCGGGATACCGAAAGGTTCACAAGTCCATCCATGTCCTACTGCATGATAAATCAGGTCTCTTTTATCGATCTCATCCTCGATCATTTTTACATAATGACGAGCATCTTCAACGGAAAATCCTGTTTTGGTCAATGTTTCGTTCAAATGGTGGGAATACCACCTGTCAAAGAAGGTGAATCCTTCACGGAACTGAATGAAATAGGAGTTCATACCGACTTTTGGCAACCAAGCAATGAGATCCAGTATATTGTCAACGGAATTGGCACCTTCAATACACAGCCCCCTGTGGCGATAAGAAGGATTTTCATTGATTTGGCAAGAAATCTCCTCCACATTTTTATGGCAAATGATTTCTCCTTCAGATCCGGGGCGGATCCAACGCAATCCTGCGCGGGTCAAAAAAGCATATACACCTAACAATATACTTCGATGATTGGATCCTGCTATAAAACCGGTTCCATTTTTGATGTTGATGATTATATGATCATCAAGGAACAAGGTTGCGGCATTAGAAGAAAGAACCGGAAGATTGAAATCGGCAAATGTGCCTAAAGTGATGGAATCCATCTGCTCATCTTCTTGATCTTTGTAACATAATGAAATATTATTGTTACCCATCAAAGTTAAGTATTTCTTCAACTCACCTGCAGCAAATACAGTTGTTCTATTGGTATTTCGATAACATACCTGCATCATGAACGCCTCCTTAAAGGTTATTAAATCCATTCTAACATAAAACATGAATGATTTGGACCGGGTGATTTTTCGACATTTCCATAGAAACGAAATGGTATATAACCTTCTTTGATCGGTAACAATTCCAATAGAATGATTTGATTGGAAGTATTATGTAAAATGAATCGTATTAAAACTTTATTTATCATATTTTTAGTATGTATAATCATGTTGATTCTCAGGTTGGGAACTATACAGGTATTAAAGTCCGAGCAAATACAAGCAAGCCTTTACGATCAGCGATACAAACAATTTTTGTTATACAAGGATAAGGGAGATATATTGGACAGAAACCGAATTCCCTTTACGTCATCGGATGTGGAATCAGTTTTGATCATGAATTATGAAACTTATCTTAAGAATAAATTGTTATTCAATGAAATAGATAACTACATTTATTTGTCTTTGTCTCCCGGAAGCCCTGTTCTTCTTCGAACCGGTGCGAAGGAGGGTCAAACGATCAAAGACACATTAATGGATGATGTTGTCCGGCTAAAGGTTAAAAACACAAATCCATCGGTGGCAAAGCATGTTATTGGATATCGAAGCGGATACAATCAAGAGGGGCTCGACGGATTGTTGAAAAAATATGATGAACTATTGGATTGCGACACGTCTGTCAATTATGCTGTCATGCAAGATATTAACGGTGGTGTCATACTGGAAAGCGAGCCTAGGATCATGTTAAAAGGCGATCAGTACCGCCCTCAGAATGTTGTATTGACATTGGACATTCACATGCAGTCCATTGCTGAAAAACATTTGTCAGATACTAAAAAAGCCGGCAGTGTTATTATTCAAGACTGCAACACCGGATATTTATTTGCTATGGCATCTGCTCCGGATTACAAACTTGATTACACGGGAGAATTTTTAACCGGTAACAAAGGGGAACTGATCAACCGTGCTACATGTGAATACAATCCGGGTTCTGTCATGAAGCTGGTGGTTGCCGCCGCAGTGCTGGAAACATCGAACACAAGTGATTTTAATTATACATGCAGCGGCTTTTACCGATTGCAAGGTCGTACAGTTTCATGTTCAGCTCATTCATTTGATCGCGAAAGAAAGGTGGATCTTTCTGAAGCGGTATCAGTATCTTGCAATTCATATTTTATAAATGCTGCAAAAAAGCTGGGGTACGAAAAGATATATCAAAAGGCTGTTCAACTCGGTTTAACCGAACAAACGGGATTGGCAGATCAAATACCGGAAGAAGATGGTTATCTCCCTTTGCCGGAAAAAGTTAAAAGTGACGTGGATCTGATCAATTTGGTTTTAGGTCAATGGGTTTCCAAAGTAACTCCTCTACAGATATGCAATATGACATCGACAATTGCAAATGGGGGAATTCTAAATAAAGTAAACCTGGTCAACAGCGTGGTAAATATGCAGGGACAAAAAGTGTTGGATTTAACGGATAAAAAGGGTGAGAGGATATTAAGTCGAAACATTGCAAAACGGTTATCCGGCTTTATGTCAAGATGCGTCCAATCGGGAACGGGAAAACTTGCCGATCCTGACGGTTTGTTAGAAGCTGCAGGAAAAACAGGAACAGCAGGCGAAAAAGAAGGACACAATATTGTGTGGTTTACCGGTTTTTTTCCTTCACAAAACCCTCAATACACCATAACCGTTGTTTTGGAGGATGCAGTATCAGGCTCTTTAGATGCCGCTCCTGTATTTAATAAAATAGCCACCGAAGTGATGGAACTTTCCTAAAGAAGGACAGACACGAACAAGCAGGCTGATGCATATACTGTATGGATAACGTATCTTAAAGGGGTTCTCCATGCATTTACTTTATTGCTTGCTTTTAAAACTGTTAGGTGAGACTTTTGTTCTTACAGGGTATATCACATCTCCTAATACCTTCCCGGATCCTTTGGATGCGGAAGAAGAAAAAAAGTTTATCGACATGGCTGCAGAAGGGGATCTGGATGCGCGAAACAAATTGATAGAAACAAACCTTCGGCTGGTGGCTCATGTGGTAAAGAAATTTGTAAATACCGGTTGTGAAAACGAGGATCTTGTTTCCATCGGAACCATCGGGTTGATCAAGGCGGTGGAGTCCTATAAAAATAATAAAGGAACAAAGTTAGCCACTTATGCTGCAAAATGCATTGAAAATGAGATATTAATGCATATTCGTTCCAGAAAAAAATTAAACAATGAGGTTCATTTGGATAATCCCATCGGAACCGATAAAGAAGGTAATGAAATAACGTTGATGGATGTCATACCGGACAACAATGATGAAATATCCGAATTGTTAGAATTTCGTATGCAGGTAAAAAAGATTTATGACCGGTTAGGAAAGGTATTGACGGATCGTGAGAACGAAATCATACGGCTGCGTTACGGATTATACCGATGTGAATGTCTGACACAAAGAGAGATTGCAGACAAATTGGGCATTTCCAGATCCTATGTTTCAAGGATCGAGAAAAAAGCTCTTCAAAAATTGAAAGGTGAGTTGGGTAAAAAATAGAACAAGAGGTCAAAGACCTCTTGTTAAAGTTATTGAATGATCATTCACAACTGTTTTATTGGTACTGTTAGTCAATGGATGTGATCCAATTGAAGGGATCTTCAATTTTACCATATTGGATACCTGTCAATGAATCATAAAGCTTTTGTGATACCGGTCCTATTTTGTTATCGTTGATGGAATAACTCTTACCTTTGAAGGATAATTCTCCCATAGGGGATATGACTGCCGCCGTGCCGGTTCCGAATGCTTCTTCTAAATCACCGTCATTTGCTGCTTGTATCAATTCATCTATGGTAATTTTGCGTTCGGTTACAGGTATATTCAGCTTCTTTAACATGGCGATTACAGAGTCCCTTGTGATACCCGGCAATATGGATCCTGTCAATGCAGGTGTAATCACTTCTCCTTTGATTTTAAAGAAGACATTCATAGCGCCTACTTCTTCAATATATTTTTTTTCTACACCGTCCAACCATAAAACTTGAACATAGCCTTTCTTTTCCGCTTCGTCCTGAGCTTTCAAGCTGATTGCATAATTTGCCATAGTCTTGGCATAACCGGTCCCACCTCTTACGGCACGAACATATTGATCTTCCACATATATTTTTACCGGATTGATTCCACCGGGATAATAAGCGCCGGAAGGAGACAGTATAATGATAAATTTATAAGTGTGAGCAGGATGTACTCCTAAGAATGGGTCCGTAGCAATAATAAAGGGACGGATATACAATGATGTTCCTTCGCTTTTCGGAACCCAATCCCTTTCAACCCGTACTAATTCTTTTAAGGCTTCCACGGTAAAATCTTCATCTAGCTTCGGAATACACAGTCTCTCATTAGAGATATTCATCCGTTGAATATTTTTTTCCGGGCGAAACAACACAATTTTGTCGTTTACAGTGTGATATGCCTTTAAACCTTCGAATATGCCTTGCCCATAATGAAAAACGCATGTGGAAGGATCCATGGACAAAGGTCCGTAGGGAACAATTCTAGGATCATTCCAGCCGTCCGTCTGATTGTAATCCATAACGAACATATGGTCAGTAAACACTTTCCCGAAAGATAATTTGCTTTCATCCGGTTTTTGTTTAGGATTTTTGTTTTTTTCAATTCTAATATTGTAATTCATTACAATACCCCCTGTTCTATATATTCATATATTAATGCTGACTAAAATAGGTTCAAAACAGCAAATTTATTATAACACATGATAACCCCAATAAAAGAAAAATTTATCATTCCACATTAATTTTCTTATTTTCTTATTATGTCTATTCAGACAGTGCAAAAAATAAAATACGACATGCAAGTTATGAAAGAAAGAATTATCAAGGAGTATCGTTGTTTCATAGCTGCGTCGAATACATACTTGTATAATATTATGGTTAAGTCGATAATTACATGTATAATAATTATGTATACATTAAAGAAAATACATGCAACCAAATACTTTTACGGAAGGATGATAGGATTATGAGGATATCAACATGGGCTGTGAACAGAATAGCAGAACAGCAATTTGCAGGTGACAAAGCCAGACTTGATGCATTAAGGGCAAAGGGAAAAGTCTTGTTGACGGATGTACGTAAAATGCAGGATGAAGACATAATTGATAAATTAATAAATGAATATATTTATTTCGTAGAAAATTTAATAATTG
>ENA-UOOK01006061-UOOK01006061.1-fermentation-metagenome-genome-assembly--contig:-NODE-6061-length-11779-cov-3.824889_pt1 | contig 11779 bp, 10 predicted proteins | sample MGYA00245777_ERZ724023 | MGnify/ENA primary metagenome ERZ724023 (study PRJEB28704, sample SAMN03018312) | fermentation metagenome | biome: anthropogenic terrestrial biome; feature: soil; material... | reverse complement strand
GAAGTGATGCAAATTTCAACATGCTGACGCTAAATGAGTTTTTGCAGCAGAATCAATTATAGATATGTTGGAAATTTAATGATGAGGGGGATAATTTTCATGCAAAAAAAAGTGAATGCAAGCCATGGTATAGTTTGCAGACTTCCTGAAGATCCACTGGGATACTTTGGTTGGCCGTCTATAGCTAAAATGGATGATGGTACTTTAGTTGCAGCTAGTTCAGGGCTCAGAAGATATCATGTATGTCCATGGGGAAAAACAGTTTTGCATTTTAGTAAAGATAATGGCAAAACTTGGTCTGATTCTGTCATTGTTAATAATTCGCCTATTGATGACAGGGATGCAGGTGTTATTAGCCTTGGTGGAAAAAAGCTGCTTGTTTCATGGTTTACAAGTGATACAAGAATATATTTGGAATCCGAATGGCTGAAGAAAACCATGAGCAAGGAAGATCATGAAGAGTTCGTGAAGGAAGTATCTTCATGGAATGATGAAATGGTTTATTCCCATCTTGGTTCCTGGATTAGAATAAGTGAAGATGGAGATGCCTGGGGAGACCCTATCCGTGTTCCTGTTACTGCTCCCCATGGACCTATAAAACTTGCCAACGGACATATTCTATATTTTGGAAAAGGAGTTGTTACTGGTGATAAATTCCATTCTGAACTTCGAAATGGAGCAATCAAATCGGTAATAAGCAAAGATGGAGGCCTTAGCTGGGAGATAATTGGAGAGGTTCCCATTTCGGGAGATACTGAAGCTGCAAATTATCATGAGCCACACGTAGTAGAGCTTTCTTCAGGGAAACTTATAGGAATGATTAGATACCAACATAGTGAAAATATTAAAAAATATGACAGCTTTACAATGTTTCAAACAGAATCTAATGATGGAGGGAAAACCTGGTCTATGGCAAAACCCACAGGAGTTTCAGGTTCACCACCTCATCTTCTAAGACATTCCTCCGGTGCTATTATTTGTGTTTATGGTTATCGTAAAGAGCCTTATGGCGAAAGAGCAATGATTAGTTATGATGAGGGTAAAACCTGGAACACAGATTACATTTTAAGAGATGATGCTCCAGATGGTGACCTTGGTTATCCTTCATCTGTTGAGCTTGATGATGGCAGTATTTTTACATTATACTACCAAAAATATTCAGCAGGTGAGAAAACTTCATTGTTGTGGACCAGATGGAGATTACCTGAAAGGTAGTGGTATCAAAGGTTCAGAGATATATAGTACCTTAATTTATCGCAACGCATGCTTATTTATTTGCAGCTAACCGCTACGATATGATATAATTGAGTACAATGTTAATTATTCTTTAGGTTTAATATAAAACAGGGAATGGAGAATTGTAATATGGATTATGTTTTAATGCAAATAAGGGAAATTGCTAAAAAATATAATGTTGAGAAAGTGATTTTATATGGTTCGCGGGCAAGAGGGGACAATTCTCCTGTTAGTGATTATGATATTGCAGTTTTCGGAGAAAAATTATCCGATTTAGAAAAAGCAAATTTATATTTAGATATTGAGGAAGTAGAAACACTAAAAAAAATCGATTTAATCTTTATAACTGAAGATTCGAAAGATGGTTTTATGGGAAATATCAAGAAAGATGGTGTATCTATATATGAAAAAACTAGAGATAAAATTAATAAATTTCAATAATGCGCTTCAAAGGCTTAAAGAAGCAGCTAAAGAGCTTGAGACAGAGAACGCCAGTGATGTGGTTCGGGATGGTGTTATCCAAAGATTTGAATTTACATATGAATTAGCATGGAAAACCACGAAAGAATACTTTGAGGATATAGGAATTGTAGATAAAAACTCACCAAAAGCAGTTGTTAAAGAAGCGTATGCACAAAAGCTTATTTTGGATGAACAAACTTGGTTGCTTATGTTGAACGATAGAAACTTAACTACTCATGTATATAAAGAGGAAACCGCAAAAGAAATCGTCGCTAGAATAATTAATAATTATATTAATGAATTTGAGAATCTTTTAATGAATTTGAAGAAATAGGCTTGCATTTCCTTTATAAGCCCTTTATAGGACTGGAAACCTGTCTTTCTTCATTATAATTACGTCTGTATTCGCTAGGGGTATAGCCGTTTTTTTGTTTGAATATGATGCAGAAATTACTTTCTGCATCATAACCAACCCTTTGCGAAATAGATTTAACAGGCATATCGGTGTTTTTCAACAAACTTTTTGATACTTCCATACGCTTTTCAAGTATCTTTTGCTTAAAAGTTGTATGAAAGCTATCTTTCATTATTCTATTTAATTGCCTGATACTAACATGAAGTAATTTGGAAAGGGTGTCTGCTGTTGCACAGGAGTTGTAATTATACTCAAAGAAATCTTCGATGATTAGATTCCTTTTTTCGTCGGAAAACCTTTCGGGTATTTTATAGCCGGCTTTTTGTTTTGAGGCAATATCTCGCACTATATTAATTATTAGCTGCACAAATATAGATTGTATTCTTGAATAATAACCTACCCACTGATTTTGCAATTCATTACATACTTCATAGATCAGTGAAAGATTGTTATGGTTGTCTTCTGCAGTATAAAACATAACATTTTTAAAAGCTTCTACGATTTTGATACCTTCTTCTGCAGGGAAAAAGTCTTCTGCTGTATTTAAAATGCTGTAATCTATACGGAAGGAATATTTACTTATTGGATTCAGTGCATTAACTTTTTGCTCATGATATATGCTAGGGCCTACTATATAATAACTATTTGGAGATATGTTCCATGTTTTGTCGGATATTTCTATTGAACCTGAGCCTTTTAATATAAAATGAATTTCATAGGCTGAATGATTGTGATTTTCCACATGAAAACTATCACTAAGCTTAAAAAAACCGGAACCCAAAATTATATTAAAGAGCACCGAGCCGATTTTTACTTTTATATTTAGGTTGTTTAGACCGCATTCATTTAAATTAGGATTATTTAATACTGCATTTGTATCATTTGCATATGACATAACAGCAAACCCCATTATATAGTTTATTATTTATTACTTTCCTGTTTATTATTTCTTGCCATTCCAAACTGGAAATTGGCTTATTTCATTATTTACTTATATATATTTTACCAATATCATTAAAGTAAATGATAGCATAATTAGCAGGTATAATCAAATAATTTAATAAGCAAATACAGGTATATTTTAATACTACAAAGAGCAAACATAAATGGTGGTATCCAACTGTATCTTGAATACTTTCTCACAAACTTGTAGTAAATTTCTATATATTCAAATTTATTTAGATTTAATAAGATTTCTACATGTTTCCGGTGTAAAGGTTGTTTTATTTTTAAAGACTTTATAAAAGCTGGATACATAATCATAACCTACTTTCTTTGATATTTCATTAATTGGTAAATCAGTATTGCATAGTAAATCTTTAGCAATTTCTATTCTTGTTTCTAGTAATTTCTGCTTGAAAGATACTCCATAAAGAATCTTTAAGACTCTATTTACCTGGCTTATACTTAAATTCATAATGTTGGCAAGATCCTTAATTGTAATATTACTCCAATAATTGTTTGCAAAAAATTGCTCAATAACAATATTTCTTTTATCATCAAATCTTTTTCTAGGGGTATCGTATACTAATACTGATTCATGAGGAACGGCTCTAAGTATATGAATTATTATTCTAGTAAACAGGCATTGAATTTTTGAATAATAACCGACTTGTTTGGCAGAAATTTCCTCATGGATATCAGATATATCCGATAAATAATCATATGCCCCAATTAGATGATGAAATTTAATTGAGGACAGTATACTGTATAGTTCATTTATTTCTTCTTTTGGATAACATGCATCTGCATGTTTTGTCGGTTTACATGTGAATTTAAAACAATATTTAAAAATTTTATTAGTAGATGCAAATATTTGAGTATGATATTGCCCGGGACCTATTATAAAACAGTCATTTTCTGAAACATTATGATATGTATTATTAATGTTTAAAATGCCTGATCCTTTTATAATAAGATGGATTTCAAAGGCTGCATGGTTATGTTTTACTTCTGACCAATTATCATCAGGATGAAAAAAGGCTATATCAAGTAGTATATTGAACAAAAGATTTCCAATTTTTAATTGAATATCAAGATTCTCTGCATAAATATTCAAATTATTCTCAACCAAAAAAAACACATCCCTTAATAAAAAATTAAAAATAAATTTATTATGAAGCATATAAAAATTCCATCTTTATAAACAGCACACACTTATTTGTTTGCAGCTATATGCTGCGATATGATGTATAATAATGGAAATATATCAAATTCAATTAATATAAATGGAAAGAGGAACTTTTATGAATGCTATTATAACATATAATGCAAACATTTGACATACTATTTTGTAAACAATTGATACCTATGCTGCATTTAGTAAAGAAATTTTACTTTACCATTATTCTTTTAACGCATTATTACTTAAAAAATGATTTGTTTAATGATTGAAATGAATAGTGATTAAATGTTATAATCATATTAGTTAAAACAGTTTTAACAAGTCGTGCATATAACAGATATTAGCTTGTAAAAAGAAATGATTATTTTTACAATTGGAGTAAAATAACAGGGAGGATTAAAGTGAAAAATAAATTATCCATTCTAAATAATGGTGTAGCAGTTAAAAAAGGTGAAAAATTTCGTCGGGCTATGAAAATGAAGCAGCTATATTTACTGTTAATACCTGCAACTGTTTTGCTTTTCATTTTTGCTTATATTCCAATGTATGGCATAATTATTGCTTTTAAGAATTTCAAAGCAGCAGATGGGATATTTGGCAGTGCATGGAATAATTTTAAACATTTCAGACAGTTGTTTCGGAATCCTGGGTTTGCCAGAGTGTTCAGGAATACTATATCGATTAGTCTTTTAAGGATAATTTTCGGTTATCCTGCACCTATTATTTTTGCACTACTCTTGAATGAATTATTCCATGTTAGGTTTAAGAAGATTATTCAAACTATAAGCTACCTTCCATACTTTATGTCATGGGTAGTTTTATCGGGAATTCTGGTTGAATTATTATCTCCAACGCGGGGAGCTGTTAACTATGTAATCACATGGCTGGGGGGAACACCTGTAAACTTCCTGACAAGCTCAGGGTATTTTATTGCAATTCTTATTATAAGTGGCTTGTGGCAAGGAGTTGGATATGGAGCAATTATATACCTAGCATCATTATCATCAATAAACCCTGAATTATATGAATCAGCGGATCTTGATGGTGCTAACAGGTTTAGAAAGGCTGTGCACATATCTATTCCTTCACTTGTACCAGTTATTACCATACTTTTTATATTAGGGCTTGGGGGCATACTCAATGCTGGGTTTGATCAGATTTTCAACCTGTATAATCCAATTGTATATGACGTAGCAGACATTATTGATACTTATTTATACAGAGTAGGACTTCAGGAAATGAGGTACGACTTTGCTACAGCAGTAGGTCTTTTTAGAAATATAATAGCAATTGCACTTATAATCGGAGCAAATATATTTGCCAGAAAATTTAGTGAGTATGCACTCTGGTAAGGGAAGGAATAAGAATATGTTATATATAAAAAGAAAAAGCATTGGTAGTATAGTTTTTGATATATTTAATTACATGTTTATGATAATATTTGCCTTTACTATTGTGTATCCCTTCTGGAATATGTTTCTTCTATCCTTTAGAGATACACAAGAGGCAATAAGCTTGGGATTTCATTTTTGGAATAAAAACTGGTATACCACATCATATGAGTATATTTTTGAAAATAGTAAAATACTGGTTGCATACCGAAATACGATTATTAGAACAATAACAGGGACTTTTTTAACAATCTTCATTTCGATTATGGGAGCTTATTCACTTTCCAAAAAAAACCTTCCAGGGCGTAATATTATAACAATATATTATCTTATTCCGATGTTTTTTGGAGGAGGCCTTATACCAACATACATGTTAATCAGATCACTAGGTCTTATGAATAGCCTTTGGGCGTTGATTTTACCAGGCATAGTGAGCAGCTTCAATTTAATTATGATGAGAAACTTCATAATGACTATTGATAAAGAAATGGAAGAATCAGCCTTTATTGATGGTGCTAGCTATATTATGATACTATGGAAAATAATTATGCCATTATCCAAGCCTGTTATTGCTACTATAACATTGTGGACAGCTGTATATCACTGGAATGCATGGTTTGATGCCCTGATATACATTCGTGATGAAAAGAAAATAGTACTGCAGCTGCTTTTAAGGCGAATGATACAAATGACCTCAATAGATATGCAGACTATGTTGGACAGATTGATGGAACAGTCTCTTAAAGTGCACACTTCATCTGTTATTGCTGCGACTACAATTATTACTATCGGACCCATTATTATGATATATCCGTTTCTTCAAAGATATTTTGTAAAAGGTATTATGGTTGGTTCGTTAAAAGGCTAGGCGTGGCACGAGATTGCACAGGATTCTGTAATAAATGCAAGCGCAGCATTTGTTTAAGGGAATCTATATAGAACAGGTTTTAAAATGTTCTAAACCTGCTTCTGTTACCTTGATGTAACTTACGATTTGCTAATTCTTCATTGATTATTTCAAATCGTAAATTATATAGTAATCTGGGATATTCAGAAACAAGGAATAATTACATAATAGTGCTGTGTCTCTATTTCTTAGGATCGAACAAGAAAATTGGATCCATTATTGATTTGCTTTTATGTATTATTATGTTTTCTAAATTTTACAGCTTATATTTTTGAATTTTATTATATGTAACAAAAATAACTTTGAATCTATTAATAATAAAATAGATTAACACAACGATAAAAAAGGGGAGTGTATTAAATGAAAAGAAAAATGAAAATGTTTTTTTCAATGTTAGTCATATTCACATTGATAGTCAGCATGGCAGGATGTGTTACAAAGAACAATGATACCTCCAAGACTATTGATACTACGGGTCAAGTGGTAGAAAAAACAGAGAAATACGAGATATCGTGGCTGAATTTTGGCGCACAGCATATTGTGGATGGTAATCCGATTGAAAAAATCATTGAAGAAAAATTTAATGTAGATATTAAAGTAGTAAAAGCTGATGTTCAAGATACAGAAAAGATTAATCTCATGCTGGCTTCAGGTGAAATGCCAGATGTTATGATGCCTTATGGAAATCCAAAAGAGTATTGGGATCAAGGCTTGATTCGTTCAATACCATTTGACATGGTAAGAAAATACATACCTGGTTTTGCAAAGGTATATGATAAACACCCTATAGCTTGGCTTACTTCACTGGTACCTGAAAAAGATAATGAGTTTCTTGGGTTGCCTGCGATTAGTGAAGGTATATCAGGACCTTCGTTTGTGGATATGTGGAGGTTGGATTGGCTTGAAAATATCGGAGTTAAGCCACATGGTACGCTTGAACCAATTATTGAGGGTAAAATGTGGTGGACAACAGAACCATTCACTTTTGATGAAATGGAACAGATTTTTAAGGCTTTTGTAAATAATGATCCAAACAAAAATGGGCAGAAAGACACATATGCAACAGTTGGCTACAAAGACAGTTTATTATGGAATTATATAAACCTCGCCCAGTCTTTTGGATTAGTCTGGAGTAGGAATTTGATGGAAGATGGGGAACTGAAGATGTATTATACCGCAAATGCATACAAGGAGTTTCTCAAATGGATGTCAAAAATGTACAAAGACGGAATGGTAGATAAGGAAATAACAATACTAGACTTTACAAAAATGTGGGAAAAAATAGCAACAGGAAATGTCGGCTATTGGATTGTTCCATACTCTTATGTAGGTGCAATGCCTGAAACTGCTCCTACAAGCCCGCCTTATTCAGTACTGGTAAACTATCCTGAGTCGAAGGTCCTTGTTACTCCACCTGTTAAAGGAAAGAGTGGGAAGAGCATAGGATACCAGTATTTAGAGTTGGAAACACTCGCCTCTTACTGGACATTTATAAGCAGTAAGGTCAGTGATGATAAGCTGATAAAAATTCTTCAGATCCTTGAATATACTACTTTTAATTCAGAAATGCGTAATAAAGTTGTCTTTGGAGAAGAAGGAATACATTGGGAATGGTCAGGGAAACCATATGCATCGTCTATAAACCGTCTTGTGGCATTAGGACCTGAACAAGCTGGTGAACTAGGTGTGGGAGGAACATATGGAGCAATAAACAGCTCATATACCAAGGAGTGGCTAACATATGTTGAGACACCTGAATTGAATGTTGTCGCTAGCTGGATACGTGATCCGAAAAAAGGCGGATTGATATCAGGAAGGTCGTATAGGTATGATGTATTTGGTGAAACAAATCTTGGTGAAATCAACAAACAATATGGATCGGAAATAAATACACAGGTACAGGAGTTCAGCTATAAGTGTATTACAGGACAAATTGATGTTGAATCATCTTGGAATAGTTATATTGATAAACTTATGCGTTCAGGATTAAATGAGATGCTTGAGGAAATAAAGAAAGCACCGCTCACTGATGAACTGCATAAAGGAACAGTAAAATATTGATATTTTCATAATTTGCTATTATCATAGAAGGACTAAATTTTAAATAAATTGTTTTTATATGGGATATATAGTGATTGGGAACATATTAGGCATAATCAAAAAACAAACTGGTTAATCGATCATCAAAAGAGTTGATTAATGTATTAGTAACCAGAAAATACATATAATGAATTTTTTGAAAATACCGTATCTCCCAATCGCTTTTTAAAAATATATTTCCTTAATTTACTAAGAACATGCTTATTTGTTTGCAGATATACGCTGCGATATGAAATATACATTATAAATTACGTAATTTAATGAGGTGACATAGAATGCAAACTATTAAAATTATCGGAACCGGAATTGTCTACAGGAACCCTGCTCCTCATGTATACAGCAGACAGGCTGCACATCCGAGCGTAATCCAGTTGCATAACGGTGAGTTGTTAATTACGATGAGTATAGGTGAAGCTTTTGAATCGGCTGATGCAAAAGCATATTTAACAAGATCTGTTGATTGTGGGGAGACCTGGAACCTTGAAGGGAAACTTTATGAAGGTTCAAAGAAGCATCGGTCATCAGAAGGTGTAAGGATAAGTCTTGTACATAATGGAGAAGTGATTGTATATTTTGTGAGTTCAGATAGGTCACGTGAAGGAGCCGGATTGACAAATCCTGAAAATTTAGGTTTTGTTGAAACAGAATTGTTGCTTATGAGATCATACAACGGAGGAAAGACATGGACAGAACCTACTGAAATTGAACCTCCTCTGGAAGGTCCGTCATTTGAAATATGCTGCCCTATAGCAGAACTGAGTGATGGACGCTGGGTACTTCCTACACAGACATGGATGGGATGGAACGGATACTGTCCAAATGGCTATAAGATGGTAGCATTTGTATCCTATGACAGGGGAAAAACATGGCCTGAATATATGAATGTAATGTCAGATCCCGATAATAAGGTCATACACTGGGAGTCAAAGCTTATTGAATTATCGGAAGGAAGATTACTGGCGGTTGCCTGGGCTTACAACAGGATTGATAAGGTGGATCTTCCCAATCAGTATGTTATAAGCTATGATGGGGGAAAGACATTCACGAAGCGGATGTCAACAGGATTGTTTGGGCAAACTATGACACCTTTGTTGCTAAAAAACGGGAAAATATTAACAGTATATAGAAGAATTGATAAACAAGGATTATGGGCAAATATTTCGCGGCTTGAAGGAGAACAATGGATAAATGAATATGAATTGCCATTATGGGGAAGTACTTACGGAAGATTAGTGTCTACAGGGTTAAATATGTCAAAAAACTTTCATGCACTTAAGTTTGGAGCTCCATCAGCTATACATTTAAAAGATGGTAATATTTTCATAGCTTTTTGGTGTGTAGAAGATTCTGTGTACAATATCAGGTGGATAAAAATTGCTGTTGAATAAATGCAACTGTTTCAGGCATAATCAAAAATAAACCGGTAAATAGGTTTCAAAAAAGTTGATTTAATAGCCAGAATTTTTGAATAATGAATTTTAAAAATGCTTTATAATAATCGGTGCATAAAAGGAATATATTCCTATTAAAAATGAGTATTGAATGGGAATATAAAGAGGAGATGATGAAGAAATAATATTAAAAGAGAAAAAGATAAGTTATTGCGGTAATGATAAATCTGCTGCTTATGAGAATGCTTATTATATATCAGCAGGTGAACTGTATATGGTAAAGGTGAGGGTAAGTGAAATAGGAGACGATATATATGATGTATGCCGTATAAGTTATTCTATGGATAATGGATGTACATGGTCAAAGGACCAGCCTTACCAGGTAAGTTTTGCCAAGCCCGCAGGCATGGTACGCAAAGGCTACGGCATGCCGGTAGTTGACCCATATACCGGACGGTTGATTGTGTTTGATACTACATCAGTTATGCCAAATGATCATATGCTTGAAGCTTTAACTTATTCTTTCCCAACCTACAAAGTTTCCGAAGATGGAGGGATCACATGGCTCTTTGAGGAACGCATTATACAGAGCGACGATGGAGATACTTATACTCCACAACATCCTATTAAGTCAGTGTGGACCAGTAGGAATGCAGTACATTATAGCAATACGCCATTTTTTGACAGTAGAGGACGGTTGATTATATCATTGCAGATTACACGGCTAAACTCGGATGGTTCACTTTTTTGCCCAACAGGAGCACTGTCATTTCACGAAACCATTGTACTTATTGGAACATGGAAAGAGGACGGAAGAATGAGTTGGGAAGCAAGCGAAAAGGTTATCCTTGAGCCTCATGTTTCAACACGCGGTGCTTGTGAGGGGGCAGTAGCTGAGATGCCGGATGGCAGGTTTTTAATGGTTATGAGAGGCAGTAATTCTGGGAATCTATCTCTTTCGGGGCACAAATGGTACACTATTTCCAATGATGGATGCAGTACATGGAGTGAGGCTAAACCCTGGAGTTACACGGATGGAACCCTTTTCTATTCTCCAAGTTCCTATTCTACCATAGTGCATCATTCAAATGGCTGCTATTACTGGATTGGAAATATATGTGATAAAAACCCTGACGGTAATGGTCCTGATTACCCTATATACATTGGAGAGATAGATCCTAACAGTTTTATGCTCAGAAAAGAAAGTATCCTTTTAATAGATACATATTATAAGGATGATCCTGATACAATGCATCTTCGGAACTTTAACCTATATGAAGAACGTTCAACTAGTGATATAGTCATGCGGATGTGCCGCTTATGGGTAGATAAAGAACATCATATTCGGGGAGATACTTATATTTACAGGATCGTTGTCTGATCTATTTAATTAATAAAGGAGGATATTACTATGGAAATAGATTTTTTCAAGCAGCACATTACAGGGATTATATCATCTATCAAGACTCCTTTTCTACTAAATGGAGAAATTGATTATCACGGCGGCAATATGCGGAGCAGAGGTAACCAAGCAGCACAATCCTGCAGTTCCCTATACAGTGCGGGAAATTGTCAACGAAGCAAAATCCGCTTACGATGCAGGCGCTTCCATTATTCATCTGCATGTAAGAGAAGATGACGGTACTCCTACCCAAAGCAAAGAGAGATTTCAGGTTTGTGTGGAAGCGATCCTGAAAGAATGTCCGGATGTGATCATTCAGCCTTCGACAGGCGGCGCTGTGGGCATGACGG
>ENA-UOOK01006060-UOOK01006060.1-fermentation-metagenome-genome-assembly--contig:-NODE-6060-length-11779-cov-3.910184_pt1 | contig 11779 bp, 7 predicted proteins | sample MGYA00245777_ERZ724023 | MGnify/ENA primary metagenome ERZ724023 (study PRJEB28704, sample SAMN03018312) | fermentation metagenome | biome: anthropogenic terrestrial biome; feature: soil; material... | reverse complement strand
AGAGTTCGCCTATGTTTGGTACAATCAGGTTCGCCCACACTCATACAACGATTATCGAACGCCTTATGAGGCAAGGTATGGATTGAATCATTTTAGACAGTTGTGTTACAAAAATGCTTGACCATTACAATTACTACATATCGTTATAAAATAAGGTTATTGAATACTAGCACTGTATGATTGATTTTTTATGTTTTGATATAGCTGGATTAAAAGATAAGTCAGAATTGAAACTGGGAATATAAATCCGAATAAATGTCCAGCTAAGAGGGAAACAAAGATTCCTCCAAATGTACTAATTAACAGAGTACAATTATATAAATTTAAACACTCTTTAGGCTTTTTAAAAATGAGAATTAAGCAAATAAACGCAAGGAGCAAATATGGTCCAACAAGCAAAAACATTCCAAAAATGCCAAACCAAGCAATTTGGGACACAACATCACGTTCAATATAGGGAAAATTTGTGCTATAACCAATACCCAACCAAATATCTTTTTGATTATTGTTTTTACGAAGGACTTCAGTATACATTAGTTGTTTAAAGTCCCGAAAGTTAATTTGAGATTGATGACAATTTTTAATTGCCGAGTACCAAAAATTAAAATTATCCTTAATAGGAAACAAATCTATATATTCTTTAGGAATCCCATATGATTTATAGGATTTATTTAAAATCTCTGCAATTCTTTCTTTTTCACTTGCATTAAATTGCTGATTTTCATTGTCGCTTTGTGTATTTTCAATAATATTATTGTTTTCATTAATTTGATTCAAATTTGTCTGTGATGAAGTTGCCATTCTTTTTACAGGGGAAAACTGAATTATACTCATCGCAAAGATTACGATTGCTAACAAAATTAAAAGTGGTTTCCAACCAGTTTTCCAACACTTATTGATTTGTGAAAATATAGCAAACAGAGCCATCATTATAAGTAAAACTAAGAGGCTCCCTAGCGCTGCTGTCTTAGTAGATACCATTATCATTGCGACTGTTTGAAAAACTACAAGTAAATAACTATATATTTTTCTTTTATCAAGTGCATTATAAATTGAAATTGGGAAAAGCATAAACAAAACAAGCCCAATTTGATTACCTGAATAAAACCATCCTTTTGATGTAAGGAGCCGAACATCCGAAATTCTATCCTGCGTAAACCATTCAAAGATATTTTGTTGAATAAACCGGTTTTTCTCTAATCCAGAGGCATAAGAAACAAAGGATACTTTGAAGAAATTGGTTATAATAATAATAACGCTAATAAACCAAGAAACTGCAAGGACTGTTTTCAAAAAGCAGTTCCTTTTCGTATGTATAAAAATTAACATATAAAGAAACATTAAAGGTAAAATATAGGCTCTACATACAACATATATTTCCGTTAATAAGTTTATTTGTGTCCCTTTAATGATATTAGTATGAAATTGTAAAACATTGTAGCAATGTAATATTAAATATATTAGTAGTATTATGGCATAAATTAAAGCTGGTAAAAAAGTTTTTAGTTTTCTTTGGTTAAGAAGAAACAGTATTGCAAGATAACCAATCAATATAATATTAATAATCTCGACTACAGAAATACTACAAATTTCATATTTATTGCCAATAAATACACGGTATATGTCAATAAAAGGTTGCAATAAAACGAATAATGAAAGTTGTAAGCTCAGCAATTTATTTGAGTATATTTTCCCCATAATTTTTACCATCACCTTTTACTTATTTCCCGAAGATCGTCTAGGCAGTTTAGAAAGGATAAATTGCATTGTTTTATTTTTCGTCAGGCGCATCATAATATAGTAGAAAACTACAGCCATAACAACTTCTATCAGTAAGCGGTATACTCTTCTGACATTGATTTGGTAAATTAACAAAATAAGCATAAACATAGCTACAGAAGAAAAAAATGGGACTAAATTATCTCGTAGAATCTGTTTTATATTTAAATACTCCCTTGACATATACAACAAAACTAAAAGCACCACAGTCTCTGCCACAAGGGAAGAAATACAAGCACCAATAACGTTTATTTTTAATAGCAAAAAAAGGTTAAGTACTGTATCTATAATAGCACCAATTGTTGTCGCAATTGTGTATTGTTTTTCTTTCCCAATAGCAATCAACAGTTGAACACCAAGTACACTATTGACAGAAGTTAATACAATAAGCGGGCTAAGTAAGTGAAGTACTTGTCCAACCTGATTGTATCCATTCCCATAAAAGAGTGGGACAAAATCATTTGCTACACCAATTAAGCCAAACATAAATGGAAATGCAAAAAATAGAGTCAGATTTAAAGATTGAAAGATATATTTTTTAATCTGATCTTGCTCATCGGAAGCCCGCAGACAGGAAAGGTGCGCCAACATTACATAGCCAACAGACTGCAAAATGCCAATAATGGCACGGATTAGACGTTGACCATAGTCATAAATACAAACATAATCTGTAATGCCTGTCATCCACTTCAGCATAGAACGATCTAGTAAAGAATAAACATAATTTGTTACTTGTGGGATAAACAGGCCAATACTTTCGGCCAAATGTGCTTTTAAACAAGATGGGCGGCGGATGGAATGTGGTCCTAAATAATCTTTTAGGAAAAACCACATAATAGCATTTCCTAAAAAGGCACTCCCAACAATTAGAAAAACGTAGAGAGAAAGGTCAGCAGGTGAGCGAATAAACACAAACAAACATGCTACAAAAAAGAGCTTGACTAACATGTTGCGGAGGGTAACTGTTTTGAAGTCTTCTACTCCCTGAAAAAACCAAGACAAATCAATTCCATTTGCAATAATATTAATACTCTGAATCCGATAAATATAGGCATATTCATTTCGGGTGCAAAGAAGCGGGATATAAACTGCTAAAGTAATAAGCATCAGGTCAAAACGAAGCCAGATAATATCCCACGTTGTCTGAACAAGTGCATCATGATCTTTGCTGACATATGCGACTTTTCTTGTCCCATATATAGCAGTACCCACATAGCCAAGGACAATAAAATAGGTTACAATGCTTTCAGTATAAGCATGGATGCCATTTGCATGAATGCCAAGCACCCGTGCAGTAAATGGTGTCGTCAAAATTGGAAGAGCAGTAACCAATAGCTGATAAATAATACTGTATATAAAATTTTCTGCTAGAGATTTTTTCTTCAAAACCAATCTTTAATCCTTTCAGCAAAGCATGAACAGCAATTGCCAGAAGCTTAAATATTTTTACATGAATGCTCAGGGACTAAGAAGTGAATCAATTAATTGCTCAGTTGCCCCTATTTGATCTGTCAAGCTAAACTTGGCAATATGATTAAGACAATTAGAACTCATTATATCATGAGTTTCATCATTCAAAAGAATTTTCTCCACTGCATCTGCGCATTCCTTAATATTGTGGACAATTATACCGCACTGATTGCCATTTGAAAGCTCAGACACTCCCCCAACTGGAGTAGTTATAAATGGAACGCCAAGGGCCATGCCTTCTCCAAAAACTGTCGGAAATCCTTCGCTTTGTGACATCATACATAGCCCTCTACATCTTGCCATCACTGGATAAGGATTTTGCTGATATCCAAGCAAAAATATTCTATCTTCTAAATGTTTTCTGGTGATCTGTTTTTTTATTTCATCTTGTAAAATTCCTTCTCCGAGGAAATAGAGATTTATATTTTTCCCACGGTAACGAAGTTCTTCTACAACATCTATAAGAGCAAGAGGATTTTTATTTTTATCAAGGCGTCCAACGAATGCTAAACTAGGTTGCCGAATAGATAAATTGCATGGTTGTAAACTTTTATGTTGTATTTCTTTTATATTAAATCCATTATGAATTACACGTATTTTTTCAGCAAATTCTGGATAAAGGGAAACTACTGAAGCACGTGTATTCTCCGAAATCACAACGATACAGCTGACACAACTTAGAGCTTTTCTCTCTTTCCAGCGCATATATGGCCTTTGCGTAAGATCATATATATCTCCATGAAGCCAAGCGATTGAAGGGGATTTACCAGATAAAAGGAAAGTTGGAATTAAATAATTAAATGAAATCTCTAAATCATAGCTTTTTCTCCCTTTTTTTAAGAAATTGGAGAAAGAGAAAACCTGAATATTTTTCCACAGTCGTTTGATTTTTTTATCATTCTTCATAGATACAATCGGTTTAAGCATATGGACCTGTGGTGAAAGTGATTCTTCTTTTATTCCATAGTGAGCATATTCTAGAATATCAATTTGATACTTTTTCGGATCCAAATGATTTACAAGATTAGTTAAAACGGTCTCCGCGCCGCCACCCATAGAATACGTATAAATAATAAACAAAATTTTTTTCATGTTTTTACCAAATATCAATTTGTCTTATTACGATTTTCGTTTTTTCAAAGTCTTATTTAAAGTCATTATGAAATGCAGTAATTGATATTGTCCATGCGAAATAAGGCAAAGAATCATTTTTTCTTTCCAAGGCGCATTCATTACATATGGGTTTTCACGATAGTGTGGAAACTGACTAAAAAAATTTTCCCTCAGACATAATTGTACTTCACTCCTTGGATCAATCTGATTGACGCGTGTCGTTGTGGTAATCAATTCATGCTTAAATGCCATATATTCCAGTTGTTTACAGAAAGCTTCATATTTCCCTTGTGATTTATAGTAACCAACTACATCAGTTATTACATTTATAATCTCTAGGTTACGCTTACAAATAGATGAATTCATAATAGAGCCTTTTCGCATTACATAACAATATAACGGCTCTGGTATATAAAGAATTTTTTTAGCGTGCAAATAAAGCTTGGAAATTGTACTGAGGTCTTCAAACCATACATTCGTAGGGTAAAAAATATTCGTGCTTATCATAAATGATTTTTCTATAATTTTATTCCATGCAGCAGGATACTCAAATAACAGTTCTGGAAACTCAGACAGAGTATGCATTTGCCTATTATGACAACCGCATACTTTTTGAATTTCCTTTCCTTTTTCATCCACTTGAATTGCATCAAAAATTGCAATGTCAAAATCAGCAGAAAATGCTTCTGCAATCCGATCCAGTGCATGAGGGGCAAGATAGTCATCACTGTCAATAAAAAATAAATATTTTCCAGAAGCAGCATTTATTCCAGTATCTCTTGCACCACCCAGACCTTGGTTTGCTTGATGAATCACACGGATTTTCCCCAAATTTCTTTGAACTATCTCCTGTGCAACAGACAGGCTATCATCTGTCGAGCCATCATCTACTATGATAATTTCATAAGAGTCAAAAGAAGTCATCAGAATTGAGGTAACACATTTTTCTAAATAGCGCCCAGTATTATATACTGGAATTATAATACTCAACATCAGCATAAAGTATAACAATCCCTCCCTTTTATTCACCAATCAAAATATTTTGCCGCCGTCATATTTATATTTGTAGGGAAATGGATACAAATAATCCGCTAAAATGGATTCTAATGGCTGAACTTCTGCTTGCAATTTTGAACTACGAAGAAAAAGCTGTGTATTTCGAATGGATTTTTCTGGATCAAATTTAGTCCTTTTTTGTATATGGCCATTGACTGGTATCTGAAGAATATCTCGTATTTGTTGCTCGGTTTCATCATATTTGTAAATCAAGTCCTCAAAGCGAATTCTGTGCACATGCGGGCTTGTTGCTGGCTTCTCCATTGCACGAAGACTATAATAGCACTTGGCAAAGTCAGTTGCATTAGTTGGAAATGGGACTTGCTCTCTATCTTTCGGATAAAAATATTTATTTTCTATAAATACATCACGTGGATCACGCTCTACTACAAATACCTCGATATTATTATCAAAATAATTCTCAATTCTATAAAGATTAAACGGAAGTAGAAGCTGATCAAGAATAATGTTCTCTTTCTCCAAGCCTGCTGCTTTCCAAATTTTATACAAATACTGTTTAGTCTTTGTATAAAAGTCTTTTGGTGAAAGATATGACAAAAACATCTGATTATAAAGAAGTGGCTTTTTTATCTTAATTTTCCCAAATGTAAAGTAATAAACAATTCGCCTAGCTATCAGTTTCACAATCATTTTTGCATCACAATTTTCCTGATAATACCAGTAATAGTCAGGAGTATACTGTGTAATAGATTTTATATAATCTATTGTATCTTTCCAAAATTGTTTTCCTATATATTTCTTATAATGCCCAACCCACCAATATTTTTTGTCATACAGCTGCCGCATTGTATGCAAAAAGGAATGAATCGCTTCATCACTGCGAAGTGCGTTATTGCCTATAAGTATTTTGTCTTCCAAATCAAAAATACCATTCGGGCAGTGCAAAAAGACATACTCAAAGTCCCCCTCTTTTGCTGCAAACCCATCCATTTCAGAAATCAAATCTGTCACCGCAGAGGAACCTGACGCCATATAGCCAGTCGGTACAATAATTTTATTCATTGAGTCAGCCAAAATCCTTTCAGTAATTTAAGTTTGAAACAAAAGTATTATTCCTATATCTAAAATTATATATACTATATATCATAATGTAGTTATAGAGGAGTGTCAAGGACTTTATATTCTAGTACTGCTTTTAATGCCATTATGTAATAATTTGCATCAATAATTTTCTAATTAGTCACAATAAAATCTACAATTGTGTAAAATATAGAAAAGCCATTGGAAATCCAGTAAAATGGAATGGTGCTAAAGGCATTCAAAAAAGGAGTTGACCAACAAGTGTATCATTAATAAGAATTTGCAATTCTACTCCGAAAAACAACGAATCAAATGGTGATTAAAAAGCTTCAAGAATAGATTTCACACTCAAATAGTTCTTAAGTCCGACCAGTCTTCAAAATATTTCATAAAGTATTTAGCAACCAACCGTAGATAAAGGCTCGGGTTTAGAAGAATACTGACCACATGGGTATGCCATAGAGCTTCTTTTTTCCAGTATACTTGGAACTAGCAACCTCTAAAATAAAATAAAAGAAAAATATTAATAAATCTTTTAATCTCTCACCACGAATTTCAATTGCTTCCGGGAATTACTTTTCGTTTACTTTTACTAGCACATCAGTCCTCTTTTGGGAAAAAGCTACGTTAGGGATCAGCATTTCCCATATTCCTGCTTTAATTTATCCCCACAGAAAAGCAAAATCTCTTTACTGAATAGCCCGACCATTTTAACAAACTTTTCATAGGGGGTATCCGTCCACAGGCACAGGTAGCGGTTTTCAGTAAGCAACCTATTTTGAAAATCTCTAATTGTTTGTCCATTTCTTTCGCCATATTGCTTATTTTAGGACAGAATAAAATCTCAGTTTCAAACTTTTGGCCAGTCGTTCCATTTTGCGTATGGAATTGTCATTTATAAACGCCTTCGAAATGACCTGAACCAATGCTTCCTCGTTACGTTTTCGATCGTTTACAAAGATAACACATAACCGCCCTGCTTCATTTTTTGGCACTATCAGGTAATTCGTACCCTTACGCGGATATCGAATGGTCTAGAATAAGTAGTCGAAGCGATAAATCTGATGTTCTGTGCTTCAACTTACCCATGCTGATTTTCACTGATATTTTGGCTGCTATCAACTTATAGCATAACATTCCAGCATCAACAGTATCGGATTGGATCCTATTATACATTGTAGTAGCAATTTAGTTAAGTTTGAAGTAAACTGTCTTTAAATTATCAGATTTTTCTGTTTTTTAATAATTTTGCAATGTTCATTTTCTTGAAGGTAACTCCGAAAATATCCATGACCGTGTAGTATTTAACTCGGTTAATGACGAAGTGATAGAATGATCTCCTGAAATTGGAACAGTGATGACAGACGCTGTCTGTAAGACGTTGTATATTTATAAACAGATATTTGAAGACAAATGTATCCTGTCCCATAGTGTACAAAAGGTTATTGATGAAAATAAAGATTTGGAATAGTAGGAATATATGTGCGACGAATATTACAAACGTATAAACTGTCCTGAATATTAAGTCCTACGTTATGTAACAACTAATCCGTGCAAGATACTTAGAATATAAAAATTAAAATTACATCCGCAAAAAATGTCTGCCCCATTCCAGCTGTACCGATAGTAAAAGCAGTACGAAAATCGTAATACGGCATGTGTGGCAGGATCATGTAGTGATTGCGAAAGACACCAGGCACACGCCGAAATACAAAGCGCTTTACCAGAAACAAAAGGGACCATTAAACGTTTCTTCGCCAATACAAAAGTAAAATACGGGATGCACTATAACACTTTACTGGGGTTTAACTTAAGTGATAAATGGGATTAAGGTTTAAGTTTGTTGCCATAATATATTTTAAAAAGTCGGCGATGTGAAAGTGGAAAGATAGTCACCATCCGAATTTATTTTAGTTTCACAACATAATTCAATTCCTTCTTTTGTTTAACGCGTTGGGTAGCTTCTTTGATAATCTAAAGAAAGGGAGGCATGTGCCTCCCCCTTTCTTGCCCTGACATCCAGTTTATTTAAATGGTAATGATATAGACAACGCCAAGTCTGTCCTTTGAACCAACTGCAAGCATAGTTCCTCCCGGATTGACCGCAATACTGGAAAGGTCGTTACTTGCCGCCGTCGGATAATCCCCGCCCGCGCAGTACAGCCTGCCAAGCCAACGGAGGCCGTGTTTATCATCATAGCGGAACACGCTACCCAAATCATCAGGGTCTCCTGCTACACCATAGGCAACTGTTTTCGCGGCATCCGTGTCCAAACAGTGAACCGGGCCGGAAGGGGCAGCCATGCCAAGCGAAAATACGCATTTTCCGTTCAGAACAGCAAGCACTCCATCCAGCGTACCAACCAGTTTCTTCCCGTCCGACCAGTCGGCATCGGCACTCGGAACCGCCTTGTATCTCCGGCCGCACACACAAGGCCAGTCAAGCCCGGATGGCAGTTCCGTTTTCTGGGGAAGAAGATGCGCCTTGAGCCATTGACGGTGTTCTTCCGGGATTTTCTCGATAGGCTGAAACATGGAAAGTTCTCCACCTACTGTGACACGGAAGCAGTATTTTGCCTTCCCGCAGTCACCGCAGACTCCTTCCACCGTATTACTATCCAGCCAGGTAAGCCCGATTACCCTGGAGTCCTCCGGTTTACAGCTACGCCACAGATACACCGGGATCATCCTGGATGGCCTAAAATCCGCTGAGTTTTCGTTCATAATTCTCCGCTGCTCGTCCGATTTGGCGCGCATTGCTACATAGCGCGGTGTTTTCGGGTAGATATAAGGGTCACAGCACCGCGGGCCACATTCATACATATGCGGCAGGAACTGCTTCATATCAATTGCCAGCAGGGACATGCCGTCCTGTGCATGGTTGGTATCCACCAAGTACATTCTTCCCCGCTTGTTGTCCAGCATGATGGAGGAAACCGTTGCATTGGCCCGCTTTGGTGTACCAATCATTCCCAAGCATTCCGGCCTTCCGCCGCGGAACAAATCCCACCGCATGAGGGAGGGACCAAGGCGGAAAGAAAAATCTGCGTTTCCCCTGCTCGCGTTGGAATAGCAAGTGATCGGGTACCACAGGACACCATTGCTGTCAAACTTCATGCTGAAAACGCCTTCGTAGCTGTCGAAACCTTTACAGTAGGCATCTGCCGAACGGTAGTTCCCTAAATTTTTCAGCTCGTCGGTTGCAGTGTCATACAGATACATCCCTTCCGACTGAAAAAGCGTAAAGAGAAATTTGGAAGTCCCAGGTACATTGACTGCTCCTCCCATAGCTCGGGTAAAGACCGACATGCTGTCGTCCGGACCGCCGTTTTTCGGCGGGAACGTATGATTCAGGTTGACCAGCTCCCGCTTTTCCGTATCAAGTCGGAACATTGTGCCCGATTTGGAAACCCCATAAACGTTGTAATCCGGGCCGAGATGAATCCGGAATGTTTCAAACTCGGTCACTTTTCCGAAATCCGTCACCCTTTTTGTAAGGAATGAATATTCATACAGGTGGCCGCGCGCATAACCGATGGCATAGTAACAGTGATTTTTCCGGTTATAGACTCCGCCATACAGTGATTCCCGCGGAACCGGAATTCCGACATTTTCAGCTTTTCCGGTTTTGGGATCATAAAGGATAATGGATGAGCCCGGAAAACCCTCCCAGACATTTTCATAATATTGAAGGTAAAGCCATGTTGGGTGGGACGGCGCCTTATCGGTCGTATGAGTAACCGTAATAATCCGGCCGTCTTCCATTACATCCGTAGAAGTATGGAACTTTGAGGCAGTAATTGCCCGCTCCGGTGGAAGTATCACGTCCCGGCTGTAGAACAGGTCATGAAAGCTGTTGTCTTCAAACCGATACTCCACCATCTTGGCATATTCGCCTACTGTTATCTCACTGGCTGCCGCAAGATATACCCGTCCGTCCGGCGCAAGAAAACCATCCCAGCAGGCATTGTATGCACACCCATCCATAGGAAAGCAGGCTTGCTGAACTCCCGTCTGGTTAATCAAGCGATATCCATCTGGATCCAGGAATCGGTACATGTATGTCTTAGAATCCATTTTAGATTCTCCCTTCGCAGTTTTGCCGCTTACGCACTGGATTTTTTTCAGTATAACATTGGCAGAAATAAATTAAAAGACAGATTCTGCTGAAATACCTGATGAATTCTGCCGTATTTTAAAACGCCAGCTGTTTAATCTGTAAATTTTTAGAAAGCTATCAATATAGGGCATATAAAGCAGTGAACTGAACCGCCTTAACCGGACAGTGACAAAAGGGACCTCCTATCGTAGAATTGGAACTACGATAGGAGGTCTTGCTATGCACAGACAAAAAGGAACACTGAATACACCACAAAGTATTATTGACGAAATCGTAACGAAGCACCGCAATGGAGCGACCCTCAAATCATTGTCAGCAGAATACGGCAAACCATTTAAGACAATCAAAAATATGTGTACGAGAGAAAACAATAAGTTGCGACGGCAAAAAGAAGGTTTAGAACCGAAAAAATTTCGCGGCAGAAAACCGACAGTATCTTTAGCAGAATACAAATATGAAAACAAGCGTCTGAAGATGGAGAATGAACTTCTGCGGGATTTTCTTCACGCCGCTGGAAGGAAGTGATTCACTGTCGACGGGAGAAATATCCCGTGAGCACCATGTGCGAATTTTTTAAAGTATCCCGCAGCGGATATTATGACTATGTCAAACGAAAAGATATGCCGGAGCGCGATGCCAAACTTGCTGCGCTTGTAGCAGAATGTCAGCGTTTATGTGGGAATACCTATGGCTATCGCCGTGTGCAGATTTGGCTTAAACGCAAGAGATTTTTGCATTTAAATGCAAAGACGGTGCTCCGCATTATGAATAAGTACGGATTGCTTTCCGAAATACGCCGAAGTAGGAAGTACCGACAGATGGGACAACAGGTACATAAATATGAGAATCTTCTGAATCGGGATTTTAGTGCTGACCGTCCAAATGCCAAATGGGTTACTGACATTTCTTACATCCATACAGGACAGGGAGTGCTGTATCTGTCAATGATTCGTGACCTCTATGACAACAGTATCGTGGCATACAAGACCGGAACAGAGCAAGCCGTCAATCTCATACTAAAAACAATCCAGGCCGCTATGAAAAAAGAAATGGTCACTGGGGAGTTGTGCCTCCACAGCGACCAGGGGTTTCAATACACCTCACAAGCATATTTCAACCTAACTAAAGAGTACGGCATCACACCATCTATGTCAAGACGTGGTAACTGCTATGACAATGCATTGGCTGAAAATTTCTTTT
>ENA-UOOK01006058-UOOK01006058.1-fermentation-metagenome-genome-assembly--contig:-NODE-6058-length-11783-cov-39.176927_pt1 | contig 11783 bp, 13 predicted proteins | sample MGYA00245777_ERZ724023 | MGnify/ENA primary metagenome ERZ724023 (study PRJEB28704, sample SAMN03018312) | fermentation metagenome | biome: anthropogenic terrestrial biome; feature: soil... | reverse complement strand
ACGCTTTTCCAGTGATTGCATGGTTGCCGTCCGGGTTGAGATAACCCTTTTGACCATCTGACTTACGGAGCCACGAAATAAATACTTGCTTGCCTGGATTCCCTTTTGCCCATGTTTTCGCCGTTTCTTCTGCCTCTTTTTTCGACAGATCGTCGCGCCAATTTTCGGATTGGGAATTTCCGACTGAATACATATTGACTGAGTATTTCATGATATTTTTCCTCCTGCCCATACGGGCCATCAATTATTGTTTTCGGCTCCCGCCGCGTTTTCCAGCCTTACAAAATTATAAAATGTATTTCGCTTCAGGTCAAGCTCCTGCATCGCCTGCGCTCCGCTGATTTCTCGCTGCTTCCACCGGGCATAAACGTCCTGCCAGTTATCGGGTTTAGCTATGCGCTTGCGGCCCTTGTAAACGCCTTTTTGTTTTGCTAGGGCGATTCCCTCCGCCTGCCGCTCCAGGATATTCGCCCTCTCAAATTCGTTGATGGCTGCTACGATCGTTATAAACAGCTTTCCGGTCGGTGTGCTGGTGTCGGTGTTTTCCTTGAGCGACACAAGTCGGATTTTTTTGCGCTTGCAGTCCTCAAGAATTTTCAGCAGATCAGCGACGGAGCGGGAAAGCCGGGAAAAGTCCTCGACGAAAACCGTATCGCCATCCCGGATGTAATCCAGCATTGCCTTAAATTGCGGACGGTCTGTATTTTTGCCGCTGCACTTGTCAATGTACCATTTATCAATGTGATGCGGCTTCAGCGCTTCCACCTGGCGGCCCTCGTTCTGCTCTGCCGTCGACACGCGGACATACCCTATTTTTGCCATATAATCACCTCAATCCTTATCTCTGAAAACCGATTCCGCGCCACATACGCGGCACTTAATCACATGAACGAATTCGCCAAAACCGGGCCGATCATCCGGATAAAACTCATTTACCGTCGCTTCATATCCCTTGCCGCCGTACAATTCATGGGTATTCCCACATTTCGGACACGTACAACGCTCGTCACAAAATGCGCCTGTTTTTATTATCATGTCATAGCCTCCCAATTTAGATTTGTGGAAGCGGGCCATCGTGACCCGCTGGGCGGCTAAATTGTTTCACGGTGTCTTTCCAGCCGATAGCTGCCGCCTCCGTTTTCGCAATATTCTTTCAAGCGTTGCCTTGCTTCCTTGTAGGAGTATTCGCTGCACTCGCAGTCCCAACCGTACCCATAGTTGCCCATGATGTCCCAACGGTCAACGGTTTTCCTAATATACATGATAATGTACCTCTTTCATTTCATCGTGCTGCGTGGTACAATTACCATGCAGCCGGGTTGTTAGTTCTTCCGGGTTGCTTCTGCCGTTCACTGTGCCATCAGTGGATGGCTTCGTTTTTTTCCCATGTGTGGCAATCAAAATCTATGCCATGGCATTCCATATATGGCGCAATAAACTTATCTCGTTCTTCCGCTGTGCCGAAGCACCTCGTAAACCTTGCTTCGCCGTCCGGATCCCTCCAGTCACAATAGTACATTATATATCACCCCTTTCCGCTTGGCCTTAGACTTGCAAGGCCATTTGTTTGTTTTCTCCAATTTGTACCCTATTCGGACTGGTTTGCTTTTGCTTGCCATTGTTTGCATGCCGTGTACCCTAATCGGATGCCTATCGCCGTCGTGGGCCTCGTAGTATGCGGCAGATTGCCGCCAGTATCAGGGCCAGTATTGCGCTTCCCGTCGTTCTCGCCTCCTCTCGTGGGGGGCTGCTCTTGTCATGGCCTCGCCTCTTTCATAGCCTGCCGGGGTTGTGACCGGCTTCCAGCATTACCGCCCCGGAGGGCGTCACTCTGCTATCGTCTTGACGTAATACCGATACGCTCCGTATTCGTTGTCCAGCGCGTCAGCCTTGCGCCTTGCCTTAACCCTGTCCTTGTACGTCCTGCCGACCGTCTTGCCTGTCTTCTTATCAATGATCTGGTACATACTCGCGCCGCCTTCCTGTTTGTCAACATCTGTTTGTTTGCTTCTGCCATCTATTATAATCAGCATTTCCCGTTTGTCAATAGATATTTTTGATATTTATACAATTATTTTTCATGGCATGGGGACGGCGTGGGGCGGGGGTGCCCCTATTTTTTGGTCGCGATTTGGCAACGTAACCCCAGTAAATACGCCAAAAATTCAAACAGGCTTTACCAAACTAAAGCGTTTATTTCTTCTCTCTCAGCTTTTGCTCTTTGCATTAATATACGATATTGCTTGAATAATTATACATATAGTTGCAAACACAGCTATTGACATACAGGCAAAAAAGTAGTATAATATATAAAAGAATAATAGTTGCAATCTTTCTCTGAATACGGCATAATACTCTTGGGTGAAGAATATGACGATAGGGCAGAAGATAAAAGAGATCAGGCAGCGAAACAGCCTTTCCATGGAAGATGTCGCAAAGGCGTCCGGGGTTACGAGGCAGCGCATTTTTGCTATAGAGAGTGACAAATACTTTCCAACCATTCCGACCATTCAGCTTATGGCGAAGGGGCTTCACTGCTCTCCGATGGACATTCTTACCGAGCCGCTGACCGGAGAGCATGAAAAAAACTTAGTGCCCAAAGCGGCTCCATGCGCAAACAGCGGATTTTGCCCGTTCTATAAAAAGGGTGAATGATTTCTTGCGGTCGTATCAGATTGAAAACGTAGAGCTGTGGAAAGGCTGGAAGCAACGTATTGCTGCGGCTGGATATTCTATCTGGCAAACCGCCTATGGGTGGGACTTACCGGAAGGCTACACTGCCGGGTTCATCAATGTAGACACAGACGAGCGATTTGAAATCGTCACCCACAGCAAAGAGGTTGCGGAAGCTATAATTCACAGCGGATTATAAATAAAATAGTGTAGAGCGCCAGAGAGCGCCATTCGTAAAGGATGGCGTTTTTTTATGCTCTCGGAAGAATTGGTTCAGGCGCGGGATAAATTCCTTGTTGCCCTCAAATTCCATCCCCACATGAGGCTGGATGAAAAAATAGAATGCCTCCGCGCCCTACGTGCGATTTATAAAAAAGACGAAGATGTAAGTCACGAACTGTGGGCCAATTTTGAGTTGCGCAAGGCCCTCCACCTGAAACTTTCCAGCCAGTGTGTCCCCTCCGAATCGAAAAAGCTGTTAAAAGAATATTGGGGCACATACCTAATAGGCTCTCGTTATTCCTTCCATGACTACATGCTTTATTTGGAGCATCGGCGCGACCCAGCAAAGAAGTTTTATGAAAATCGGCTGGAACAGCTTCGGCCCATTGTAAGCGATCTGCAAGACCTTTACGATGGAAAGCTCAAAAGGCTTGGAATTTCGCTCCCGCCTGGCGTTGGGAAAGCACAGCCATTATACAGCAAAGTTCTCACACCAACTGGATTTAAAAACATGGGAGATATTCATGTCGGAGATCAAATAATTTCTGGTTCCGGTAAATATTGCCATGTTATAGGCGTATTCCCGCAAGGCGTTAAAGATGTTTATCGCGTTGTTTTCAACGACGGTACATCTACTGAGTGCTGCAAAGAACACATTTGGCACGTTCAGACGCGAGATGATAGACGTAAAAGCCGCTTTGGAGAAAATGGGCGTTACCGTGATGTTCAGCTTCAAGACATGATGAAAAATCTCCATGTGGAAAATGGGCATCGCTTAAATTATTCGGTTGATTATGTAAAGCCTGTAGAATTCATTGGCAGGAAATTGCCGCTTCACCCATACATAATGGGCGTTCTACTCGGCGATGGTTCTCTTTCTGGCGGAAACTTATCATTTGTAAGCGCTGATTCTGAAATAGTTGAAAAAGTCAGTGAGCTATTGCCGGACGGGGATATTCTTGACCATAAATGCCGCATGACATATCGCATCAAAAAGTCAGATGATAAACGCGATTGCCGCGGATTTATGACTAAAACAAAAACGCAGCAGGCACTTGAAAGATACGGGCTGATTGGCTCAAAAAGCGAAAGCAAATCCATTCCTAACGACTATATGATTGCATCCGTTGAGGACAGATGGGAACTATTGCGCGGATTGCTTGATACCGATGGATATGCTGGCGGTTCTTGCATCGAATATGCTACTATATCACAGCATCTTTGCACAGATGTTGTTTCGCTTGTACGGTCTTTAGGAGGAAGAGCTACGGCGACAACTAAAACTGGTTCTTATCGTAAAAATGGAAAACTTATAAAATGCAGGTTGGTATATAAAATTTCAATAATTTTCAACAATTCCGCTAAACCATTTTTCCTTACACGAAAGAGCAATTCGCTTCATTTCAAACGCAATGTGTTTAAGAAGTTCATAGATCATGTGGAGTATGTAGGCAAAGAAAAATGCCAGTGTATTATGGTAGACGACCCATCGCAACTGTACGTTACAGACGATTTCATCATTACTCACAATACGACCTTGGGAATTCTTTATATGACGTGGCTTATGGGCCGCAATCCTGACATGCCGTCGCTTGCTTCTGCGTATGCGGATAAACTCACAAGGAGTTTTTACGACGGTGCAATATCATTCATGAAAGACGCTGAATACAAATACAACGAGATTTTCCCTGATTCCCCAATTTCCAATACGAATGCAAAAGAAGAAACGATTGACCTCGCACGGCAACATAGGTTTAAAACTCTCACTTGCCGTTCTATTGACGGTGGATTAACCGGCGCTACACGATGCGAAAGCCTTTTGTATGCGGATGATATGGTTTCCGGCTCCGAAGAAGCTTTGAACCGTGACCGTATGAACACGCTTTGGACAAAGTTCACCGACGACCTCATGTCCCGTATGAAGGAAAACTGCAAAATGCTAGTTATAGGCACTAGGTGGAGTGTTTGGGACCCACTCGGCCGCCTTGAAACTCAGTATGAGAACAACAAAAAGGCAAAATTCGTTAAAATACCGGCGCTTGACATCAACGGACACTCAAACTTTGAGTACAAGTACGGTGTAGGATTTTCTACCGAGCACTTTAAAATGCTAAAAGACAGTATGGACGACATTTCGTGGCGCTCCATCTATCAGCAAGAACCGATTGAGCGCGAAGGCGTCCTATACCATGAAGATGACCTGATGTATTTTGATGGCAAGCTCCCAGACGATAGACAACCCGACGCGATTGTGGCTGTATGTGATAGCAAGGGGCAAGGTAGAGACTATGTTTCAGCGCCGTGCGGCGTTGTTTATGGGGATTCAGTCTATATTACTAGGTGGGTTTTTAACAACGGGCTTCCCGGTATTACAAAGCCGCTTGTTGCAAAAATGTGTATTGATAGCAAAGTGTCCCGGCTTGATGTTGAAATGAACAACGGCGGTGATTATTATGCAGAAGGCGTAAGCCAGATTATTCGTGATAGCGGAGGGTATACTTCAATTCGAGAATTTTACACATCTTCCAACAAAATCACAAAAATTGTAACGGAAAGTGACTTTGTTAAAAAGCACTTTGTATTTTTGAATCCCCATGATGATAATACACCAAAGGAATACAAAGACGCTATGCGTAACATGTTTGGCTTTACTGTCACAGGGAAATCAAAACATGATGATGCGCCAGATTCGCTTGCTATGCTCTCTCAGCTTGTAAAGGATTTGTCTGGAATGGAAGTCAGAATAATTGACCGAAGGGCGTTGCCATTTTGATTTGTATTGTACGATACATATAGCTACTTGACAAATTAACTATTTTGTGGTATAATATATGGTGTAAATTGAAAAATAGAGCACCTTCGAGTGCCAAATACCAATCATATTTTTTTACCAGCTGGAGCAGAAGAAGGCGCAACATGATATTTGGAATTAATAATTATGAAATTCTCGATAAAAATCATAAGTTTCTCGGGCGCAGAGCGATTTATACATCTCGTGCAGAAGATGAAATTAACGAAAACACGATTCCAGCTATTGTGAATGGCGCTATGCAGCGGCATCTTATCAACAGGCAGGAAATCATATATCTATTTCAATATTTTCGTGGCGACCAGCCAATCCTTTACCGAGAAAAGGAAATAAGGCCGGAAATTAACAATAAAATTCCAATCAACAATGCCTATTCCATTGTCCGCAATTCTACGGGCTATTTTCTCGGTGAACCTATTCAGTACACGGCAAAAGAGAAGGAAGATTCAGATAATGTCCTCAGGCTGAATACATTTATGGACAGCGAGAATAAAGCTCAGGAGGACATGAAGCTCGCACAGGATGCTTCTATTTGCGGCACTGCATATCGTCTTGTCACAGTTGACAATGCAAATGAAGCGGACGAAGCGCCTTTTGAGATTCCAACACTAGAGCCATGGAATACTTTCGTCATATATTCATCAAGGGCTGGCCATAAGCCGATTTTGGGGGTTACATATAGCTCACTGCTTGATGATAATGGCAATATAAATGGCACACTTTACACGATATATGACAAAGAATATCAATATCAATATTCCGTTAAAGGCGGATTCACTACAGAAATAAAAGCTTCTGACATGATAGGCACTCCGCAGGTGCATTTTCTAGGCTCAGTGCCAATAGTTGAATATCCAAACAATGAATTCAAAATTGGCGATTTTGAAGTTGTAATGACAATTTTGGACGCGATATCGCAACTTCATTCCGACCGGATGAACAGCATACAGCAAATCGTTAATTCAGTTTTGGTGTTTGTCGGATGCCACCTGAAATCTAAAGAGGAAAATAAAGCCGCAGGGGCGGGAAATACAAGCGACTATGAAAAGCTCCAGCAGTATGGGGCAATGGAACTCCCCGCTACAGGAAGTACAGTGAAACCCGACGTTAAATATGTTAGCGCCTCAGTAGACCAGAACGAAGCGGAAACGCTCGCACAGACGCTGATTGATTATGCCTATGCAATTTCAGGCATTCCAGACCGGAAGCAGAAAAGCGGCGGAAGCGGTGACACCGGGGACGCTGTCTATCTTCGTGATGGGTTTCAGTCTTTGGAACTTGTTGCCCGCGTAAAAGAGCGCAATTTTAAAAAATCAGAGCGGGAAATTCTTCGGATGGTTTGCCGCATTTTAAAAGTGTTCAATAGCATTGACTTAACACCAATGCAGGTTGACGTAAAGTTCATTCGCAACCGTACAAATAACCTTGTCAATAAGTCTCAAGCCGCATCCAATTTACAAAGCACTGGATTATTTGCACCGGAAGATATTATTCAAATTATCGGCGTTACGGACGACCCGAAACAGATGGCAGAGCGCGGGCAGGCTTACAAGGATGCGCAGACGGCAAAAGCAACTGCCAAAGTTAAGGCACAGCCCGTTAAGACTTTGGGAAAGGGGAGTAATCCAGATGACACAACAGACGGTGAAGAATAAGGCAGAAACGCTCGTTGAAGTCCGCTGCTGGAATTGTAACCGTCTGCTTGGATTTCTTCCGGTAAACTCCCCATACCGTATCAAGTGCCCGAAATGCAAACAGATGAATGAGAAGGAGAAAGCCGATGGAGAATAAAAATACGCCGGTTTCTCATGACGGTGGCATTGACTTTTTTGGAGCATTGACAATCACCTTTATTGTTTTGAAACTCTGCCATGTGATTGTATGGCCGTGGCTTTGGGTATTGTCCCCTATTTGGATTCCCGTTGCAATCATTGTTATTATTTGCCTCATTGCAGCGACGTGCTCCTAAAACAAATATCAGAGCGCCATTGAGCGCCAGTTTCCCGAAAAAATCGGGTTGCTGGCGCTTCTTGATTTTCATATGGGGCTGGTTATGGAATTGCCGAAGTAAAAAGCCAATGTGCAAAGCTTCGTACCGGAGTTCAAATCTCCGCAGCTCCACCACTTGCCGGACGAATGTGCCGGTTGTTGGCAGGCAACGGAAAAACCTGATTGATGGTAAACCACGTTTCCGGTGAGGCCGACAAACCGCATTGAAATATTTGTCGCTTGCCGGACGCGACTAACAAATTTCCGGCCTGTGAAAATGCTGAAATAGCTCAAATGGCAGAGCGGCGGCTTTGTAAACCGTAAGCTTTCAGTCCGAATCTGAATTTCAGCTCCATAGGCAAGTTCAAGAGCTTCTGCCGATAAAACGACCGACATAGCGTCCGGTAAAACTCTTTCCATAATGAAAATACGAGGTGGTTCTTTGAATGTAATTAAATTAAATTTGCCGCGAGAATTCACTTCGATTGACGTTTACTCATGCGGCGATTGGCATATTGGGGATAAGTCTTGTGATGTAACGCTTATTAAAGACACCATCAACAAAATTGCAAGCACACCTAATGCCTATTGCATTTTAAATGGTGACCTTGAAAATAACGCAACCCGAACCAGCGTTTCCGATAGTTATGCTGAAAAAATGCCACCCATGGAACAGCTTGAATTTACTTTATCACTCTTGTTTCCTATTAAAGAAAAAATTCTTGCCATAGAAGATGGGAACCATGAGCGCAGAACATATAGGCAAGATGGGATTGAACTTTCACGGCTGATTTCCCGCGAACTTGGCATAGAGAACAGATATTCGCAGGAAGGAAATTTGATTTTTCTTCGCTTCGGCCAAATGGAGAATGGCCGGAAGGAATCCAATGGCAGCGGAAGAATACGGCAACCGTGCTACACAATTTATGCGGCACATGGTTCCGGAAGTGGAAGAAAAGAAGGTTCAAAAGTTGCCCGTGTAGCTGACATGGCAAGTATTGTTGATGCAGACATTTACGTCCACGGGCATTCACATTTGCCTCTTGTGCTAAAAGAATCATTTTTCCGCACGGATATTCAAAATAGCTCCGTAAAACCTGTGACAAAGTTGTTTATCAATACCGCAGCTTCACTTGACTATGGAGGATATTCGGAATCGGGAGAATTCAAACCAAACAGCAAAGACACGCCTGTTATTCATCTTGATGGAACACGCAAGTTTATGACAGCAACTCTTTGATAAATAAAAAATTTTATTACGTGACGGGATAAAGGCGGACACCTACGGGGATAGGCCAATGTAACGGCGCGGAATACGGAGGAATCCAGAATGAAAAGGTTTAAAACAATTCGGCAATATGCAAGGTGCTTTGCCGGTGAAAATGGCGGCGGCTCTGCCGCTGGTACAGCTTCTCAGGCAACTGCCGGAGCAGGCTCTGCGGCTTCTACAAGCGCCGGAAATGGCGCTCAAACAGCAAATTCACAGACTAATGCACCGACTGCGCAGACGCAGACAGATACAGAGCCTTTCAAGTCTTTTGCCACGCAGGCCGACTTTGACCGTGAAATTCAACAGGCTTTGAAATCCCGTGAGGAATCCATGAAGGCAAAACTTACGCCTGAAATCAAAGCACAGGTTGAAAAAGAATCCAAAATGACGGCAGAACAAAAAGTGCAGGCGCAACTTGATGAATTGAACAACCAGAAAGCCGAGCTTGCGAAAGCAAAATGCCGTCTCAAAGCCGAGTCGCTGCTGGTAAGCAGGGGCGTTACCGACGACGTAGCACGCTCTACAATGCTTGACAGCGTAGTTACGGAGGACGAGACCGAAACTTTGAAGCGCACTCAAACCCTTGTAGATGCTATTGACAAGGCCACCAACGAAAAAATTAAAGAAGCCATGAAAAAGGTTAAAAAGCCTGATTCTGATGATGACCCGGGCAGTAATGGTACGAGTGCTGCCGTAAAGCTCGCAAAAGGCTTTGCAAAGCGCCGCGCAGCCGAGTCAAAAGCCTCTAATGACATCCTGAAACAGTTTATCGACAAAAACTAACGGAGGGAATAAACAATGAAATTCACTAAAACGGGCATATACGGCGGGACTACAGAAATTCTTGCCAACGACCATTATGTAGCCATTCCAAAGACGCTCGACTTTACAGGTAATGCCGACGGCATTTTCAAAGCAGGCACTCCGATTGGAGCCGACGGCAAAGCCGCAGTAACTACGAGTAACGTCTCGAATGCAGTCGGCATCCTGCTTTCGGATGTTACGACTGATAACCCGAATGGCACTATCGTCATTCACGGATTCATTGACACAGTAAAAGCACAGGCTCATTCCGGTGTTACGGTTGACACGGCCACAAAATCCGCGCTCCCAATGGTCCTTTTTTGCTGATTGACAGGAGGAAACAATTATGAATTTAACTGAACTTTTTTCGCCGGAAGCTGTTTCTGCGGCGTTTATCGAAGATCCCAGCAATAAACAGCCTTTCCTTGGTGCAGGGCTTTTCCCTGAACGGAAGAAAGCAGGGCTTGATCTTTCATGGATTAAAGGCACGCGCGGGCTTCCGATTTCCCTGAAACCTTCTAACTTTGATGCAAAAGCCACCTTCCGCGACAGGATTGGCGTTTCAAAGATTGAAACCGAAATGCCATTCTTCCGTGAAGGCTACCACATCAATGAAAAAGACCGGCAGGAAATCCTTAAGGCACAGGATTCCAACAGTCCATTTGTGCAGGCGGTTCTTGACAATATCTATCACGACATTGACGACCTTGTCGCAGGCGCTTATGTTGTCCCAGAACGTATGAGAATGCAGCTTCTGGCTCCTGATTCCGGGAATGCCGGTATCCACATTTCCGCAAATGGTGTCGATTATACCTATAATTATGACCCTGACGGCAGCTGGAAAGCATCTAACTATGTGCCGATTGCGGATTCCACTAAGTTGTGGAATGTGGCAGCCACAGCAACGCCCATTACCGACATTGAAGCCGTGCAGGATACTATTGAAAACGCCACAGGCTCACGTCCCAACACTGCGATTATGAGCCGCGCGACATTCAATATGCTTATGGCTTCAAAGCAGGTTCATGACGCTATTCTTGCACAAAACCCGGTGGCCAACATCTTCATTACACCGAGCATTGTAAAGCAGGCATTTTCGCAGATCCTTGGCGTGAGCATTATTGTTTACACAAAAAAATTCCGTGATGAAAGCAAGGCCGTCCATGCGTACTATCCGGACAAGTATGTCACACTGTTTGACAGCGGCGTAAGCCTTGGCAGTACATACTATGGCACTACCCCGGAGGAGGCTGACCTTATGGGAAAGTCTACGCCGCAGGCAAAGACTTCCTTGGTTGGCACAGGCATTGCGGTAACGCAGATTTTGCAGCCACATCCGGTGAATCTTGAAACGATTGCTTCCGAAATTGTTCTGCCGTCTTATGAGGGCATGAACACCGTGGGCGTTATGAAGGTGGCTTGACTATGGCAAAAGTCGTATTTCCGTTTTATGTGCTTTATGGCGGCCTTTTAAGGCCGCCCCTAAAGCCTTTTGATGTGCCCGACGTCGAAGTGAGTAAATTAGTCAAGCAAGGGGCAAAAGCCGTTTCCTTGGCACCACAGGCAAAAGCATCCAGCAATTTAAACGCAAAACAACAGGCAATACAGAAGAAGAGGTAATTTATGGCGGACCTTTCTCAACTTGAAAAACTGAAACTATGGCTTGACATCCCGGATTCAACGCAGGACGCGAAACTCCAGATGCTTCTTGACACGGCAGAATCAGCCATTGAAGAGCGGCGAGGCCTGCCAGACAATCCCATGGAGCAGCGCTGGAACATGAAGCAAATTGAGATTGCCGCCTACTTGTACAACAAGCAAGGGGCAGAGGGAGAAACAGAACATAAAGAAAACGGCGTAGATCGCAAATACGAAAGCGCCTCTATTCCGGAAAGCATGCTAGCCGATATTTCTCCAGTAGCTAGGGTGATATCATGAGAAGTCTCAAAAAGGAAAAGCGTACAGTGTACGTTTCGCAGCCTTTGCCACAGCAAGAGATTAAGGATTCCGACGGAA
>ENA-UOOK01006057-UOOK01006057.1-fermentation-metagenome-genome-assembly--contig:-NODE-6057-length-11788-cov-3.267877_pt1 | contig 11788 bp, 12 predicted proteins | sample MGYA00245777_ERZ724023 | MGnify/ENA primary metagenome ERZ724023 (study PRJEB28704, sample SAMN03018312) | fermentation metagenome | biome: anthropogenic terrestrial biome; feature: soil; material... | reverse complement strand
TGCAGCATCTACAACATTACCCAAAAATAACGGCATAGCTTGATTGAATGCGAGTTCTACCAAAAGCACTGCATAACTTAGTATAAAATCCCATTTATATTTTTTAGCCACTTTCCATATCTTTTTCCATAATAGAAATTTGGATTTCATAAGCTAACACCTTTTTTGCTTAACAGTGTAATAACATTACAACTTATCGCATTAATGCTTTTCAACATATCTGCGTTAAGATTACCTTGATTAAACTCAATTTCGAATTTTTCTTCAATATCGATAACAATTTCAATAATTTGAATTGAACTAATGCCATGCTTTTTCAATTCATCGTCATATCCTATATTACAATTAGATATTTTTGATTCTATCAAAGACTTAATTTCTTGTTTAATTTGATCTTGTGTAATATTCATAATGCTTCCTCCTCAAGAATATTCGAAATAGCATATATCGCTCCCACTGTACCGATATCGGTTTTAAAACGTTTACTGTCTATTTTGTCAAAAATCAATCTACTATACTTTGCTTCTTTATTTGTGGAGAGTACAACCATACCAGAAATATAATTATTATTGTGGCAATTAACGCTTGCAACTAAGACATATTTGAATTTCTGAGCTTGCATCATCAATTGTGCTACTTCTAAAGCATTTTTACCCATTGAAATTGGGTCGATAACAGTAGTCGCATAACAAATTTTGTTCATATTTATACACAATAAAGTAGATAATAAATTATTTGCAGTTTGCCTAAACACAAATTGATTAGAAATGTTATTTTGAAGCAACTCATTATAATATTCTTGAATGGTTTTCAATCCATATGTAGATGATGCACAAATACCAAATCTTTCATTTTCTATATTTTTTATATCAGGATACTTATTGATAAGTAATTGATAACAATTATATAAAATCGCATTTTCTTTTGCTCCTGCGTAATATTTAATTTTTAATTCCTTTGATAAATTTAAAGGGGATATTTCCGTAGCATATGTATAGTACTTGCTCCTGATTTCTTTTATATTTCCATATAAGCATATGCCACTAATATATATGTCACTCATAATTTAAACACCATTGCAGAAACGACACCGGAAAATCCAGCAGATATATAAAGTAAATATATTGTTTTATACTGTTTATTGATATAACTGTTTATAATACTGTCAATATAAATAGAAATTTCTAATATCCCTGATGAGCCTAACGAGTGGCCAATGTTTGTTTTTGATTTTATAATTTGTATCTGCATATCTTTAACTAACATCGTTGATAGAACCATGTTGATCATTGCATCATTTTCTTTTATACCATTATAAGCAGCTAAAACCGAATGCAAGTTATTTATATTTATTCCTGCTTCAGCTATTGATTTTTTTATTGCTAATTTTAATGCTTTCCCAGATGAATCTATTGATGTTATTGAGCGTGCATCATTAAGTACATTACAAGATATAATTTCTGCTCGAGAATTGCAATTAAATTCTTCCTTAGAAAGCAACGTACATACAACACTGGATGTTAATCTTAAACCATTACTCATTTCATCTTTTGCCAAAAGGTTATAATTTTTCAAGCCATTAATGATAAACTCATGTGCAAAATCAAAGCTAATCACTAATATATATTCGTATTTATCCGATTGAATATAACATTGCGCAATTTCCAATGCATCAATTGAACTGCAACATGTATTGGAGATTATTAGAGGCGGAGTTGCAATATGGCAATAGGCTTGCAACCAATCAATTAATAAATCCCATTTTGGCTCCATATCATTTACATATCCAAGACTACTGGCAATAATACATTTTAGATTAGGCATAGCCAAAAGCATTTTTATATTAAAAGAGGTAACATGAGATAACTCATCAATCTGAGATTCAACTTCTCGTAGAAGATTTATACTAATATTGCTTTGAAACACATTATATGTTGATGCAAAATAAACGCTATTCACCATATATATCCCTATCTTTTTTGAAAATATTTAGTGTCCTTAAATTTTAGCTTCACCAACCGGAATTACTGATCATCATATTTGTTCAGAATCACCGCACAATCCAGCGCAACTACATTCACGTTGGCAACTAGGACAGGCTGAAAACGGAATGGTGAGTTGCACTGTTTGGCGACGAATAACCAAAATTACATTTTATGATTTAATTAGAGTTGTCCAATAGATTCAAATATACTTTTGAATTAGGACCATCAGTTCCCTGTACTGCCTGGTGTATTTATTGTAGTGATTCGCTATGTCTGTAAATTTTCCTTACAGATATTGCCTTAGGTCAAAATGTAACCACTTTTGGTTCTCCATCAGAAACATAAAAAGTAGCTATAGCGTCTTTCAGGTAATATACTACGTTGTTGCCATCGTTCACGGCGTACGTCTCGCGGAGGGACGGATAAGCTGCCAACATACTTTCCTGTGCTTCAGCGCGGTTGTCCTCCACCAAAGTTGCCGCAATGCGAATCCATGTTTCACCATCAAAGGAGCAAATCTCCACTTTAGGATTAGCGGTGATTTGCTTGTTCACAGCTTTCCTTTTGTCGGTTTGAATGTAGAGTCTGTTCTCAAACATATTGATGGTACCAAAAGGGCGGACGTGGGGCTGATTGCCACCAATGGTGGCGAGATAATAGGTATCTACCTTTTTCAAAAAATCGTGTACGGTTTGCATAAAAGAGTCCTCCTTGTTTAGTAAATTTAATATCCTGATTGCCCTTTAAGGGGGCAAATGAGGTACAATATAAACAACGAATTGGAGTAAGCCTGACATTCTCGTTCTTGTCTGTATTTTACAAATCATTTTCTAAAATCACGGCGTTTTTATCGAACATATTCTCATATATCATTTTTATTTGAGACTTATCTTCTTCATTCAATTGTGATCTTATATTCATTTTACTCTTATCTATGTATATTCTTTCAGAAAAAGGCAAACTCCAGTGTTTTATTTCTGTTTGTCCGCTTAATGAAATTGTATTGTAATCATTTTTTTCATATTTATAGTTAAGATTACTATCGTTAAATAATAAATGAATATAATAAAAAACATAATCTATGTATTTTTTTACATTACAGTCGTTAACAATATTAATAAATTTTTGTAAGTCAAGTCCAATTGACGATTTAGCAAAATAATATGGATCACATATAAGTCGAAATACTACACCATCATCTATCAATTTAAATATTGAATTTAAATCATAATATGAATGAAGACAAAGTTGCATTAAAAAAAATTCTGGCTTTAATACATGATATAGTATCCCATGATAATCTATTATTTCAGTATTATTAAAAAGTAGATTGTTTGTTAATTTTATATTAGGTTCTTGACATATGGAAAAGTTTAAATCAATTTCAATGCTTCCAGCTTCTGTTATTTTTATCAATGGTGCAGACTGATGTGAATACATTAATGTATATAATACAGTTGAGCGTTTGTATATATTAAGCTTACCATCACGCATATCCCCAAATTCAAATCCATCCTTCAAAAAATATTCAATTACCTTTTCATAATCTTCTCGATTGATTAATATATCTATATCATCAGAATGTCGTATTCCAATATCTTTATAGCCGATTTTATCCAAATAAGCACCTTTTAGTACCGCATATTGTATATTATTTTCTTCAAAGAAATTAAAAATTGATTCACAGTCTTTTAACTTAATAATATGGTTCATTGGGCTATCAACGACGGAACCCTTATTATGTCCTAAAACTTCACGATCGACATAATCTATAATGCCTCTTATTTTATGTAATTCTAGTATTTTTATATCTTCAGGAGTAAATATATGCTTGGGTGTAAACTTTTCCTGAGTGATAAATGAAATTAAATATTTTTGGACATCTGAAAAAAGCATACCATTATCTCCTTAAATTATTATAGCATTACTTCTATCAAGCTTTAAAAGCTGTCTTGTGTAGTTATTCTTTATTGAAGTTAGATTTTGAATTATTTGTTTAATAAAAGCATCAGATAAATTTTCGGTAAGTATTTCTTGATAAATGTTTTTTGAGCCTCTATTTCTCGCTTCATCCAATAAAGACATAAACCATTCTGTATTTATTCTATTCATTTCTGTTAATATCTCAATTACCTCTTTTTCAACATTAACAGTCAATTCATATTCTTTCTCTTTTTGATTAATAAAATGTTTTTTATAATGAATTAACAAATTCAAAAAATCAGTAGCAAAAAATCGAATAAATTCTGAAAAATCATATTTTTGGTTAATATTTGTAAAATACTTATTTATCGAATCAACTAAATCGCAAATTGCACTATTTTCATAGTAATAATTACACTCATCGAATAAATCAACATCGGATTTTAACAGACCATCTTTATATACTCTGTTATATAAATTACTACCTTTATATATTCTAACCTGATTATTCAATGTAAAATATGACGCATATTTAAATAATGAAATATATTTTGCATTTTCTTTTAGAGAATCAAAAGTAGAATAAGGATTGAAATTGATAATTCCAACGTCTAATTGAATAGGATACTGCTTAAAAAATTTAATTGCTTGAACATTATCATCTGCTGTAGCACTTTTACCCAAAACTTTCAGATCATGATTATTAAAAGCTTCAACACCTAAAAATACACCTGTTAATCCAGTTTCAATGAGTGAATTAACAAGAGCAACAGGAATGTGTTTAATTATTTCCGAGCGAAAATTAATGAAGTACGTAATGTTAATATTACGCATTTTAATTTCATCGCAAAATTCCTGTAACCGTTGAAAATTCTCAGTGTAGGAATCCTCATAACTCGCATCAACAACGCTGAAGCGACTAATTTTATATGTATTAATTAAATAACATATTTCATCAACAAAGTTTTTTGCACTTCTACCACGCCAAGTTATACCATTACGGCTTTTCCAATAATTGTGTGAAACGCAAAAACTGCAATTTCTCAAACATCCTCGAGAGGATGAAATATTCGCCGTTCTTAGATTATAACGTTGCAATATTGAACGATCAGGAAATGGCAATTCATCTAAATCTTCAATGTGCTCTCTTTCAGGATTAACCACAAGAAGACCATTTTCCTTATATATTAAGGAACTTACATTATTTAACAAAGGAATATCTTTCGTTAATTCATTTACCAATTCTAATGTAGGCAATTCTCCCTCCCCGCGTATTACAAAATCAATATTAGCATTTGTTGACATCAATTCTTCGTAATAATAAGTTGGAGTATATCCGCCTAATAATATATAAGTAGAGGGGACTTCTTTTTTTATTTTATCTATAACCTCTAGTACTTTCTTTGCTGTTCTGTGATACATAGGAAAGCCAATTATGTCCGCACCAAATAATATAATTTGATTATAGTCAATTGCATCGCCAACAAAGCAATATACCTCACATTCGTATCTATGCATTCTCAGAAATGCAGCAATATAAGATATTCCTAATTCTTCTTGAACTGTCGTATTTGTTACATTAATACTAATAAAAAGAATCTTCATGCTTATCCCTCATTTTTTATTTTGGTTCCAATATAAGGTCTTCCAGTAAAGATACAATTAATGTTATCTAAATTATTACCATTTGCAATAATTGTTTGTATAGAAAAAGTCGAAGCTAACATTGCCCAGTCAACTTTTTGTGACATATTAGATAAACCTGGAGTATATGTTTTAAATTTTATATGCTTTCTGTTTTTGGCATTTATTTCAGCAAGCGGGAGTTGTTTTAATTCATATGGAAACGGATAATATATACCATCAACCTCGGTTAAAAACAATAAAATATCTGGATTGATATACTCGCTCAATCGTGCAGCAGTCTCATCACTTGACGGAAAATAATATTTTTTACCATTAGTTAATATGTTGTTACAAAATATCGTATTATTATTAAATCGAATATTATCTCTTGTTATGATAAGATGATCATTCTGTTGGTATAGCAAAGAATCAATATTTACAGTAGATAGCGGTTTATCTTCGCACCATTTAGTTAACTGAATTATCATATTATCTAACATTGGTATAATATCATTTTTATCATATTCATTTAAATAATCGCTTATACAAGACTGACGTACTCTTTTCTTTATATAGTTGCCGCCACCATAAAATATAAATACTTTATTAAAATACATAATGGCTTCATTCCATAAAAGATTAAGAAATTTCTTATTCAATATACCATCTTCTGAAAACAGAAGGTTGCCACTAATCTTTATTATTATTTTCTGTTTCATTCCAAAATGATTCCTCGAATATATAGTGAGCTGCCAAAAAACATAAGTTATTGTATTTGTCAATAAAATATTGAATGATTTTTTCTATTTTCTCACATTCGGAATCGAATACTAGCCTTGAAAATATTTTTTGTTCCCAAGGAGATATGTATTTAAAATAATTATATCTTTTAAATACCTCATTCATTAAATAACCTACTGATGCAGGACCTACACCATATATGTTCAATAAATTCTTTTCTAATTCTTCATTACTCATACTACGCCATAATTTTTCATCTATTTTCCCAGCCATAAAATCATTTGCTTGACATATTAGCATTTTAGCGCGATAACCCATCTTAAGCTCCCTAAGTCTTTCTTCACCCAAATTATATAATGCCATTGGTTCCCAAAATGCAAAAAATTCTGTATTATCGAAGTAAATTATTTTTCCCAATTCAGTAAATAAGTTGCTTATCATTTGAACTGATCTTTGAACCGTAGCATTTTGTAATACTACTGCGATCACTAAATACTCATATAAGGAAACATGCGTTCCGATCCGTGCTCCTTTCCACTTTACAAGGTCAGAAAGGTTATTCGCTAGTGGAGAGATGTCGCTTTCCATATCAAATCGGAATTTTAAATTATCAAGTATATTTAAATATGTAATATCAGTCGTCAAGTTTTCAGAGTAAATTGTTACATCAATTTTAGGATTATCAATAGTCCCAATTGAACGCATCTTTATACCATAATAAGTTCCTTCAAAAACATACGATTGTCTATGAATACCCTCGACATAAGACACATCTGGTTCCGAAAAATGCGATGGTTTATAAACCGTTTTTTCGAAATTATATGGTGCCTTTGGCTCAATAAAAAAGCTTTTTTGGGTTAATAGCTTAATGCTCATTGTTTTACATCGCCTTTCAGATATGGGTAGTATTTTTCGTTATATTCTCTAATTAAATGTTCTCGCTTTATATCAGACCAAGGAGTTAACGCTGTATAGTAATCATATTCGCTCCATTCTTCCAATGTAGTCGGCGGAACAAAACCATAATCTATTGATTTTTGATACATAGGAGTTCCCGGATATGGCCCATATAAATGTAATTTAAATTCGTGCATAGGATAATTATTTGCTAAAAGTTCACAAAAGGACAATGTCTTGTAAAAGTTGTCTTCGGGCATTCCAGGATATGAGGTAACAAATGTAAAGCAAACAAATATATTTCTGATTTTACAACGTTCAGCAATTTCGAATACAATTTTACTATCGAAGTTCTTTCCTACTAAGATTCTCTCATTATCAACTGCGCTTTCAATTCCAATCAATAATCTTTTTAGCCCACTGTCCCTTAATATATCTAATTCTTCGCATGTATATTTCATAAAATTATTGGGATTAATAGATGCAGCCCAATTTATTATAATTTTTTTAGATATCATTAATTTGGCAAAGTCTAATGCTCTTCTATGGCTAATAAAAAATTCAGAATCATAAAATTTAATACCATTAATCATATAATGCTGCTTCAAATACAAAATATCATCAAAAATATTCTTAGCTGCTACGCCAGACCAATTGCAATTCCAAAGTGCGACTTCACAGCAAAATCCACATGAATACGGGCAGCCTTGGCTTGAATGATAACTAATTGTCCTTTCACCAATATGTTCGTCGTTATGTATGTATGGTGATAAATTACATAAATCATATACTTGCTTATATGTTGGCAAGGTGCTTATATCAATATATTTTGATCTTGTATTTTTAATAATTATGCCGTCTTCCTTGTACCATATATTTGGAATACAATATAAACTTGATTGTGTACTTAATGCATCAACTAATTGTGGGAAAGCTATTTCACCTTGACCAATCATAATGATGTCTACATTGTTATTTTTTATAGTTAACTCAGGAAGCATAGAAGGTAAACCACCACCAATAATAATAGGTATTTTTTGATTAACCTTTTTTACTTGACTTGCAAATCTAAGAGCCCCCTTAATTTGCCCTCCAATCATACAGCTAATTCCTACACAAAGAATAGAATCAGAGTTATCAAGCAGATAATTTCTATAATCTGTCTTTTTATAAACATTATTGTCAATAATCTCTATATCATATTTACGTTTATCGATTTTCAGGCAAATGGATAACAACGAATATGGCACATGAAAATTTCTATAATTATTTTCATGCAATGTTCTTGGAAAGAATAAGACTATTTTCTGCATAATTATGTCCTTCTTTCAATCAATTCTGGATACCATTTATGTTGATAATATTTACTATTAATCATTAAATCAAAAGTTTCCTTTAACACTTTTTCCAATCCTAATATATCATTATTTATCAAACATTCATTCAAGTTTACCAAATTTTCATTATTAAACAAGCATCGTTTTATATGACCATCATGAGTGATTCTAACAGAAATAACAGCATCTTGACATGGGTAATAATTGCAATCTTCGCATTTTTTATTATAAAAAGTTCCTTGAGTCGAATCCTTTAATAAAACATTACAACTTGATTTCATCGAAAATACTTGTAATGGACTACCGATACCTCCCGCAGCTTCTTCTTTTCCAGTTTGGACATAACCCATACTTATTAATATATCTCTCACTGCGTCAAAGTTCTGATATTGAAATTCCCACTTTTTTATTGAACTGCCTTCTTGAAGAAAAATCAAATCTAGTAATTTTAAATTCATTTTATATTTTGTGCAAAATTCAATCATGGCGGGTATTTCGTTAATAGTATCTTTTGTTACAACCATATTAATTCTAACTGGCATAGAAATCTCAAAGCATTCCTTAATTGCATCAATAACACGCCTATTAGATACACCGCGTACTGCCTTATATTTATTTTCATTCAGTGCATCTAAACTTATTGTCAGTAAATCTACACCATATTTTTTAATATTCTGTGCCTTTCCAGAAAGTAGTTGGCCGTTAGTTACCAGTTGAATTTCCTTTATTTTATCTATTTTTCTGGATTCTTGTATTAAAAAAAATATATCATCTCTTAACAGAGGCTCGCCACCAGTAAATTTTATATGAGTAAAACCGACATTTGCAGCTGCGTTAACTATTTTTATTATTTGTTCGCCACTAAGTGTGAAATTAGGGTTTTGATAATAGCCTTCTCCACCTGGTCTACAAAAAATACATTTTAAATTACAATACGGCGTTGTAACTATTCTTAATTGAGGCGTTTTCATGAACATTCCCTCCATAAATTATTTCTTGTCTGCAGTACAAACATCTTGGCTTTTCCTGAGTTATATTATCATTAAATTGCATTATACAGTTTTGATTAGAATCCATATATGGACAATTATTAGTATAAAAGAAGCATTTAGACTTTGCATTTCCGATGGCATATTCGGGTTTATCTACCATCATAACGCATGTAAATTTATCGCCATTTGGCATAATATACAAACAATCCATATCATTACGAGTATAAATACCCTTGTCCTTATAAATTCTATTAATAGGAATAGGGAATTTAATTCTTAACTTATTATTACACTGATAACTTGTTAATTGTTCGCAAGCTTTATCCCACTTGATCGCTATATTATTAAATAAATCTTCCAAGCCTTTTGCTCCACCGCCAGAAAATACGATGTTAATATAAATAACCTCAACTCCAATCTGTACAACAAAATCAATAATGTCCATAATATAATCTATGTTGTGCGCGGTAACAATAATATTTACAGATGTGAGTTTTCCTAATTTCACAGAATTTTTAATGTTTTGAACTAATAAGTTAAAGTTGCATCCTGTACGTGACATATTATTTAATTGTTCGGTATGTCCATCTAAACTAAAGCTAAAGGCATCTACACACCTTATTATTACTTCAGAATTGAAGAGTTCATTTGAAAACTGCCCATTGGTTTGCAATCGAATAAATGGTAATTTAATTTCTTTTGCATACCACAATACTTCATTTATGTATGGATATAAGGTAGGTTCTCCACCAAGAAATGTTATTCGTTCTGTACCACAAGACTTTAATTCAGTAAGAATATGATGAGCATAATCCAAAGGCATATCAATTGTATTACTATAGTGATTTTTCATATAGCACATTTTGCAAGAAGTATTACATCTTAGTGTTGGGTATAAAAATGCTTTTTTCATATTAAACCACCTTTTTTAAGGATTTCAGTAAATGTATTTTCACTTATAGTGATTAATCCAGTATTTGAAAGCATATAGCTTCCTCCAATAGAAATCAAATCATACTCATTGATAATTTCTTGCAAGTCTTTTGAATCATCTAAACAATATCTGCTGTCAAAAACATTAGCTGCTATTACTCCTTTTTCTGGTAATTGTTCTATCGCAATTTTGGTATTATCAACACCAAATAAATCAATAGCCACAAATCCTTGATTTTCCTTGCTTTCATAAACACATTCTTCAACATATTTAAAAGATGCTTTGTTGCAACTTCTTTTAGTGTATGTTAAACAGCGAACAATTGATTGATTGACAAAAACTTCATATGAATGAACAAAAAACCGAGAATATTTTACAGAATGAGCATCAACTGTTGGATCGCAAATAACAGCTTGCATTGAGGATAATTTATTTTCATCAGTAGCCAACATATCAGCATAACCTGTAAAAAGTTTTATATTAACATTAGGAAAACAACAGGTGAATTGTAAAAAATATTCCAGCCCCTCATCCGATGAATGAATTAGATTATTAATCATTTTGCTATCTACCATATGCTTTTTTCGTATCTTATTCTTAATTATTTTTGCTTTTTCTATAGCATGTATTCCTTTAATAATAAAAACATCCACTAGTCCAGACGTCATATAATCAATATACTCATCCCTGTTAAGTAAAGTTGAAAAATTTACTTCAACTTGTTCTCTTGAAAGATGCATTGTTTTCGTCATGCATATATCTAATTTATGAGAATTAAGCTCATACGTTAATTCTTCCAATATACCTTTTCTATGTCGTCCAGGCTTTATCAACATTAAGGCATGTTCCATAACGACCTCCCATTTTTCACACTCTCTACATAATGCAAAATAGACATAAGCATCTAAAAACTTCTGTCCACATATACAAAAAGTACCCTCTGTTATAAAATGGCATTAAATGTAGGCATATAAATTGTCTGTACCTATTCAAATCCATACTTATAATATTTATTATCCATTGATTATTTCTTTAACACATTAGTCAAGAACCGACTGCTATAAAAGCATAGTATATTAATTTTTATTTCTATTTGATAAAATCCTACGACTTACACATAGCTTCGCTCTTTCACCTATTATACCAAATACGCTAAAAGAGCTTTTACTATATATTCCTCATCATCCATCAACGCGACCCAGCGACGATTAATGTCTAATGAGTGTTTAAGATACTTTCCATCATTTTTCTGCATAAATTATCTTATTGTTTTAAATTAATATAATAATTTATATTGTTATTATAATCCTAATTTAACTGAATGTCAATAGTTAGAAATAATTTATTTAACTA
>ENA-UOOK01006055-UOOK01006055.1-fermentation-metagenome-genome-assembly--contig:-NODE-6055-length-11790-cov-2.982872_pt1 | contig 11790 bp, 15 predicted proteins | sample MGYA00245777_ERZ724023 | MGnify/ENA primary metagenome ERZ724023 (study PRJEB28704, sample SAMN03018312) | fermentation metagenome | biome: anthropogenic terrestrial biome; feature: soil; material... | reverse complement strand
AAATGTGCCATATAGCGAAGCTGTTTCCTCCCTGTCTTCAGAGAGTTGGAATAGAATAAACGAATCCATTTATTTCGACAACCTGGATATTTTTATTCCGCGAATAGATCTGGAATACGAAATCAAGTTGAACGATATCCTGAAATCTCTCGGTATGACAGATGCTTTTGATCCGAATATGGCCGATTTTATGAATATGTCCGATACACCGCTTTTTATAGATTTTGTCAAACAGAATACTTTCCTGAAGCTCAATGAAGAGGGAACAGAAGCTGCTGCCGTCACGGTTGTGGGGATGAAAGACAATGCTGTAGGGCCGGTCGAATATATTTCGTTCAGGGCAGACAGGCCGTTCATCTACATGATTAAGGAAAAAAGCACCGGAATAATCTTGTTTATGGGACAAAAAGGTTAAAAATTAGACCTTTTTATCTATCTTTGGGGGTTAAAGATTATTCATGACTTTCAAGATAACAGAACAAGACAAGAGCGGTACGGTGGCAAGATGCGGTTTGATTCAGACAGATCACGGCTCCATTCGGACACCCATATTCATGCCTGTCGGGACAATAGGGTCCGTCAAGGGAATTTACCATAGGGATTTGTCCTCAGACATCAAGGCTCAGATAATACTCGGAAATACTTATCATCTCTATTTGCGCCCCGGGCTTGATATTTTGCGTCAGGCCGGAGGACTGCACAAGTTTGCATCATGGGACAAACCCATACTGACCGACAGCGGTGGTTATCAGGTATTTTCTCTTGCCCACAACAGAAAGCTGACACCAGAAGGATGCACGTTCCGCTCACATATTGACGGCTCGAAGCATATTTTTACCCCTGAAAACAACATAGAAACACAGCGTATAATAGGTGCCGATATAATCATGGCTCTCGATGAATGCTGCCCCGGGGATGCCGAGCGCAAATATGCCGAACAATCGCTTAAACTCACTCAGGCATGGCTCGAAAGATGTGTCAGACATTTTGACGAAACCGAACCCCTATATGGTTACAACCAGACATTCTTCCCTATTGTACAGGGGTGTGTCTATCCTGATTTAAGAATTGCCGCTGCCGAACACGCCGCATCACTCAATCGCGAAGGTTATGCAATCGGAGGCCTCTCCGTGGGAGAACCTACTGAACAGATGTACGAAATGATTGAGGTTGTACATCCGGTATTGCCGCTTGACAAACCGAGATACCTTATGGGGGTGGGCACACCGGCCAATATACTTGAGGGGATAGCAAGGGGAATAGATATGTTTGATTGTGTAATGCCTACACGCAATGGACGAAACGGCATGCTCTTCACATGGGAAGGGATGATAAATATCAAAAACAAAAAATGGGCTGATGATTTCTCTCCAATTGACCCGAATGGAACATCTTTTGTTGATAGCACTTACACTAAAGCATATTTGAGACATTTATTTATTGCAGGAGAGATGTTGGCCGCGCAAATAGCAAGTGAGCATAATCTCGCTTTCTATCTCGAACTTGTAAATACGGCGAGAGAACACATCATTGCCGGAGACTACAACAGTTGGAAATGCGCAGCAGTCAAACTGCTTGAAACGAAGTTATAACAGATGAACAAGCCGCAGGTCAAGATATTGGACAAATACATAATAAAGAAGTTCATAGGGACTTACTTTTTTACTTTGCTTATAGTCATAGCTATTGCCGTTATCTTCGATGTCAGCGAGAAAATAGACAACTTTGTAGAAAAAGACATTCCGCTGCAAGAGATTATTTTTCGATACTACTTCGGTTTCATCCCTTGGATTTTGAACAGTTTCAGTCCGTTGTTTGTATTCATTTCGGTAATATTCTTCACATCCAAACTTGCTTCCAACACCGAAATCATCGCCATGCTTTCTGGTGGAGTCAGTTTCAACAGGATGCTGAAACCCTATATGATTTCGGCAGCATTCATTGCCGCATTCACTTTTGTTTTGGGGCTGTATATCATTCCTCCCGCCAATCAAAAGAGGCTGGATTTTGAAAACCAATACATTAAGCCTCAACTTGTGGTAGGAAGCGATTTCCGCAATCTGCACTATCAACTTGCTCCCGGCGAATTTGTATATGTAGAGTCTTTCAGCAAATGGGGCAATACCGCGTATCGTTTTACCCTTGAGACCATTGAAGACAATAAAGTAAAATCCAAATTATCAGCCGAGTCTGCCGAATGGGATTCGACTTTTTGCGGATGGAAGTTGAAAAACTACTATCTCCGGGATTTTTACGGAGAGTCTGAAATCGTCAAATCGGGAAGAGAACTTGATACGGTGATAAGTTTGACCATTGAAGACTTTTACAGACGCAAGAATATTGTGGAATCACTGTCTCAAAAAGATTTGAACGATTTGATCAAAACGCAGAAACTGAGAGGAGATAAAATGGTGCAGTATTCCCTGATTGAGAAAAACAACAGAATTGCCGTGCCATTTTCAGCCTTTATTCTTACTATTATGGGTGTTGCCCTCTCTTCCAGAAAGAAACGTGGGGGAATAGGATTGAATATCGGAGTGGGAATAGCCTTGAGTTTCTCCTATATTTTATTCCAGCGTTTCAGCCAGATGTTCGTCCTTACAGGGACCCTGCCTCCGGCCATAGCTCTGTGGATGCCGAACATATTATATTCGATTATAGCCGCAATACTCTATAAGATTGCGCCCAAATAGAAATTAAATTCAATAAATATGAGTACAAAACTTAAGCTTATCATTATGAACTTCCTGGAATTTGCAATCTGGGGAGCTTATCTGACATCTCAAGGTCGTTACCTCGGAGGCATAGGATTCGGTGAAAAAATAGGGATATTCTACTCCGTTCAAGGTATAGTTTCCATTTTTATGCCGGCAATTATCGGAATCATTGCAGACAAATGGATTCCTGCCCAAAAAATGTTGGGGATTTGCCACTTCATAGCTGCATGCTTCATGATTGGGGCCGGTTATTATGGAATAACCGCAGGAGATCAAGCTCAATTCTCTACGCTATTTACTCTATATGCCGGCAGTATAGCATTTTTCATGCCTACAATAGCCCTGTCCAACTCTGTGGCATACACTATTTTGGAAAAGGAAGGTCTCGACACTGTCAAAGCATTTCCTCCTATTCGCATCTGGGGTACAATCGGTTTTATTTGTTCAATGTGGTTTGTGGATTTGATGGGATTTCAGGCAAATTCGTATCAGTATGTAACTTCAGGTGTACTCGGAATAATTCTCGGAGTTTATGCTTTCACTCTTCCAAAATGCCCCGTTGACAAGAAAAAAGAGTCAAAATCGTTGGCCGAAGCGATGGGTCTTACCTCATTCAAGTTGTTTAAACAGCGTAAAATGGCCATTTTCTTCATTTTTTCAATGTTGCTCGGTATTGCCTTACAGATTACAAACGGGTTTGCAAATCCGTTTCTCGGAGACTTTGGCAACATTCCCGAATATGCCGATACCTTTGGTGTCAAACACTCCAATATGCTGATTTCTCTCTCCCAGATTTCGGAAACATTCTGCATACTTCTTATTCCGTTTGTCTTGAGAAAATATGGTATAAAGAGGGTAATGTTGATTGCAATGATTGCGTGGTTTCTACGTTTCGGACTATTCGGTCTTGGCAATCCGGGTCCCGGACTTTGGATGTTCATACTCTCAATGATAGTTTACGGCATCGCTTTCGATTTCTTCAACATATCGGGATCTCTGTTTGTAGATAAAAATACAGATCCGGCAATACGTTCCAGTGCGCAAGGGTTGTTTATGCTTATGACAAATGGTCTCGGTGCGGCAATCGGCACTCTTGGGGCACAAGCCATTGTAAATCATTTTGTCAATTCACAATCTGAAATAGGTGCTAAAATGGCAGGATGGAGCACTTCGTGGTATATATTTGCAATATACGCCCTCGTCGTGGCCATCATGTTTGCCCTCCTGTTTAAGTACAAACACCAACCGGTAAAGTAGTAGTAATGACATTTGAAGATGTTATTATATAAAAAACCCTCTCGAATTGAATTGAGAGGGTTTTTTATATAACAGCCTTTAAGGGGCTTGTACTATTTACCGGTCTTTCTTGGAGCGGAAACTTTCTTTGCAGGAGCAGCCTTAGTGTTAACTTTACCGGTTGCTTTTGGAGCAGCAGGTTTATTGACGGCTTTCTTTGCAGGTGCCTTTTTAGCAGGGGCTTTCTTTGCAGTAGCCTCAGTTTCAGTAGTTTCAGCTGCCTCGGCAGCAGGAGCTGCAGCATCGGCAACAGCCTTCTTCGCACCACCGCGACGGGTTGAAGGTTTCTTGGCAGCATCTTTTGCAGGAGTTCCTGCATTGACAGCTGACTCGTTGAAGTCAACCAATTCCATAATAGCCATATCTGCAGTATCACCCAGACGGAAACCGTTTTTGATTATACGGGTATATCCACCCGGACGATCGGCGATTTTCGGAGCAACTACGCGGAAAAGTTCTGAAACAGCTTCTTTTTGTTTAAGATAACTGAATACTATACGGCGTGAATGTGTTGTATCTTCTTTAGACTTTGTGATAAGCGGTTCAACATACATCCTCAAAGCTTTTGCTTTAGCAAGGGTGGTTTCAATCTTCTTATGAAGGATAAGAGATGAAGCCATATTTGCCAACATAGCTTTACGGTGTCCGCTCTGACGTCCCAAATGATTAATTGACTTATTATGCCTCATGATCTTCTAATGTTGTTGTTTGTGTTTCTGTTTGTGTCTCTGTCTCTGTTTCTGTTTCTGTTGGTGTTTCTGTTCCTGTCGGTACATCTTGTACCTGAGGTGATGTCTTTTTAACCTCGATATTATACTTGGTTATATCCATGCCGAAACTGAGCTTCAATCTATCGACAAGCATATCTATTTCGTTAAGTGATTTCTTACCAAAGTTTCTGAATTTCATCAATTCAGGTCTTTGATGATTAACCAAATCGGCAAATGTTTCGATATTGGCAGCCTTCAGGCAGTTTAATGCTCTTACGGAAAGCTCCATATCTGACAGTTTGGTCAGAAGTAGATGACGCATGCGCAATGATTCTTCATCAAGCTCCTTGCTTTCAACTTCAACCGGAGTCTCCAAAGAAATTTTCTCATCGGAAAACAACATAAAGTGGTGAATCAATATCTTGGCAGCCTCTTTCAAAGCTTCCTTAGGATGAATAGATCCATCAGTAGTGATTTCGATGTTCAATTTCTCATAGTCGGTTTTCTGTTCAACACGCCAGTTTTCTACAGAATACTTTACATTTTTGATAGGTGTAAAGATTGAGTCGATTGCTATAGTGCCGATAGGAGCAGATTCCTCTTTATTCTCATCTGAAGGGACATAACCTCTTCCTTTCCCAATTTTGAATTCCATATTCAATTTAACAGAAGGTTCCATTGAACAAATATGAAGTTCGGGATTGAGAACTTTGAAAGAAGATAAGTTTTTGGATATATCTTCAGCAGTAAATTCTTGCTTACCACTAACAGTAACGGTTACCACTTCACTCTCTTCTTCTTCAATCATTCTCTTGAAGCGAACTTGTTTCAAGTTAAGAACGATATCGACAACACTCTCAATAACCCCGGGGATAGTATCAAATTCATGACTTACACCCTCGATTTTGATTGAGGTGATGGCAAATCCTTCTAACGAAGACAACAATATACGACGAAGCGCATTACCCACAGTGATTCCGTATCCCGGTTCCAACGGACGGAACTCGAAACGACCAAAGGTATCAGTTGCGTCGAGCATTATTACCTTATCCGGTTTTTGAAATGCTAAAATTGCCATGTTATTAATTTTTTATTAGTGTTATGCTAAAAAGCAAGTTATTACTTAGAGTACAATTCGACTATCAGCTGTTCGTTAATTGTTTCAGGTATTTCTGTTCTTTCAGGAACATTCATGTATTTACCTGCACATTTAGCGCCATCCCATTCAAGCCATGAGTACTTATTAGAAGAGTGAGAAAGACTGTCTTGAATAACTTCCAGACTCTTTGAACGTTCACGTACACCGATTATCTCGCCCGGTTTGATAATGGTTGAAGGTATATTGCAAACTTCACCGTTGCGAGTAATGTGGCAGTGTGTAACCAATTGTCTTGCAGCAGGTCTCGAAGGAGCAATGCCCAAACGATAAACAAGGTTGTCAAGACGTGATTCAAGAAGCAAAACAAGATTTTCACCTGTACGGCCTTTCATTCTGTGAGCTTTTCCGTAAAGGTTGCGGAATTGTCTCTCCAATACACCGTATGTATATTTTACTTTTTGTTTTTCAGCTAACTGAGTACCATACTCAGAAGTTTTTTTGCGTTTTTTAGCTAATCCGTGTTGTCCCGGGGGATAATTCTTTTTCTCGAAATATTTATCAGGACCAAAGATCGGCTCTCCGAATTTGCGGGCTATTTTTGTTTTAGGCCCAGTATATCTTGCCATATTCTAAAATACTTTAAAATTTACATAAAAGGTTATACTCTACGGCGTCCTTTAGGACGACAACCATTGTGAGGTAGTGGAGTTACATCGACAATCTCAGTAACTTCTATACCGGCTCCGTGAATAGTACGGATTGCAGATTCACGACCTGCACCCGGACCTTTAACATAAGCCTTAATTTTACGTAGCCCTAAATCATAAGCTACTTTTGCGCAATCTGCAGCGGCAACCTGAGCAGCATAAGGAGTGTTCTTTTTAGAACCTCTGAAGCCCATCTTACCGGCAGATGACCAACTGATCACCTGACCTGTACTATTAGTCAATGTTACAATAACGTTGTTGAAAGTGGACGAAATATGGGCTTGACCATAAGCGTCAACCTTGACAACTCTCTTTTTACTTGTTGTAGTTTTCTTTGCCATAATCTAAGTCCCCTATTTAGTTGCTTTTTTCTTGTTAGCTACAGTCTTCTTTCTACCCTTACGAGTACGTGCATTGTTTTTTGTACTTTGTCCGCGAACAGGAAGACCGATACGATGGCGGATACCTCTGTAGCATCCGATATCCATCAAACGTTTAATGTTTAATTGAACTGATGAACGAAGTTCACCTTCAATTTTAAATTCACTAGCAATTTTTCCACGAATTGCTGAAATCTGGTCGTCATTCCAATCCTTAACCTTTGTATTCAAATCAATATTCAAATCTGAAAGGATCTGTCTTGCAGAACTGCGACCAATTCCGAAGATATAGGTCAAACCTATTTCTCCACGCTTGTTGTTTGGTAAATCAACTCCGGCTATACGTGCCATAATCTATTTTTTACTTTATTGTTTTACAAATTAAAAAATTATCCTTGGCGCATCTTAAATTTCGGATTTTTTTTGCAAATAACATACAAGCGACCTTTGCGCTTTACGATTTTACAATCCTCACTACGCTTTTTTATGGATGTTTTTACTTTCATTTGTGTAAGTTTTATTATTTATATCTGAAAGAAATTCTTCCTTTTGTCAAATCATACGGAGACATTTCAACTCTAACTTTATCCCCTGGCAAAATTCGGATGTAATGCATCCTCATCTTTCCGGAGATATGGGCAATGATAACATGTCCATTATCCAACTCAACTCTAAACATTGCGTTGGATAGAGCCTCAATGATTGTTCCTTCTTTTTCTATTGCTGATTGTTTTGGCATATTTGGAAATTCCGTATTATTTAACTTATTATTTATTATTCTCGATAAATTCAAATGTTGATAAAACTTCAGGGGTTCCGTGTTTAACAGCAACCATCAACTCAAAATGAGCCGAATTTTTGTGGTCTTGAGTAATTACACCCCATCCGTTGTCATCAAGATAAACATCTTTTACACCGGCATTTATCATAGGTTCTATACATATCACCATACCTTCCTGAAGTTTAACCCCTCTTCCATGTCTTCCGTAATTAGGAACTTCAGGACTTTCGTGAAGGTTTCTGCCTATCCCGTGTCCTACCATTTCTCTTACTACTGAAAACCCGAGAGGCTCAACATAAGATTGTACAGCATATCCTATATCGCCTATTCTTCCACCGGCAACGGCTTTTTCAATTCCCTTGTATAAAGAGGCTTTGGTTGCATCAAGCAACGCCTGAGTCTCTTTACTTACATTCCCTACCGGAAATGTATAGGCGGAATCGCCATTGAATCCCTTATACACCGTACCACAATCAACTGAGACTATATCACCCTCCTTCAGTTTATAGTCTGAAGGAAATCCGTGTACAACCACTTCGTTGACTGACATACACAGAGTATATGGAAATCCACCGTAACCTAAAAAACCCGGTTCTGCTCCGAAGCTTCGGATATATTTTTCGGCTATCAAATCCAATTCTTTGGTAGTGATACCCGGAACAATATGTCTTCCCACTTCTGCAAGTGTCTTAGAGACCAATATCGCATTTTCCCTAATCAGGACCAGATCTTCTTCGGTTTTAAGTTTTATCATATTCAAAGAACTTATCTAAAAATTACATACCCGAACGGCCTTTGAGACGTCCTGTCTTCATCAAACCGTCGTAGTGACGCATAAGCAAATGACTCTCGATGTGTTGAAGGGTATCCAATACCACACCCACCAGGATAAGCAACGAAGTACCACCATAGAACTGTGCAAATTGGTTATTTACTCCCAACAATCTCGCGAATGCAGGTAATATCGCAACCATGGCCAAGAAAATTGACCCCGGAAGTGTAATACGAGACATTATGGCATCCAGATAATCAGCGGTTTTCTTACCGGGCTTGTATCCCGGGATAAAACCACCGTTTTTCTTCATTTCCTCTGCCATGTTGGTCGGGTTTACAGTAATAGCGGTGTAGAAATACGTAAACAGAATAACCATGATAGCAAAGACGAAGTTATACCAGAAGCCGGTCGTATCGCTCATAACAGCTGCCAAGCCTTTTGTTGCATTGAAATTGGAAAATATGAGTGGGAACAACATCATTGCCTGTGCGAAGATAATAGGCATAACACCGGCCGCATTAATCTTCAGAGGAATGTATTGACGAACACCACCATATTGTTTGTTTCCAACAATACGTTTGGCATATTGAACAGGAACCTTGCGTACAGCCTGAACCAATGCTATTGTAGCAACGAATACGAAGAACAGAATGACCATTTCGACAATCAGCATAAGAACGCTGCCTGTCGTCTGGTTGAATTTCTCCATAAATTCGATTTGCAAAGCCATTGGGAGGCGTGCGATGATTCCGACCATGATGATTAGGGAAATACCATTACCAATGCCGCGGTCTGTAATACGTTCACCTAACCACATAACAAACATGGTACCTCCAATAAGTATCAACGTTGCAAAAGCGCCGTAAAGTCCGCTGCCCATTGTTGAAACAAAGGCCTCGGCAGGCAATTGGTATCTGAGGTTTGCCATATAGGCAGGACCCTGGATTGCAAGAATAACAATTGTGAGGTAACGTGTATATTGATTCATTTTTCTGCGTCCGCTTTCTCCCTCACGCTGTAAACGTTGGAAAAACGGAAACATGACACCCAGAAGTTGAATAACGATGGATGCTGAGATATAAGGCATAACGCCCAACGCAAAAATTGAAGCATTTCCAAAAGCACCACCTGAGAACATATTCAACAGGCCGACAAGACCTTCAGATGACTGATTTTGCAAATTCGCCAATTGAGAAGCATCAATACCTGGAAGTACTATGAAACTACCTAAACGATAGATCAATATCAATCCCAACGTGTAAAGAATTCTCTTGCGAAGTTCTTCAATCTTAAAAATGTTTACTAATGTTTGGATAAGTCTTTTCATAAGGCTTAGATTTTAGTCACCTTGCCCCCTAAATCTTCAATTTTCTTAGTTGCAGATTCGGAGAATGCATTAGCGGTAACATCAAGTTTGACTGAAAGCTGACCATTTCCAAGAATTTTTACCAAATCATTTTTGGAAACCAATCCGGCAGCTCTTAGCACGTCAACATCAATTACTGTCACATTATGCTTTTCGCTCAATGTTTGTAAAGTTGATAGGTTAACTGCCTTATATTCAACTCTATTTGGATTTTTAAAGCCAAATTTGGGAAGACGTCTCTGAATAGGCATCTGACCACCTTCAAAGCCGATTTTGTGAGAATAGCCTGCACGTGCCTGAGCACCATTGCTACCACGAGTAGCAGTCTTGCCATGTCCTGAACCAGGACCACGACCAACACGCTTTACTCTTCCTTTGGAACCCTCTGCGGGTTTTAGATTATGTAGTTTCATCTATTTTCCTCCATTACTTTACTTCTTCAACTTCTACAAGGTGAAGAACTTTTTCAATCATACCTTTATTAACGGGGTTGAGTTCAATCTCAACAGTTTCATGCATTCTGTGAAGTCCAAGGGAAATCAGGTTTGCAATTTGCCTTTGAGTAGCACCGCTCCTGCTTTTGATCTGAGTTACTTTAACTTTTGTCATTGTTCTTCCTCCTTATCCTTTAAATACCCTGCTCATTGGAATACCACGAAGACCGGCAACAGTATATGCATCGCGCATCTCTGTTAAAGCGGCAACAGTAGCCTTTACCAAGTTGTGAGGATTTGATGAACCTTTTGATTTTGCAAGAACGTCACTTACTCCTACCGATTCAAATACGGCACGCATTGCACCACCGGCCTTTACTCCTGTTCCGGGAGCTGCAGGTTTCATGAATACTTTTGCTCCGCCGAATTTGGCTTCTTGTTCATGAGGAATAGTTTTTTTGTTCAAAGGAATCTTTACAAGATTCTTTTTTGCATCTTCAATACCTTTTGAAATAGCAGTAGTTACTTCGTTAGCTTTTCCAAGACCGTATCCTACGACACCTTTCTCATCTCCAACGACAACTATTGCTGCAAAACTGAAGTGACGTCCACCTTTTGTTACTTTGGTCACTCTCTGAACAGCCACCAATCTGTCTTTCAATTCAAGATCGGTTGTTTTTACTTTTTTTACATTAATATCTGCCATATCTCTTAGAATTTTAAGCCACCCTCGCGAGCAGCATCAGCTAAACCTTTAACTCTTCCGTGATACAGATAACCTCCACGGTCAAAAGAGACTGTTGAGATACCTTTCTCAATTGCACGCTCTGCAATCGCCTTACCAACGACTTTGGCAGCATCAATTCCCGTCTTACCTTTACATTGTTCAACCAATGCTTTATCATTGGAAGAAGCAGCTGCAAGAGTAACACCTTTAAGGTCATCGATAACTTGCACATAAATCTGTTTATTGCTTCTGAACACTACCATTCTTGGTCTTTCGGCTGTACCGTTGACAACTTTGCGAATACGGTAGTGAATTCTTTTTCTTCTTTCTATTTTAGTCAATGCCATAACTTTATCTCCTATTATTTAGCGCTGGCCGACTTACCGGCTTTACGACGAAGTTGTTCACCTACAAACTTAATACCTTTGCCCTTATATGGTTCAGGTTTACGTAATGAGCGCACTTTGGCAGCTACCATACCAAGTAGTTGTTTGTCGTAGCTTTTCAATACTAATACAGGGTTGGCACCCTTCTTTACCGGCTCAGCTTCAGCTTTAACCTCATTGGGAAGCATAAACTGAATATCGTGAGAGAAGCCCAAACTGAAAGTCATAATCTGACCGTTTACTTCAACACGATAACCTACTCCGACTAATTCTTGTTTTACAGTGTAACCTTCAGAAACACCTACTACCATGTTATGTATCAAAGCACGGTATAGACCGTGAAGTGAACGGTGGCGTGGTTGGTCTGTCGGACGTTTAACTGTAAGAACTCCCCCATCAACGGATACTTCTA
>ENA-UOOK01006054-UOOK01006054.1-fermentation-metagenome-genome-assembly--contig:-NODE-6054-length-11791-cov-4.384202_pt1 | contig 11791 bp, 8 predicted proteins | sample MGYA00245777_ERZ724023 | MGnify/ENA primary metagenome ERZ724023 (study PRJEB28704, sample SAMN03018312) | fermentation metagenome | biome: anthropogenic terrestrial biome; feature: soil; material... | reverse complement strand
ACGGTACGGTCTGACTGGGCTGCTCACCATCATGCCAAGTGGTATGACGAGGTAAGATAGGAAAACTTTAAGAAGTAAGAAAATGCGTAAGGATGTAAAAGAAGCATAGGTCTAACCATGGACTGCGACGGTTCGTTGAGGTTATCCCCAACGAACCGTTCTGGTTTTCGGTCTGAAGGAACACTAAAGATTCATGACCTTGAACGCAATCAGTTTTACTTATACCTCATCTCTGGCCGAACATGTTCTCATTCAGCTCTTCCAGCAGTTTTTCACGACAAGCAGCCATGCCGTCAAAATCCATAGCCGGAATATAGCAGTTTTCCAGTTCATCATGATATTTTTTAGCGGTATTTATGAATTTTACCGCTTCTTTTAACCCGTCCTCAACCCGGTTTTTAGCTCCGTATATCTGTTTGGCATAAGCATCTGAACGGGACTTGTCAATAAACTGGTTAAAATCCAGAAAACGTTTATACCTGGAACTAGGCAATTGTAGTACGTAATCCGCTATATGACCGGAGATATCTACCAGTACGGTCTTGTGATGAGGGAATATGATCATGTCAATATCGGACGGGTCGAAGGGGTTATGAAATACCTCTGCGTATACCCCCTTCAAGTCTGCCATGGCCAAAACATGCTGGTATATTTTTCTTATCCCGGTTCCCGGTTGGCCTTTAACTGCGAATACGGCATAATCTTTATCGACCAGGCTGTTGGCCTTGTTGATTATTCCCTCCGGGGTAATGGCGGCTGCGAATAAATGCCGCAGGGGAGCCCCGGTTGCAATACTTTTTTTAAAGATATCATCTATTAACTCGGTTATATTACGATTAACTGCTTTGAAATCGGTAGTTTCCATATTATAAGACTGCCATTCCTCATACGCCAGTTTAGTTTCCCTTAGGCGATGATAAGCCCGGTTGAAAAGAGAAGAGATGATATCAGTCAATTCTATTACCGTTTCCCGCTTCTGCCGTATAATTGACTCATCCCAGAACTGCCCCAGGTTCAGAATGGTATCAACTGCACCGGGATAGCGAGGATCCACTATATGTGGGGCTGTACCATCCAGCATGCAAAACTGTTGTGTTCCGATCACAATAGCATCGAGGGAATTATTATCGGACGAGCACCAGTGATACTCAACATCCTGACCTTGCCGGGAAAAGTCCCGGCCCAGATTTTTCATGAAAGTAGATTTCCCAACTCCGGGACCTCCTTTTAAAATAATTTTTATTGGTGGAGGAGAAGGGCAGATATTATCATAATAGGAGTAAAATCCGTAACATGTATTTCCACCCGGAAACATATCTCTTGTTTTTCCCACTTTGCAGCACCCCCGCTTGATTAAAATGTAGTTATTTTTTACTCTTTTCTTAATATATGATGCGGTGTGGCTAATACTCACAGGATTTTACTGGAAAATAAATAAGTGCCATGGTGTAGAGATTCCTCTAATTTCCGCTTGTGTATAATCCGACTTTTATGGTAAAATTTAAAAAATCAATATGGTTAAACGGTCAAAGTTATTAAAGCGAAAGTTTTAATAATGGGAGCAAATAGTCTAAGTCCCTGGATATGATTAGTTGCTTTTGAGAAGACGGTATACCAGGGCGGGTAGCCTTTAATCAGGTTACCCGTCTTTTTTTATGCTTTTTAAAACATAACAATATTTATACAGGAGGGATGATGATAATGTTTCTAACCGGTCTGGTTCTTATTTTAGCATTAGTTTTATTTTTGCCCTTTTTATTCCACCGGGTGGAGGAAAATCTGGAGCTGTTTCTCTTTATTATGGGAATCGGTGCAGCTTCGATCTCAGGTATAATGAATTTCAAACTTATACTCCAAGCCCTGGAAGAACCGCTAATGATAACTGGGGCTGTGCTTGCGGCCGGACTCTTGTTCCATTTTATGAAGGAGAAATTTATCCGCTGTTCAAACTGGCTCCTGACTAAAATAGCTTTGCCGGTGCTGATATTTGGCATCATCTTAGGATTGGGGCTTATTTCAAGTATTATTACCGCCATTATTGCCGCTATTATCCTGGTGGAGCTTATTGCCCTTTTGCCCGTAAAAAAGGAACAAAAAGTGGTTATTGCCGTAATTGCCTGCTTTTCCATCGGCCTGGGGGCAACTCTTACACCGCTGGGCGAGCCTTTGGCAACAATCGCAGTCAGCAAACTGGATAAAGATTTCTTTTATCTGCTTAACCTGCTGGGCAAGTATATTATTCCGGCCCTGTTCATCCTGGCCCTGGCAGGAGCAATCTATACTGCGAGATGTACCCGGACCACTTCCGAGCCCATGATTGCAATCGAGCCATCGACCATAACTCTGCCTGCTAAAAGCAGTGTAAAGGAAACGGTGAAAAGAGCCTTTAAGGTGTACCTGTTCGTCATGGCCCTGGTATTCTTAGGGGAAGGCTTTCAACCGCTTATTAATGCCTTTATTATTAATCTGGATAGCAGGCTTTTGTACTGGGTTAATACCATATCGGCGGTGCTTGATAATGCCACTCTGACTGCGGCCGAGGTAAATTTAAACATGTCGGACCTGCAGGTTAGGGCTATATTGATAGGGCTGTTGATAAGCGGCGGTATGCTGGTGCCGGGTAATATTCCTAATATTATTTGTGCTTCCCGATTGAAAATCCCCAGCCGGGAATGGGCCAAAATCGGTCTGCCGATAGGCTTGGCCCTGTTGATAATTTACTATCTTATCTTGTTTTAACAGGCCATACCGGATTGGTCTCAGCGAATAATACTGGATAAAGTCCCGCATCATGCTTATAATTTTAACTAACCGCTATGTTTCAGGAATACCTGCAGAGCATACCCCGGTGAAAAATCCGGGTCCTTCTATGTAATTTTACCAAGGATAGGGGAGAGTTATCATTTCGGAATCCATATGGAAAATAAAAAGTGCGGATGCCGGTATAGTTCAAGAATTGGGCCGGCAGCTTAATATATCAACCATAACGGCGGCCTTGCTTTACCAGCGAGGGATAACAACAGTCCGTCAGGCCCAAAAGTTTTTAGAGGGAGGGTTAACCGATTTAAGTGACCCCTTTAGCTTGACCGGAATGGCAGAGTCAATTGCAAGAATAGAAACAGCCGTCCAGCAAAGGGAAAAAGTAATAATTTATGGAGACTACGATGTCGATGGCATATGCAGTATAGCCATACTGAAGGACTGTCTGGCTGCCCTGAACTGTGAGGCCGATTATTATGTACCCGACCGCTTCAGCCAGGGCTATGGCATCAATGAACAGGCTATCCGTGCTATTGCTGCTCAGGGGTACAGTCTGCTTATTAGTGTTGACTGCGGAATTACCTCCCTGAATGAAGTAAATATTGCCGCTTCCCTGGGAATGGATTGTATAATAACCGACCATCATACCCCCGGGGGCGGCTTGCCCCCGGCGGTAGCGGTAATAAATCCGAAGCTGGATAAACCGGGAGCGATTTCTCACCTGGCCGGAGCAGGGGTGGCTTTTATGCTGGCCCGGGCCTTAGGCCAAAAATATCTTTCTAATAAAAAGGTGTTTGAGTGGCTGGATGTTGTAGCTCTGGCCACGGTAGCTGATATAGTACCTCTGCAGGGTGATAATCGGATTCTGGTAAAAGAGGGTCTGCTTAAACTGCAAAACACCCATCGACCTGGTTTACAGGCTCTGCTGCAGGAAACCGGGCTGACCGGCAAACCTCTTTCCACCTGGCAGGTTAGTTTCATATTGGCACCCCGGTTGAATTCGGCCGGACGGGTGGAAAATGCTGCTACCAGCGTCGAATTGCTCCTGGCCACCGATCCCGCCAGGTGTCTGACCCTGGCCCAAACTTTATGCCGGTTGAATGATGAACGGAAAGCTATCGAAAATAGTATATTAACTAAAGCCCTGGAACAAATCGAAGCTGAGGTTGATTTGGAAACCGAGCCATTTCTGGTTTTAGCGGGAGAAGGATGGCACCAGGGAGTACTGGGCATAGTTGCTTCACGGCTGTGTGAAAAGTTTACCCGCCTGGTAGTGCTGATATCATGGGATGGCGATACCGGCCGGGGTTCAGCTCGTAGTGTGGCCGACCTGGACCTGTATCAGGCTTTGAATTATGCCCGGGAACATCTGGTTCAGTTTGGCGGGCATAAAATGGCAGCCGGCTTGACTATAAACCGGGATCAGTTTCCAGCTTTCAAACATGCGCTGCAGGAATGGACAGCGAATAATGGTCCGATGTCAGTCTGCAAACAAATGGAAGCCGATCTGGAAATCGATATTAAAGATATAAATATGGAATTATGTAATGAATTGGAGCGGCTCCAGCCCTTCGGAGAAGGTAATTCAGCGCCTGCCCTGGTGGCGAGAGGCTGCCGGATATCCAGCCTGTCCCGGGTAGGCAAAAACGGCGAACATATAAAATACCGGATTGGTGAACCGCCCCTGGAGTGTATAGCCTTTAACCATGTGGAATGGCTGCAGGGACCATTGCGGCAGTGCCGCCAGGATATCCTTTTTGAACCGGCTATCAATGAATTTCGGGGTTTTAAAAATGTACAGCTGAGAATTAAGGATATGAAGTCTTCCTACCGGCCTGACACCGGCTGGGTTAGGATACCAGGTATGGCATCGCCTTTTGTCCGGTTGGCTGAGCATACGGCCGGTGAGCTGAAAGCGGGTCATCCGGTGGTTTTTGTTTATCCTACCTGCCGGAGTATAACCAGGCATAAACTGGCTGTAAACAGCTATTTTAATCCCGGAATAATAAAAGAGCTGCATGGTCAACTGGGCAGAACCGAGCAGAAAGCAGCCGATAACGTTTTGCGGGCAGGGGAACCTTACCTGTTCTTAATGACCGAGACTTATCTCAGACATTATTATAAGGAAGCTAATCTGCCGGACGGTTTAAAATGCCTGGCCTGGATTTGGCCTGAAGCCCCAACCTTAATTGATAAGGAATGGCATGACAGGTACAATATGACCGTACTGCCGGTCGTAAATCAGATCAGATTGATTAATCGCCCCGATAATTGGAACCCGGAAGGTAAACGTATACTGGTTTATGCCAATCGTAAAAAAAGTCTGCCCCGGACCAACAGCGGTTTTCCTTCCTTTATTGAAGCCGGTTTAACCAATATTCAAGATCGCCGGGCAGCCCGGCGCGGTTTTGCTGCGTGCCCCAGCGGTGCTTTATGGTGGGATGGCAGTACCAGCTGTTTGCCGTCGGCGGGAGATATTAATGCTTTCGTGCTGCTGGATGTGCCCTACGGACTTTATGAACTTACCGGTGCTTACACGGAGATGGCCGCCTCAGCGGAAGTGCCGGCCATAATGGCTTTTAAACCGGAGGATATGGCATTTAACCGCTCTTATCTGAATCGTCTCTGTCCTTCGCCGGACACCATAATGGGGGTATGGAGATATATACATACTTTTCCGGGCAATAGTCTGCGGCAGGATATAAACCGATTGTGCAAAGATTTGAGCGGTTTTCTGGATCGAAATATGACCTGGGCTGAAATTGCTCCAATAATACAGATTCTTGGCGATCTGGACTTGTGCAAGATGGCGAAACAGGGTAGTATTATTGAAATAAAGTTTATAAAATCTGAAATTCTGCCGCCGGATATTAACAATTCCTTGTATTATCTGGAAGGATTGGCGGAGAAAACGGTATATTACAAGTTTGAAGAGGAGCTAATTAAAAACTGGTCTGGTGATATATATGGAACCTGAGGATATTATTAAAAAAGTACTGAAATATGACCCCAAAGCAAATACCGAATTGATTGAACGGGCATATGATTATGCTCGGCAGGCCCACGATGGACAAAAACGTATTTCGGGAGAAGCTTATATAACTCATCCTGTAGAAGTGGCCATGATACTGACAGAGATTGAAATGGACACTTCTTCTATTTGTGCGGCTCTTTTGCATGATGTAATTGAAGACACCAGTGTGAGTTATTTGAATATAAAAAATGACTTTGGGGAAGAGATTGCTCTGCTGGTAGACGGGGTAACCAAACTGAGCCGGATACAATTTCAAAGCCGGGAAGATGCGCAGGCTGAAAATCTGCGTAAAATGTTTCTGGCCATGGCCCGTGATATTCGGGTCATTCTTATAAAACTGGCTGACCGTCTGCATAATATGCGCACGCTTAGTTATCAACCTGAACACAAACAGAAGGAAATTGCCCAGGAGACCATGGATATTTTTGCTCCTCTGGCCCATCGCCTGGGCATGTTTAAATTCAAATGGGAACTTGAAGATCTGGCCTTTCTTTATCTGGACCCGGAAATGTATTATGCCGTTGCCGCCAAACTGAAAGCCAAACGCCAGCAACGGGAAGAATACGTAAACGAATTGATCGAACAAATCCGGGGCGGCCTGGAACAGATAGGCATAGAGGGCGATATTGCAGGTCGTCCTAAAAATATTTACAGCATCTACAAAAAAATGATTAAACAGATGAAAGATATAGACGAGATATATGACAAAATTGCCATTCGGGTGGTGGTGGACCAGGTTAGGGACTGTTACGGAGTGCTGGGCATCATCCATACCATGTGGAAACCTTTGCCGGGCAGGTTCAAAGACTATATCGCCACTCCCAAGTCCAACATGTATCAATCATTGCACACTACATTGATTGGCAAAGGTGGAGAACCCTTTGAAGTACAGATACGTACCTGGGAAATGCATCGTACCGCTGAGAGCGGCATTGCTGCGCACTGGCGCTATAAAGAGGGGAACGTTGGCAAAGATAAGAAATTCGAAGAAAAACTATCCTGGTTAAGGCAGATCCTGGAATGGCAACAGGAGGTTTATGATACCAGGGAGTTCATGGAATCATTAAAAATTGACCTTTTTGATGATACCGTATTTGTGTTTACCCCCAAAGGGAAAGTAGTGGAATTACCCAAAGGCGCATGCCCGATTGACTTTGCCTACCGGGTTCATACCGAGGTCGGACATCAGTGCACCGGTGCCCGGGTTAACGGACGCATCGTACCATTGGAATATGAAGTGGCGAACGGGGATATAGTAGAAATACTGACTTCCAAAAACTCGCCCGGTCCTTCCAAGGATTGGCTTGGCTTTGTCAAGACTTCATCGGCCAAGAGCAGGATAAGACAATGGTTCAAACGCGAAAAGCGCCAGGAGAACATCATAAAAGGCCGGGATATGCTGGAAAGTGAACTGCGCAAACGTCATCTGAATTCCAAAGACTTGATGAAAGATGAAAAAATGCAGGATATCCGGGTCCGGTTTGGTTATGCTACGGTCGACGACTTGTATGTATCGCTGGGTGAAGGCGGCGTAACCATCAACCAATTAATCAACAAGCTCAAGGAGCTTTATTTTAAAGATAAACCGATGGAAGATATTCTGACCACTGTCAATACAGTCCAGACCTTGCCTCATCGGGACCGTGAGACCGGTGCGGTTCGGGTAAAAGGGGTGGATGACGTTGCCATCCGGTTGGCCCACTGCTGCAATCCATTGCCGGGAGATAAGATTCTGGGCTATATCACCCGGGGAAGGGGAGTATCTGTTCATCGACAGGACTGCCCCAACATGATCAATTATCTTAAGAACGAAAAAGACCGGCTGCTGGAGGTAGAATGGGCGGACGATATTGGTATATACACAGTAGAATTAGAAATAAGGGCAATTGACAGACCCAGACTGACCTCTGATGTCATGGATGTTATTGCCGATGTAAGGATACACATAAATTCCGTATTTTCACGGGTAACCAAAAATAATCAGGCGGTAATGAACCTTAAATTGGAATTTAAAGATTTAAGCAAATTACAGGCGGTCATGGAACGTATACAGAAAATCAAGGACGTACTGGAGATACGAAGAGTTCTGCCAGGAGAAGTTCGGAGTGATGGATAAATGCGAGCGGTAGTGCAGCGTTCAGGCTGCAGCAGGGTTGAAGTGGATGGTAAAGTCACCGGTGAGATAAAAGTAGGGCTGACGGTGCTGCTGGGTATAAAAAAGGGCGATACCCCGGCGGAAAGCCGGTATATGATGGACAAAATACTAAACCTCAGAATTTTTGAGGATGAAAATGGTAAAATGAACCGATCTTTACTTGATGTCCAAGGGGAACTGCTGCTGGTCAGCCAGTTTACTCTTTATGGCGATTGCCGTAAGGGACGCCGGCCTGGATTTGATATGGCAGAATTACCTGAAGCGGCTTTACCACTTTTCAATTATTGTTTGAACTATGTTAAAGAGCAGGGGCTAAAGGTACAAACTGGCATTTTTGGGGCTAATATGAAACTGTCTATTGAAAATCAGGGACCTTGCACTATAATATTGGACAGTGAGAAAATATTTTAAGCCTAATTGAATAACAGAGATAAAATATCGGTTATTTTGGAGGAGGATACTGATGATATTAAAAGGCATTGAAATCAGCAGTATGGCTGAAAATTGCTATATTGTTGGCTGTGAAGAGACCAAAGAAGTCGCGGTTATCGATCCGGGCGGCAATTCCCGTGGAATACTGCGCTTGCTGCAGGAAGACAATCTGAAAGCCATCTATATCATAAATACCCATGGACATATTGACCATATCGGGGCCAATCGCGCGGTAAAAGACGCTACCGGGGCCAAAATACTGATCCATTCGGCAGATGCCAAAATGCTGGTTAACTCTGCCTCCAATTTTTCTTTTTTAATGGGTTCGAAAGTAACCAGTCCTGCGGCCGACCAGCTGCTTAAAGATGGAGATATTATTAAAATAGGCAATACGGTCGAGTTGGAAGTTATTCATACTCCCGGCCACAGCCCCGGAGGTATATGCCTGAAGACCGGAAATATAATTTTTGTAGGTGATACCCTTTTTCAGGGTTCAATCGGCCGGACTGATTTTCCCGGCGGTTCCTATGAAGAGCTTATCAGCAATATCAAAAATAAATTACTTTGCTACGACGATGATGTAGTAGCTTATCCCGGACACGGCCCGTCTACCACGATAGGTTTTGAAAGAAAGCATAATCCGTTTCTGTAATATTAAAAACGGTATGCCAGGCATGGGGACAGTTCTTATGCCCTGGTTTTTAGAAAATGCTCTGATTACGGAGGCCGGCATTGAGGCATAGCCCGTTTGCTCCATGCTCCGGCAGTGGAAACACCAGCGGCTCATTGCGCGGCTAATAGGGCACCGCTCCTATTCACATCCGTGTTCAACAACCTTAATAGCGACCAGAGGGAGCATCAGTAGTACCCGAAGGGTGAGTCGCGCTCGCAGCGTCCGTGCTGCTCGGCCCCATCCTCCGCTCAATTTCATCGGGTGTTTCTCACTGCCTCCGCAAGTCGCGCCCGGGCTATGCCTCACCGCCTGGGTCAAGTTTTCTAGCGGAAGATTTTTATTATAAAACCTTTGCGGGGGTGGGGTGTTAAGGTTAGCGCAGCACCGGTAAAGGCGATTCTATATGGTTCGCCCATAACTTGATCAACCAAAATATCAATGCAGCTATTAGCATTTCGGCATACACCAATGTAAGTCCGGGGTGCAAGCGTTCTTAATACCCCAATCCGGCATAACCTATCGCTATACTTATTTTCATTAATGGTTGTGTCCTTGGGGCATGGGCTGTTAATCAGAATAATTACCGTATGCAGCAGCTGAATCTTACTGATCCGCGGTGAATAGGAGGCAAACACAATGGCGTATCTGGCTTTGTACCGGGTGTGGCGCCCCGGTCGTTTTGATGAAGTGGTGGGGCAGGAGCAGACCGTTACCGCCCTGCGCAATGCAGTAAAAACGGGACAGTTATCGCATGCCTATCTTTTTTCAGGCCCGAGGGGTACAGGCAAGACCAGTATCGCCAAGATTCTGGCCAAAGCGGTAAACTGCGAGAATGTAGTGGAAGGTGAGCCCTGTAACCAGTGTTCCACCTGCCGGGACATCAATAACAGCAATTTTATGGATGTCATTGAAATCGATGCCGCTTCCAACCGGGGCATCGATGAAATTAGGGATCTCAGGGCCCGGGTCCGGATACTGCCGGCTCAGGGCAAGAAAAAAGTATATATTATCGATGAAGTTCACATGCTGACCACCGAAGCATTTAATGCTTTATTAAAAACCCTGGAAGAACCGCCTGACTCGGTAATCTTTATCCTGGCTACCACCGAAGCCCAGAAGATACCGGCGACCATCCTGTCGCGCTGTCAGAATTACAACTTCCGCCGGCTGACCCTGGCCGAAATCAGCCAAAGACTGCAACAGGTGGCAGACAGCAATGATATCGACCTGGAAGAAGCGGCCCGCGACCTGATTGCCCGGCGTGCCAATGGCGGCATGCGCGATGCCTTAAGCCTGCTGGACCAGGTCCATTCTTATAAAGGCCATAAAATAACAGGTCAGGATGTCATGTCGGTACTGGGTCTGGTCGATGAAAACTTCATGGCCCGGTTGATAAATGCGGTCCTGACCCACGAGATTGCAGAAGTTGTCGGGCTTCTCAACCAGGCCCTGGTGGAAGGCAAGGAAGCCCTGCAGATAGTCCGGGAAGCATCCCTCTATATACGGGACCTGATGTTTTACCGGCTGCTGGGGGAAGACGTTCTCATGAGCTATGTCAGTGAAACCGGTAAAAAGTATTTAAAACAGCAGAAATACCTGGTTTCACCATCCGATTTGATGAAAGCCTTGAAGGTTTTAATGGATGCGGGGGAAAAACTGAAATTCAGCGAAGGCCAGAAGTTCCTGCTGGAAATGAGCTTTATGGAGATAACCGCTTTGTTTGCTCCGCATGAGGAAGCTAAAAAAGCGCCTCCCGAAAGAAAAGCCGCCGCAGCACCTGAACCGAAGGAACGCAAAGATGCCCTGGAAGGAACCTGGAACAAGATTCTGGCCGGGGTGAAAGAAGTAAAAATACCTACCCATGCCCTGCTTTGCCAGGGCAAACTGCTGGGCGCCCGGGGCGATTCTCTATACATAGGTTTTAAAAAAGGCTATAAATTTCACAAAGAAAGACTGGAGGAGAATCCCAACCGGGAGATAGTAGAGGGAGTAGTAAAAGAAATCTTTGGCAAGAATCTGGATATTCAATTTATTTTTTTGGATGACAACCAGTATAATGATATTATTGTTAAAAGAGCCATTGAATATTTTGGTGAAGACATAGTAGAAATAAAGGATTGAGGTGTTTAGAAAAATGAAATTTAACCCTGGCGGCGGCGCAAATATGAATAACATGATCAAACAGGCCAAAAAAGTGCAGGAACAGATAGCCAGAATGCAGGAAGAGCTAAAGGAAAAGGTCCTGGAAACCTCTGCCGGCGGAGGTGCCGTAAACATTAAAATAAACGGCAAACAGCAGCTGCTGGAGATTAAAATTAAACCTGAGGTAGTAGACCCGGAAGATATCGAAATGCTGGAAGATTTGATCATGGCCGCGGTTAATGATGCGGTTAAACAGTCGCAGGACATGGTTTCCAGCGAAATGTCCAAAATTACCGGCGGACTTAACATACCTGGCCTGTAATAGAGAAGTTAAACCCCAGGGCCGGGGACACAACAGTTATGAAAATGACAATTATCATGTCATCCTGAGTGTTAACGAAGGATCTTCCCTCGGTTAATCGTGAATGTCGGCAAGATTCTTCACTATGTTCAGAATGACAAGAACGGTATTTTCGTATTAACCCCTATGGCCGCAGGCCACAAACAACCATGAAAATCGCATTAATGGTTTAGTAGGAGGTCCTACAGCCCCGACGTTAGGAGTGGGCTTCAGGGCCGGGTGTTTACGTGTTAT